>Ga0182012_10001334_pt1 | contig 27074 bp, 16 predicted proteins | sample 612S2SmetaG_FD_120486 | JGI IMG/M metagenome (GOLD analysis project Ga0182012, IMG submission 120486) | Permafrost microbial communities from Stordalen Mire, Sweden - 612S2S metaG | ecosystem: Environmental > Terrestrial > Soil > Wetlands > Permafrost | place: Sweden: Stordalen | collected...
CTCTGCACAATCCTGCACAACCTGCACAATCACGCACAACCCAAACCCTCGGCGAGAGGCCGACTTCTTCAGCGTAACGCGTCTGCATGGCGACGCGTCCGAGGCTGCGGGTAGATTGAGAAAGTAGTACAAAAAGAGGAGGCCCCACATGGGTCGGCTAGCGCGTCTTGGGTGTTTTGCAGGTGGACTGCTTTTTGGTTTCGCCGGTGCGGCGCAGAGCCCGCAACCGGCGGCCGTTCCGGATCATCCGGTTCAATTCAACGTGGGCCTGGTCGAAGTGGATGCGGTCGTTACCGATTCACACGGCAACCACATCGACGGCCTGACTCCAGACGAATTTGACGTCCTTCAGGACGGCAAACCGCAGAAGATCACGCACTTTCAATTTGTCCCCGCGCCCGGCACTCATGGCACGGCCGCCGCAACCTCCGCCGCTCCCATGGCCACCGCCCTCGCGCAGCCGGTATCGCACCGCACGTTCGCCGTATTCATCGACGACGCCCACACATCTTTTGGCGACTGGGTCGCCATGCGGCGCAGCCTGCTCAAATTCGTCGATGAGGATCTGCAGGACGGCGACCTGTGGGCCTTCTACAAAACATCTGGAGGGTCCGGCGCATGGCAGACCTTTTCATCGGACCGCCGCGAGATTCGCTCCGCCGTCGAACACATGCGCTGGCTGCGGCCGGCCAACATCGGCTTTGCCCCCGAGTTCTATCAACTGTTCTTTGAAACTCAGATCACGCGCGCCATCGCTTCTCTTGGAGAACTTCCCGGCCGCAAGATCATGATTCTGCTCAACAGCGGCGTCTACGCCGGAAACTTCCCCGGTTCCGCAATCGGGTCCATGCTGCCCACGATTCAGAAGGTATCCGACGCGGCCAACCGCGCCTCGGTCGCCATTGAGGCCATCGACCTGCGCGGGTTGCCCGTCGGCGATGCCATGCCGGACAACTACGCCGACGCTTCACACGAACACGCGAGAGAAAATCCGCTGCTCGCCGGCGCCTCCGTGATTCAAACGCCGGTTCAACCGTTTGGTTCCTTCCTGGCGCGCCCTCAGAACTACTTGATGTCGCAATCCGTGGCGCAGAACATTTCTCAGGAAACGGGCGGCCTGTTCCTGCATGACCGGAACGACCTGCTTAGCGAGTTCAAAACCGCCGAAAACGACGACGCGGGTTACTATCTCATCGGCTGGGACCCGGGGCCGAAGGCATTTTCGGGGAAGCACTTCAACAACCTGAGTGTCAAAATTCACCGGCATGGTCTCACCGTGCGTTCCCGCTCGGGGTTCTTCCCCTGGGCCGGTTCGGCCGCGCAGCCCGTGCCGTATTCGGCCGAGCAACAGATGCAGGCGGCCATCTTCTCGCCCTTCCAGAGCGGGGATATCAAAGTGGAACTCGGTGCCGGGTTTCAACATGACGATCGCGATGGCTCTTTCATCGAATCGCAGGTGCATGTGGCGCCGGAAGGCATTCGATTTGAAGAAAAATCACCCGGATGCTACGTAGCCAATCTAGAGATCCTGATGATGCCCCGGCTGTTGTCTGAGGCCAACGATTCGGGTCACCTGACCAGCCAGATGACTACCATTGAGGCGTGCGGCGCAACCGCGCAGACGCTTCTCCGGGAGGGGTTCGTCTATAAAGTCCGCAGTAAGATCGACCATCCGGGCCCCTATGAAATGCGCATCGCGGTGCGCAATACCGTGCAGGGGGACCAGACTTCGGTTGGAGCTAAGACGCTGATCGCACGCTCGGGCGTCACGCCCGCGGTGGTGAAGATCGGCTCCGCCACCGAGTTCGTCGAGGTGCCCGATCTCCGCAAGAATGAGTTCGCTCTTTCCGGCATCAAGCTCAAGACGGAAGGCGCGTCCATTCCCAAAGCAATACACACAGGCACGGAAGGCCATACGTTCGAAATGGCTTACCGCGCTCCCGTTGCCGGCGATCCCGCCGTGCGGCAATTTCATGCTGGTGAAACCATCGCCTACGAATCGACTCTGTTCGTCAGGGATAACGTCCGGCCGACTGCGGAATTGCAGGTCCTCAGCGAATCCACCCCCGTCCACTCCGAGCCGGCGGCGTTCCGTGGGCCTGACATCGCCGGTACCTATCACATTGATCCGGAGACCCCGCCGGGACGTTATTTCCTCGGGATCACCCCGGAAGATGAGCCTGGGACGAAACACGGACGCGCGACCACCCAGTGGATCGATTTTGAAGTCGTGAAGTAAGCCGCTAGATAGCCAGTTCGCCGCGGTCGCCATTCCGGATTCGAATGGCCTCCGCCACTTCATAGACGAAGATCTTCCCATCGCCTATTTTTCCGGTGCGGGCGGCCGCAACCATGGCGTCCACCACCTCATCGAGGCGCGAGTCCGCAATCACCAGTTCGAAGCGCACCTTCGGCAGCAGGTCAACCGTGTACTCCTGTCCGCGATAGACCTCGGTGTGTCCCTTCTGCCTGCCGTGGCCGCGGACTTCGGAGATCGTCATGCCGTCGACGCCGATCGCCTTCAGCGCCTCCTTGACTTCCTCCTGCTTGAACGGCTGCACGACTGCTTCTATTTTCTTCATTCCCAACTATCTTAGACGGTACTCCACCGTCTCTTCGACCGCCGATCCACGGTCGCGCGCCGTGACGCCGATCGCCGTCAATCGCCCGAGGCTGCTCAGCAGGCTTCCCACGTTCGCGGAAAAGAACGCCGGGTCACGGCCCTCTGATTCTGTGGACGTGAAATGTGTGGATGTGAAATCCAGAGCGGACATCATCGCCAGGTAAGGTGCTCTCTCCCGGGCAATGGAAACACCCGCCAGGTAAGTTGCGCCGGAACTCGCGACCGGCTGCGTCGGCATCCGGTCCAGCAGAGCCGTCAGCGAAGCGGCATCCGTCGCGATGATCAGCAGTTTCCCGCGCACCGCCAGCGTGACCTGCGCCAACCCATCCATCTGATCGAACGCCTGTTCCGTATGCCACTGAACGCCCAGGCCGCTCGTGGTGAAGATGCTCTCCAATGCCATTGAGATTGCGCTCCGCACCGCGGTCCTGTCCCAATCCGAACCACCCAGGATTGCGATCGCCCCCGGCGTCTTCAGGAACAACGGGTCGGCGGCGGCCCGCGCGTATCGCGTTTCCAGCATTGCCAGCGGTGGGTTCGCCTGAATCAGTTTCTCGATCGGCCCGGCGGTAAATTCGCCGCCCGCGCCGGCGGGAAGTGGAGGCTCGTCAATGCGGATTTCGAGATCGGATTCGCTACCCGCCGCGATCCCGCTATCGGGAGTCGCAGGCGCAAAGCGCGATGCCATGTTCGCCACCGTTTGCGGACTCAGCACCTGCTGTTCCAGATCCGCCGTCACCTTCGCGGCGCTTGGCCCCGCCCAAATCTGATAGAGCCCGGATGTGTCCGGCGCCAGCCGCGCCAATTCCGCCACCGCGCCCTCGGCCGCTGCCGTTGTCTCCTCCGTGCTTTGCGCGCGCAGCAGCACGCGGTCTTCCCGAATCATTTCCGGGGATCTGTGGATGTCGGCGACGCCCGTCCAAAACGGCTTCACATCCGGTACGTTGCGTTGCACCCAATACGAGCGGAAGTAGGTGCTTTTCACCAATGCCTCCAGGTTCATCACCATGCGCAGTTCCCCGGAGGATTTCGTTTTGGACACGGCCTGCGCAAACCAGGGGTCGGCGCTCACCGCATCCTTGCTCCTCTTCGCGATCAGCGAGAGGCAGTTCGCGACCAGATCCTCGCGCGTCCCCAGAACCAGGTATCCGTCCGCCACGGCAAACGCCACCGTTCGCTTGGGCCCGGATACATTGCGCGATATATAGAACGGGAAGCCCGCCGCTTCTCGCTTCTCGAAACGATCCTGCCGTTTGCCGATCGCGCTGCCGAGCGCCCGGTCCGCGGGCAGCCGTGTGATGTAGACGAACTCGACCTCGCGGAAATCATAGAGCCCCAGTGCGGACGCATCTCCGGACATGGTTTGAATCGCGGCCATGTCGGGCGAAAAGCCGGCAGCCTCAGCATATTCCTTGTAAACACCCCCCAGCTTGATCATTAGATTGGAGCGGTTGAAGACTTCCGCATCGGTGCTGGCGAGCCAGGCTTTCTTTTCCGGAGAATTGTTCCAATCGCCCAGCAACTGTGAAAACTGGGTGGCTTCAAGATAGATCAGCGGACCGCTGGGCACCAGTTCGGCCAGTGGACGCGGCGCGGATGTCGTGGCCTGGAAGAACGCCAGCGCTGCCGCTGCCCCGACAACCGAAATGACAACCGGGATCACAACAGCGCGTCTCATTTCGTTCTCCTCGGCCGCACGAGCTGAGTCTGCTCCAGCGGTTCGTGGATCTCCGGCCTGCGCGCATTGTTCGCGGCGCTCAGCTTGATCGCCGCCTGAAACCGCGCGGCGCTGGTTTCCAGTTGCTTGCGCTGCACGTCTGTAGGTCCGCTCTGCAGAGCTGTCTGTGCGAACTGTAAGGCACGGTCGGGATGGCCCAGGCGGTCTTCGGCCGCGGATAGATCCAGGGCGATCTCTAAATGATCCGGTTGGGAAACCAGCGGTTCCAGTACGGAAATGCCGAACTGATCGTGACGCTGCGCCAGCGCCGTCCGCCCCAGCGCCCGCCGCGTCTCCGCACTCTCGGGATCAATCGCCAGAGCTTCGCGCAGCAGCCGTAGTTTGATCACCGGGCTCGCCGTCCGGTCCGCCGCCATTTGACGCGCGCGAACGTAATAAGGATGCTCTGCGGTTGTCGGCGTAAGCGTCCCGGCGGCGATGGCATTCAACTCGCCACTACCGCCAGAAACCGCCTTCCCGATTGCCTGCGCCGCCTCCAGTCGGACCGCGTACGGGACTTCCTGATTCCCCACCAGCGCGCCGAAGTTGCCGAGTCGCAGCTTCGTTTCCGCGTCCCAGGGCACGGCCCGCGCGCGCGCCTCCAGAAACGGGATCGCCTCCTGTTTCTTGCCGAATCGCAGCAGTAGGTCGGCCGCGGGGATAAAGGTTTTGAACGGTTCGCCGGAAATCAGATTCATGCGGTGCAGCAGCGCCCGCGCCGCGTCGGTATTGCCTTGTTCCAGGCGGACGGACGCCAGGCCCAGAAAGTTGCTCTCGTCGTAGTGCAGGGCGTTCAACTCTCTTGAATAAGCGAACTCCAGGATCAACACTGCCGACGCACGATCACCCTCCTGCTTCAATGTCGCGGCCGTCTGCAGAGCGGTCTGCAGCGGCGGCGCGGACTCCGCTTCCTTCTGGTAGAGCGCGATCAGTTCCGGCAGGCGTCCGCTTTGGGCCGCCAGTCGCATTTCCGTATTGAACGCGATCTTCTGCGCGTTGCGTGGCAGACGATCCCACTCCGCCTGTGCCGCGCCGGCCATCTTTTGATCGAGCAGCAGGTTCACCAACGCCTCCCTCTTTTCGTCGCGGTTCCAGATCGCGATTGCACTTTCCTCGCCGTGCGCCGCCGCCGCCTTTCGCTCCCCAACCGCAACCAATGCGCGAGCCACCGCCAACCGCTGAGCCGGAGTGAGCCCGCGCGCCCGTTGCAGCGTCGCGAGCGCCCCTTCGGCATCCGCCGGCTGCGACGCCACGTCAATCACCCAGTCGATATCCGACCCGGAATCGATCGACGCTTGGAGTGCCGCATCCAAAAGCGGTTCCAACTGATAGCTCTGATTGCGGTTCATATAGTCCAGCAGCAGGCTGCGGATGTCTGGCCGCAACTGCGCCAGCACGTGATTGATCCCGATATCCCGAATGATGGAGGTCACCGTCTCCCAGAAATCGGCGGGCACCGCAACGCCGCGGCTCTGCACGCGCTGTATCTTCTGGAGCGCCGCACGCCAGCGTGCCACGGCGTCCGCGCGACGGCCCTGCGCCCACAGGCATTCCGCGATCCGGTTGTCCGCGCTCTCCGCAGTGGGGCGAAGCTGCAGCACGCTCTCGAATTCGGCGATCGCCCGCGCCGGCTGGCGCGCGCCCTCGTAGAAATCGCCCAACTGAAAGTACGCATCGGGGTTGCCGGGCGCGGCTTCAACGGGCGCGGGCTGAAAGTCTTCCGACGCCGGCTTGTGAAACGCCGCCAGATATTCGCCATAGCGCGAGCCGTAGTAAAACCAGATATCTCCCGCCAGTTGCCGGTCGCGATTCACTTTGGCGAGACGTTCCGCGATGGTGCCGTCGCCCAGCACGGAAACAAACGCCTCGTCGATATTCGGCGTGTTCTGCGAATAGTACAGGCCGGTGAGCGCGGTATAGGCCGTGTTCCAGACCGGCGAAAGCTTCGCGCGGTGCGCGCTAACCGCCGCTTGCGCAAATGCCTCATGGCCTTGGCGTTCGGCGAAATCCGCCGCCTCGTCCGAGTCTTGCGCGAGTTCGACGATGTGGTTGGGGTTCAACTTGTACAACACGGCAAAATACCGTTCCAGCGCTTCGCCTTGCATCCGGTGCTCCGAGTGCCACTGCTCCAGAACGCGTAGTTCCGCCGCATCGTCGCCGCCGGAATGATAGGCCGACGCCGCGGCGTCCAGAGCCTGGATCACTCGCCCCTCGTCTCGTCCCGCACGTCGCGTCGCCAGCGCCTCCATTTCCGAACCCAGTTGTTCAAACCGCGCGCGCCTGGTTTCCACTTCCCCCAACTGCGGATCGTCTTGTTCGAACATCCACCGCGCCCGCAAATCCTGCAGACCCGCCGTGGTTGCAATCGGAAGCAGCGAGGTTTCGAGTTCGGCCACAGCCGCCCCGGTATAGCGCGACTGCAGAAACTTAGCCAGCGCGGCCTTTTCCTCCGGTGTGAAATAGAGCGCCGCCGCTTGTCCCAACGCCTGCGCCATCGCTGGTGCGTTGTCCGTAGAAACCATCCGTCCATAGGGCGCTTCATAACGGCGCATCCTGGTCTCCAGCCGCATATATTCCGCCGCGTCGCCGGCGTATTCGGCCTTCTCATAGAGTGTGTCGCCCGCCATCTGTGCACCGCGCTCCGCAAATCCGGCCGCTTCGGGAATCATTCCCCAGGATTCCAGGCTGCCGGCGATCGCCAGAAGTTCTCGCGGTGTCTCCGAGGTGGTCCCCACAATCGCCTGTTGAGCCGCCGCCACGGCCCGTTGCGTCTTCCCTAACCGCGCGCAAATCTCTCCGGCTTTTAACATCCACTGCCCGTCGTGATAGCTCAATTCATAGAGACGCCGATAGCTGGCCTCCGCTTCATCGAAGCGCATCAGCCGCTCTTCCAGGTGCGCGCGCGCTTCTAGCACATCGCGGCGATCCGGCCGGTCTCCGAGAGCCTTGGTATACGAGGCAATCGCCCCCGGGTAATTCTCCGCTACCGTCTCGATCCGCGCCAGCACAATCGGCCACCGGTAATCCCGCGGCGCATCAGCCACCGTTTTCTCGTAAAACGCTACTAGTTGCTGCGCGTTCCCCAAATGCTGAATGGCATAGGAACCGGCCTCATCCGTCAAACCGGCGTCGTCGGGATAACGATTGATCACCTCGATATATTGCTCCACCGCGCCCGCGAAATCACGCTGCCGGGTCAGCGCCGGAATCAATCCACGCCGCAGCGCAGCGATCCGTGCGGTGCGTTCATCCACCGTTAAGGGAGCGTTCTTCAAAGTCCCGATCGATGCCAGCGTGAACTGCTTCAGACGCGCGTCATCGCCCGCGTCGGAATACGTCGCTGCCATGAGCGCCAGCGCGTCCGCCGCATTCGGATCGGTCTTCAAAACCCCGGCCAGTATGGTTCGCGAGCCGTCATAGTCTCCGGATTCCTCCGCTCTGCGCGCTGCCTCCATGGTGAATTCGCGGCGCAGCACGGGGTTCGCGGTCTTCGCCGCCACGAGGAGCGTAGCCACGGCCTGTTTCGGTTCCTTTACGCGAACATAGAAATCCACCGTCGCCCGCACCACGCCCAAAATTTCCGGATTGTCATGATAGAGCGCCTCAATTACCGCTGTGGCAGCCTTCAAATTCGCCTTGGCTTCGCCCGCCTTAGCTTCTAGGTTCCGCGCGAGCGCGATGCGCAGTTGCATCTTCTCCACCGGATCGCCAGAGACTTCGATCTCGCGTTCCATCGCCTGCCGCACCAGGTCATCGAAACCCAGCTTGCGCGCCTCTTCATCCACTCGCGCCAGCACCGGAAGGTCGTGCGAGCCCGCCGCAACTCCGGCCAGAAACGTCTCCAGATCCGAGCGGCGGCTTTGCGCCTCCAGCACCGCGATGCGCAGATTCAGCGCATCCAGTGAACCGTTCACCGGCAGAGTGGCTCTGTCGACGACTGCCAGTAAAGCAGGCCGCCTGGAGAGACGGACCAGACGCTTTTCCGCCTCGCCATCGTGCGCCAGCGCGCCTTGCACATACTCGTGGACCGCGGGCCCGTATTCGCGCTTCCCCTCGTCAATCGCCCCGGCCTGATACGCGAACAGCGCCGGATCGTTAAATTCCCGCCGGCCCTCAGCGATCAACCGCAGCGCATCGTCGAAATGATAGTAGTCCCAAAAAACCGTCGCCGCTTCCAGAACGCCCGCGCTGCGCCCCGGCTCAATCGTCGCCATGCGCTCCCAATACGGCTTGGCCTCCGCAAACTGATCGTGATCCATGTAAATGTCGCCCACGCGCGCCAGCGCATCGCGGTCCCGCGGATTGGCCAGCACCACGTTCTCCTGCAGCTTTACCGCAACTGCGGTTTGCGTGCCGTCGATCGTTGCCAGCGAGCGGTACACCGATGAAGCCCGCCCATTCAGTTCCCGGTCTCCTGGAAACTCTTCCGCCACAGTGCGAAAGAAAGGCGCAGCCGCTTCGAAATGCGATTGCCACGCTTCGCCTTCCGCCAGAAACCTCTGCCCGGCGGGATTGTTGGAAGCCTTCCGCACGGAATCCATTTCCGCGGTCAGTTGATTCCGGCTCGAAAGCTGCGCAAAGAACTCGGCCTTCAGTTGCGGGTCGTAGAACCAGTAGTTCCGGAGCAGCCACGTATACGCGGCCATGTCCATTGTGCCGTTGCGCTGATACGCGCTCAGTAGATTTCTAACGAACACCAGATCGTTCGGAAAACGCTTATGAGCGTAGAGATTCACCTGGAGATAGAGCGCTGCATCGAGGGGCGCCTCGGCTACGGCATCATTGAAATAACGTTCCAGTTCGCTGCCTGAGAAAATGCCGGTCACCTCGCGGGTGAGCGTGCTCACGGCCGCGGTTTGTTTGCGCCGGATGTAGTAACGCGCCAGGCTCGTATACCAATTCTTGTCGTTCAGCTTCTGGATCGCATCGCGGTAAACCTGTTCCACATCCTCGAACATGTGATTCGCTTCCAGAAATCCGGCCAGGCGTTCATAAAGACCGGGATCGTTTGGATTCCGATTCATCTCCCGGCGGTAGAGTTTCAACACGTCCAACGCGCCCTCGTTTTCGGTAAGGCGGGAAATATAGCGATCCAGAACCTGCTGGTATTGCGGCTCGCGCGCGGAGTTGGGAGTTCCCGGGGCGCCGAGCGGCACACCGTCGGCCTTCGCCGCCAACTCTTTCAGTAACTGATCATAGAGCGCGTACTCCTCCGCTCTTCGCTCCAAATGCGCCAGAGCATCCGCCACCAGCAGAGCTACCGTCAGCCGGTGTGCGCTGTGCGGGAACGCGGCCAGATGATCCCGGCCTGCGCGGATGACGGCGTCGTTGTCGCCATACTGCGCGTAAGCGTCAATCAACGTCGCATGCAGTGGATCGCGCGACGCCGATTGCGGAAACCGGCGATCCAGCAGCGCCAGCAACTCCGCCGCGCTCCCGCGATGGAAATAGAGCGCCGCCTTCTGATCCTGCTGCTGATACTCCCAGCGCGGACCCGTACCATTCAAAACCAGCGACAGAACGCCGTTCAGAAACCCCGGCGATCGATCCATCGTCGCGATGTCCTGATAAAAAGACAGATCACCGGACCCGAACCGGATCTGCTGGTCGGGATGATTCAGCAAGAGACCGGCGAGTCCCGCAATCGCCTGTTCCATGGAAACGGGCTCGGCTCCGGGCAAGCTATAAAGGGCGTAGTAGCACCGCGCCGATTCGTTCACATTCCCGGCTTTTTCGAAAAGCTGCGCCAGGGTGGATAGCTCGGTCGCGTTCCACGCCGCATGGTGGCTTTCCTTGTTGAGACGGAATTCGATCAACACGCGGGAAGCAGCAGTCTGGTTTTGCTGGTGTTGGTAGTAGGCGAACAGACGCGCGGCAGCGCCCAGATCTTCGGCGTTCGCCGCAATCGCCGCGCGGTTGCTCCCCAGAAATTCACGCAGCTTCGCGTGATCTTCCAGCAGTTTGAAATACCCCGCCATCACGTCATCGGGCCACAATGGCTGAAAAGCACGATCATAAGTCGCCATCGCCCGGTCCACCGACCCGGCCCCCAGTTCAATCGACGCCCGCGCCGCAACCGGATACGCGATGTCGTTCGGAAACGCGCGTGCATATTCGGCGATCCCGGTGGCCGCATCCGCATCACGTCGCTGGCCCACCAGAAAGCCAATGTACTGCTGCCGGACCACTGGTTCCTTGGGATACCGCGCGATCCATTTTAGGTAAATCGCCGCCTCCGGCAAGCCCTGTTCCTGGCTCACTTCCAGCATCCGCTCAAAACCGCGCCACGCGGCCTGTTCCGCCGCCGGCGTCCATCGTTCAGAGGGCGTCTCCGTCACCAATCCCAGCGCGGCCAACTCCTCTTTGGGGCGCAGCCGGCGATGGTAGAAATCGGCTAACTCCAAATTCGAGCCGGTCATCTGCGCGTACTTCCGCCAGTCTTCCTCGGCCGCCGCGAAGTCGAGCTGCAATTCGTCCTCGCGCGCGCGCAGCCGGTAAAGTTCCGGTTGATTCGGCTCCTTGAAAATCTGATCGGCGAGTTCCGGACGCGTTTCAGCAGGCGGACGCCGCGCACTCACAATGCCGCCGGGCATCGACACGGGACGGAAGAAAATCGCCTGCAGCGCCCCCGCGGGCGACCACTGCACCCACTGCTGCAACTCACCGCGCAAAGCCAGGCAAAACAGGCCGCCCAGAACCGCGAAGGCCAGCCACTTACTGAACCTCAATCTGCACCTCCTGGCTCCCGATGTTGTGCGCGATATCTTCCGCTGTCACCGTCAGCGGGTATCTGCCGGCCGGCAAATGAGCGGGAATCACCAGGTCGCCCGTATTTGCGCCAGCCTGTTGATCCCAGCGCAGAATCGCCGGGCTCGCCCCGTAAATCCGCGCCGACACCGTGCGCGTCATCGCCGACGCGCTCACCTTCAGCCGGATGGTCTCGCCCGCATGGAAGCGGCTCTTCTCGAGCCTCACGCGCACCACCGGCGGATGGCTCGCAATGATGAAGTTCTTCGATTCCTTATAGACATGCCCGTTGCGGTCGCGAAGAATCAAGCGCACCGGGTAGGCGCCGTCGTTCATTTCGGCGGGCGCGAGGAAACGCGTCTGCCAGATGTCTTCCCCTTTCAGAAAACGCAGCGGCTTCACCAGGCCAAAAGGAAACAGGGCCGTCACTGAAATGATGGATTCGTCCGTACGAACACGCAGCACCGGATCGCCGGGTCGAATCACGCGCGGCCGCAGCAACGCGCGCGGCACGGCCAAAAATGAAGTGTAGGGGGTGACGAACTTGTATTTGCGCGAGAGCCGGATGATCTCGTCAATCGACGCACTGTCTTCGCCTTCGCGCTCGATCTTTTCGAGCAGCGCGTCCACGCGCGCCCGCCCCCAGGTACGCGGCAACTGTGGGTGCTCCGCATCCAGCGCCGGCAATCCAACGCGCGCCGTCATTCCGCCGGCTGAAAATGTAACCGGCTGCGGGTTCAGATACTCTCCGATCCACGACGCCTCGGAACCGGCGAAGTGTACATCCTGGAGCGGGTAGACCATGGTTACACTTGCCGCCGGATCCGCGCTCAGAACCATCCCCGCCAAGGGCCGCCGCCCTATTTTCGACAGAAACGAATTCAGTTTGAAATCGATGGGCTCGGTGGAGCGCACGGTTTCGAGCAATCCATCCTGCCGCGCCAGCATCTTCAGCAGCGGCAGATTCGCGTCGTCGCCCACGCCGAAGATATAGGTATGCGGCCGTTTCGCCGCGGCCAGTCTGCTCCACTCTCCGGCATACCAGGCCGCCAGCTTCCCGTCCTGCACGATGCCCTTCGTCGCTCCGCCATCGGACAGCAGCACCAGATACCCGCCGCCGGTTTGATCGAGACCGGCCGACAGCGCACGTTGAAGATTCGTGCCTCCGCGTAGCCGGCTGGCTCGAACGAAAGCCAGCGCTTTTTCTACCGCCGCCGCATCGGCCGTCACGGGAGACGCCGCGAAGCGAGTTACCTCGGAATTGAAGAGCAGCAGGTTGAACCGATCCTGCGGCCGGAGCCCGCGCAGCAGTTTATCGAGCGCCGTGAAACTGCGCTCCAGCTTCTCCCACTGCATCGAAAGCGAAACATCGAACAGCGCAACGACCGTGCGCGGCGGCCCGCCCGCGCTTTCACCAGGGGGAACGCCCAGCAGCACCGACGGTTGAAAGAAGCCCGGCTCCCCAGCGTCCCGGTGAGTCGCCACCCTCAACCGGTTCGCTCCCGCCGGGTCGAGTCCGAATCGAATGGCGAAGTCCTCATTCATCGAGACATTCGTGCCTTCAAAGCTCGCCTGCAAAACGGCAGCCGTCTTCTGCCGCACAGTAAGCGAATAAAGCTTGCCCACTTGTTCAAAACCACGCATGGGATGGCTGCTGTGCACCTCCAACTGGATCGACAGCTTGCCCGCCGTCTGCGCATGATACGCATCCGGCCGCAGGGGAACGGCGAAAAACGATTCCAGATTTTCCACCGGCAGCGGCTCGTAGTATTCCATCTCCAGCCGCTTCGTCCCGTAACCCGGAATCGGCACGATTTTCGCCGTAAAAGTAGAACTGCGCCGTGCTTCGTCCGCACCGCGTTCTCCGGCTTGCAGCAATCCCGGATCGACGCTTTGGTTCTTCGCTTGTTCGTAGATCTCGCCCGCGCGCTTCCGCTCCAGAATCACGCCGGGAATGCGTGTCACGTCGTCCCAAACGGCGAAATCCGAAACGGACGCCCGGTCGGGCAGGGCGAAGGTGTAGAGACCTTCCATCACACCCTGCACGTGGCTCGCAAAAACCTGCCGCACGCGAACCCGCGCCATCCCGTCATCAATCAGGATGTCGATGGACATCTCCTGCAGGGACAAGACGGAGGGATCCGGCTGTTGCCTGTCGCCGGGCACCAGCACCCCGGCATCGCCGCAAAGACACGACGCCCCAAAAATCAACCCAATCGCGCAAGCAAAATACCTCATGGAACATCCCCTACAGGCATCCGGACCAATCCGTTGTCCGTGCCGATCAGCAAAACTCCGCCCGCTTCCGCGAGCGCCGTCACATTTAAGGAAGGCAGGCTGGTGGTCATCACGTTCCACCTTCGGGAGCCGCGCTCGAAGCTCAAAAGCCCCTGACCCAGGCTCCCGGCCAGCACCCGCGAGGGCGTCACCAGAATCGCATTCGGGTTCACGATGACGCCGCCGGGAAGGTCCGGGAAACTACTCCATTGCCCCGCTTTGAAACTCAATACCCCCGCGCCATAAGTACCCGCAAACCACTCATCGCCGGCCTGCGCCACGGCGGTGATCCAGTTATGCTTCAGTCGTGAATTCGCCGTCGTGTAACTTGCGCGAACTATCCCGCCTTGTAACACCGATAGCCCGCCCAAGGTACCTACCAGCAGCTCCGCCGGGTTACCCCCCAAACTATAAGCGTGGTTGTTCACTAACCCCTGGAAGGCATAGAGACTACGCATTCCGGTACGATCCACGAAGGTCAGGCCTGCCGGAGTCGCCACCACCATGTCGTCCCCGTGAAGCATCACATCGCTGACGTGATCCGCAATCAATCCATCCGCGCGGCTCAGCACCTGCCGCTGACGCCCGGACGGATCGAAGAGCACTAATCCGTTCGCCGTCGCAACCGCAGTCCGGACCCCCGGCTGGATGGCAATCCGGTTCACGCAGAAAAGGTGTTCGTCCTCAAGATGGCGGGTGTGCTCCAGGTGGACGTGCCCCGGTTCGACCAGGTCGAGCCCGCGGTCGAAGTACCCCACCCACGTGCGTCCACCCGGTTCCACAGCAAGCGCCGAAATGTCGCGATCGGTCAGCGCGCCTTCGTCCGCGCCCAGCACCCGGCGTCCGCTGCGCTCATAAACTGCGTCGGAGGTCAGCACCAGATCGCCAAACAGACGCTCCACAGCGCCGCCATCAAATCCGGGATTCCGCAAAGAAGACGAACGGACCACGTGCCCTCGTGCGTCCAGAGGAACCTCGATCACGCCCTCATCTTCGGTTCCCACCAGCAAACGGTCCCCGCTCCATTCGAGCGCTTTCGCCAGGTAACCCGCCGCTACGACGCGCTCGAAGCGCCCTCCATGAAACTCCGCAACGCCCACCGGCGTGCCCACAAAAGCCAGATCGCCCGCCGCCTCAAGCGAGAGGACCTGCGAATCCGGCAGGCCTGTCCCGGCTTCGAAATGGTCCATCTGACCGGCGTGCCACCGGTACGCCCCGTGCTGCAAAGTGCCGATCCACACATCGGCTTCCTGCCCAGCCAGAGCCGTGATGTGTTCCTGATTCAGGGTGGCATTGAAATGCGTCAGGTGCTTGCCGTCGTAAATCAGCACGCCCGCTTTCGCCGTGCCCAGCAGCACGCGTCCGCTTGCGAGCGGCAGCAGCGCCGTGAGATGTCGGCTATCGGGGTCCCGTGGCCGGATGCTAAGAAACTGCCTCCCGTCGAAGCTCAGGAGGCCCTCGCCATCGGTGGCGATGAGTAACTCATCGCCGCGCGTGCGCAGCGCCACAACGCCGGCTGGCGGGAGTTCAAAACCCGGCCGATATGCGGCGACCCGCGCGCCATCGGGGGTAAAGGCAGTCAAGCCGGACGCGCCGCCCACGTAGACCTTTCCGCCGAACTCGGACGCGTCTTTATATCCACCCGGACCCGGCAGCAGTTCCGCCCCCGGCATCACCGCCGGACGTGCGGCCGTCTCCACAAACCGCACGCTTCGCGCGTCGGCCACTTCGTCCCTGGATTGCTTTAGCGTGGTTTCGGCTCGCTTGCGAACCACCATGAAAGTGATTGTTGCTGCGATTGCGATAAGGAGGAGAACCGCTCCCGGTTTGGGGCCCATGCACTAACCTGTTGGTTTCAGCATAGAATTACTTTTGCAATTGTCAATAGGTGTTTTGTAACATCAACAAATTTTCATAATTGGAGAGGCGTACTGACTTACTACTTAGTAAGTGAGGATGTTACCTCCGCCGCAACGCCTCGAGCTCGTCCAGCGTTCGCGGCCAGTCCGATCCAAGCAGCCGGGACAATCCGCGATCCGCCAGAACCTTCCCGCCGGTCTGGCACCGCGCGCAGTAGTTGGTCTCGTTATCGGCGTAGCGAATCCGCAGAACCTCCGCGCCGCACCGGGGACACGGCTGCCCCCCGCGTCCATGCACCGCCATTTCCGCGCGGAACGCGGTTACCTTTTCCGGGAAGCCATCCCCCGCTTCGGTTTTCAATCGCTCTATCCACAGCGCGAGCGTGCCCAGAGTGGCCGCGAACAAACGCTCCCATTCGTCCGGCTTCAGCTTTTGCGTCTGCGCCAGGGGCGAAAGCTTTGCCGCGTGCAGAATCTCATCGGAATACGCATTCCCAACGCCGCTGATCAGGCTCGGGTCGGTCAGCGCGCGCTTCAAAGTGTGGTTCTCCACCGTCAACGCCCGGCGAAAAGACTCTAAGTCGGCGGCGAACACATCGATTCCTCCGGGGTCTACGGATCGTAAGCCTTCCTCTCCGCTCAAAACATGCAGCGACGCCCGGCGCTTGGCGCCTGCCTCGGTCAGCGTCAGAGATCCCGCCGGAAAATCGAACGAGGCCAGGTTCTGCCGGCCCGTCAGCTTAGCTCCAGCCCCTTTCCAATGCAGCCGGCCGGCGATCATCAAATGCAGCACCAGCCACAGATCGCCTTCCACTCCGATCGCAATCCGTTTTCCGATGCGCCGCAGTTCGGTCACGCGCCGGCCTTCCGCGTCCGCGATCCGCGGTTCCACCGTGCGCAACAGGAACGGGTTCACCAGCCGGATACGGTCCAGCCGCTGCCCCATCAAACGCGGCTCCATGGCGGCGATATAGGCCTTTATGTCCGGTAACTCGGGCATGCTGCTCTTGACGTTCAGCTTAACCAACATGAGAACATGCAATGGAAGCCGCTACTCATGGTTGACATCCACAGCCATATTCTCTGGGGACTCGATGACGGCGCCGAATCGCGCGACGCCAGCCTGGCGATGCTTCGCCTGGCCGCCGAGACTGGCACAACCGACATCGTGGCCACGCCGCACGCCAATAATGAGTACACCTACGATCCCGACAAAATTCGGGAGAAGATCAAGAACCTGCAGGTCCATTGCGGAGCAGTACCGAAGATCCACCCAGGCTGCGATTTTCACCTGAGTTTCGGCAATATTGAGAACGCGCTCCAGAATCCGGCCCCATATACGATCAACGCGCGTTCCTACTTGATGGTGGAGCTTCCGGAACACGTCATGCCTCCCAATATGGGCCGCGCATTCGAGCATATGATCGCGGTGGGCATCATCCCCGTCATCACCCATCCGGAGCGCAATCGAGTCTTGTGGACCGAGGAGCGGCAATTCAACGCCTGGCTGGAGCACGGCTGCTATGCCCAGGTCACGGCCCAATCCCTGGAGGGTCATTTTGGCCGAAAAGCCAAGGAAATCGCATGGAAATTGGTTCAGGATGGCCGTGCGCAGTTTGTGGCGAGCGACGGCCACGACCTCGTACACCGGCCTCCCCGGCTCGACCGCGCATTTGCGTTGGTCTCGCAAAAACACGGCGACGCCACCGCCCAAAGACTCTTCACCGACAACCCGCGCCACGCCCTCGAAGGGTCCCGCATTACCGAAACGCCGCGACCGGAAAAAACCAAATTTCGCTTTCCGTTCTTCCGTTGAAAACTTCCGGATTAACATTTATTTTGAAAATAGTTTGAGAATCCTTGCAGTTTCCAGCACAAAGTGGACATACTTTGTGTGTAATACCTTTCTTGGAGTTTCCAGCGGTCGCTCCCTTTTTCAAGGAAGGTTTGGGCGCGGGCAAGGTGAGGCCGGTGTGCACCTGAACGCGTCGTCACGGGAAAGTAGCCCGTTTGCGGTATATTGCCGGGCGGGGGTTTCTGACAAGGAGAACGGAATCTCATGGCAGTTTTGAAGCGTAAGAGCAGAATGATTAGTCTAAGGCTTTCCGATGAGGAGTACGAAGCTCTTCGCAGCCTTTACCGTATGCACGGTTCACGCAGCGTGTCGGAGTTCGCCAGAAACGCAATGCAAAAGGTGATTGGTGAGAGCGTCCCTGCCGCCAGTTCCACTTTGGAAACGCGCATCCTCGATCTCGACAGCAAGATGGCATCTCTCGATCATGAAGTCGCACGCCTGGTGCAACTGATCGAGGCGCGGCTGGACCCGGCTTCCCGTAATGCCGGTGCTCTAGCAGTGGATGCCGCCTAGCGTCATTGCTTGGTTTGCGCGCGGGGCTTTGTTGGTCGGTTTCGCTGTTCCAGCGCAACCGGCACGCCCGCCGGCTACGGCTCCAGATAATCTATCCCCCGTCAGCGTCGCGCTGTTCCCAGGCGATGTCCTGTCCGTCAAGGTGCTCGATCTGGATGAAATTGGGGAACGCACAGTAAAGATCGATGCCTCGGGATTCATCAATCTCCCGGTCGCCGGGCACATCCGCGCCGGCGGCCACACCCCGGAGTGGCTCCAGACCGAAATCGCCGCCCGACTGCAAATTTACCTGAAGCAGCCCGCGGTTACCGTCACCCTGACGGAACTTCACGCCGAGTTGATCTCCGTTACAGGGGCGGTCAATTCTCCTGGAATCAGGAAGCTAAACGGCGGCACAGGGCTGCTTGAGGCGGTCTCGGAGGCTGGCGGCTTCAAGGTGGACGCCGGTCCGTTTATTCAACTCACGCGTCTCGAGGGTGAGGGGCCCATTCCGCTGGGTTCCTCAAAACTCGACGCCACCGGCAAGTTCTACGTCGCCGAAATTGAGATCGCCAGGCTTCTCAACGGTCAAAATCCCGGAGAGAATATCCCGCTCCGCCCCCACGATATCGTGGCGGTGCCGCCCGCCGGCGTGGTCTACGTTCTCGGCGAAGTCGGACACCCCGGCGCGTACGATTTTGGCGCCCCTTCCATCTCCGTGCTCAACGCCCTGGCGCGTGCGGGAGGCAGTAATCGCAATGCGGATTTCTCGCACGTTCGGGTATTAAGGCTACTCCCGGGCAAGACCGAACGGACGGAATTCGTGATGAATTTAAACCCGATGCTCGCCGGGAAATGCCCCGAGTTTTTACTTGGGGCTCAGGATATTTTTTACATCCCCACCAATAGGGGCAAGGTGGTGACTACCCGCGCCTTGGAGGCGATTGTCGGCACGGGTTCCTCTATCGCGGTGTTCCGCGGCTCCCGCTAAATTCTGATCAGATTCTTCGATCTCGATCCCCACCCCAGTTCACAGGTGGGGCAGGCGCTCTCGCCTGCCCAGCTATGTCCGAGTACAAATCCATCATCCGGCTTCCTGAAGAATTGCCCGTCCTATTCTGGTTGGAGCACGTAGCCACTTTACGACGGAACTGGAAGCCGGTCCTCTCAACCATCGTCGCCGGCGCACTCGCCGCGTTGCTTGTTTCTTCCCTCGAACCGCGCATCTACCACGCGCACACCACCGTGGAAGTGGAAGGCATCACGGACAATCTGCTGAAGGCTCAGGATGGCAATCCCAACTCCGGTGCGGACTCCGAAGTGATGGATATCCAGACCCAGATTCGCATCATGCAGAGCGAGACTCTTCTGGCTCGCGCCAAAGCCCGCCTGGGAAGCATGGTCGACCGGGCGGCCCTCTCAATGGCCGGGCAAACTCTCGTGGTTCGCCTTGCCGGGCAAACGCGCATTATTGAAATCGATGCCGATTCCACCAATGCGCAAGTGGCCGCTGGCTTCGTAAACGCGCTGGCCGAGGAATCCATCGCGCAGCACGTTGCCGCGCGCTGGCGCGGCACCGAACAAGCCACCCAGAAGCTGAAATTCGCTCTGGAAGAGATGCGCGCCAAACTCGAACACTCCGAGGTTGCGCTGCAGGCTTACGCCCGCGATTCCGGGTTGATCGTCACCACGGATCAATCGAGCCCCACCGATGATAAGCTGCGCGAAACCCAGGCCGAGCTTTCCCGCGCGCAAGCCGACCGTGTCGCCAAGGAATCCCGTTGGGCATCGGTGGAACCATTTTCCGGCCTGGAACTTGTCCCGATTCTTCACGACCCAGTCATCAGCGGCGCGCAGGAAAAACTGGACGATCTCCGCCGCCAGATGGCCGAACTGGCTACCACCTATACGCCGGATTACCCGAAAGTCAAACGCCTGCAGGCCCAGGCTGAAACGCTGGAGACACAAATTCGAGTGGAGATCGCCGGCGCGCGCGAACGAATTCGCGTCGAGTTTGAAGAAGGCCGCCGGCGGGAGGATCTTCTGGCCGTCAACTACCAGGCGCAGGCCTCCCAGGTCTCTTCGGAGGCGGCTCGACGCGTTCATTACGACGTGCTGAAGAACGAGGTGGATTCCACCCGCACCCTCTACGACACCATGTTCTCGCGGGTGAAGCAGGCCACCATCGCCGCCGCCCTGCGCGGCAGCAACATGCGGGTGCTCGACCCGGCCATTCCGCCGGCGCGGCCTTACCGCCCCCGAATCGCCCAATCGGTTCTGCTCGGCAGCCTCGCGGGCGTTTTCTTTGGCTTCGTTTTCGTATTTGGCCGCGAACAGGCGAATCGCACCGTTCAAGGTCCGGGCGACCTCCAGTTACTCCTCGATATCCCGGAATTCGGTGCGGTGGCCTCCACCAGGTTCGCCATTCATCAGGATTCATTCAAAGCCATTCTGGCTTCGATCCTGTTTTCCGCGCCGCTCGATGAAGCCAGGGTACTGGTGGTGACGAGCGCCAACCCCAGCGAGGGAAAAACCACCATTTCCATGAACCTCGCAAGAGCGCTGGCCGCGGTCGGTCGGCGCGTCCTGCTGATCGATGGCGATCTTCACAGCCCGCGCCTTCACCAGATGCTGGGGCTTCCCAGGAACTCCGGCCTGGCCGATCTGCTGGCATCTCCCGCGTCGCTTGATCCGGATCGGATCAACGCCGCCCTGCAACCCTCCGCCGCCAGGGGTTTGCTGCTGCTCTCCGCTGGAAATGCCGGTCCGGAAGCTTCAAACTTACTCTATTCGCCGCGATTAAAAGAATTATTCCAATTTTCCCGAAAGAATTTCGATATTGTTCTGGTCGATTCGCCACCGATGCTTCAGATCCCTGATGCGCGAGTCATGGGGCAGGCGGCGGATGCGGTCTTGATCGTGGTCCGTGCCGGCAAAACAACTCGTGAGGCCGCTCTGGCGGTCCGTCAGAGGCTGGCGGAAGATGGAACAAAGATAACGGGAAGCGTCCTGAATGACTGGAATCCGAGAAAAAATCCGCCGCGAGCTTCTGCAGCGCATCCGAGACCGACTTGAAAGGTCGATCCTATGCGAATTCTATTCCTCAGTCCCAGCGCCCAAATGGGTGGCGCTGAGCGCAGTTTGCTCGATTGCATGGCTAGTCTCAGGGCGGCCGAGCCCTGGTGGCAGCTCGATCTGATCGCCGGCGAAGAAGGTCCCCTGCTCCCCGAAGCGCGCGAAATCAGGGTGCGGGCGCATTGCCTTCCTTTCCCGAAGCGTTTTGCGCGGCTGGGCGTCTTTGGAACCGGTTCCGCCGCCATCGCCCGCCAGAGCGTGACGGCGCTCCCCGGCGTTGCGCGCTACCGGCAGAGTTTGCATCAGACCATTCAAGGTCTCGCGCCCGATCTCATTCACACCAACGGACTCAAGATGCACCTGCTCGGGGCCTGGGATAGCAGCGCCCCCGTCGTGTGGCATGTCCACGACTATCTCAGCACCCGCCGTACCGTCGCCCAAGCCATGCGCCTGAGCGCGAAAGGCGCGCGCGCGGTTCTGGCCAATTCCCGAAGTGTCGCGAACGACGCTCTCCGCCTGTTTGGAGAAGACCTTCCTGTGGAAACCATGCTGAATGGCGTGGACCTGAAGCGGTTCCAGCCGCGCGGCCCCCGTCTCGACCTCGACGAACTCTCCGGAATGCCTCCCGCCCCTTCCGGTACTGTCCGCATTGGCCTGGTTGGCACTTTCGCCAAGTGGAAAGGTCACGAGGTTTTCCTGCGGGCCATGGCGCGGCCGGAGTTTCGCGGTCTGCCCGTGCGCGCTTACATCGTGGGCGGACCCATCTATCAGACTTCCAACAGCCAGTTCTCCCTGGAGGAGTTGCGCGCACTGGCGCGTGACCTCGGAATCGGCAAACGCGTGGGATTCACTGGGTTCGTTCCAAACATTCCAGACGCCATGCGCGCGCTCGATATTGTGGTGCATGCGTCCACGGCTCCCGAGCCGTTTGGATTGGTCATCGCGGAAGCCATGGCCTGCGGCCGCGCCGTCATCTCGGCCCACGCGGGCGGAGCGGCAGAACTGGTTTGTAATGAGCGGGATGGCGTCAGCATCGCGCCGGGCGATCATCTGGCGCTCGCCGCCGCGGCTCGCGACCTCTTGCGCGATCCGGTGAAACGGATGTGCCTTGCAAGCGCCGCTCGAACCACTGCGGAAGCGCGCTTCGATCGCACTCGCCTCGGCCCGGCGCTCTCCGCCTTTTACGGCAACACCCTGAACCGCGGCAACCTCGAACCATGCGCATCCTCCACATCCACAGCGGAAATCGGTACGGCGGCATAGAGTCCGTCCTGCGTGCGATGGCGGGCCGCGACCACTCGGTTCAATCGGCCTTCGCGCTCAGCTTCGAAGGGCGCCTGTCGAAAGAGATTCGAGACGCCGGCGGTGAGGTCTACATCCTGGGCGAAGCCCGCGCCAGCCGGCCCTTCGGTGTCCTCCATGCCCGCTCCAAACTTTCCGCCTTGCTTCGCCAGCGCCATTTCGACGTCGCCATGGCCCACTCGGCCTGGGCTCTTTCCCTGCTGGCCCATGGTGTCAACGCTCCTCTCGTCTTCTATCAACACGACCTCTTCAAGGGCGAACATTGGACCGAAAAGCTCGCCCGCCGCGTACATCCGGATCTGATTCTGGCCAACAGCTCGTTCACCGCCCAGACCACTTCGAGCGTATTTCCAGGCCGCTGCCCCCAAGTGCTCTACCCGCCGGCGGCGCTGCCCACGCACGCGCTCACGGCCGAGGAAATTCATGCCGTGCGATCCCGTCATTCCGTTCCCCACCATCGCGTGGTTATTCTGATCGCTGCCCGGTTTGAAAAGTGGAAGGGCCACGGCCTGCTTCTGGAAGCGCTGGCTTTGTTACGCCAAAACCCGCTCTGGTGTCTTTGGATCGCGGGCGAGCCGCAGAACGCCTCCGAACGTCAGTTCCACGATTGCCTGCAAGTCACCGCTGCCGGGCTGGGCCTTCGGGAGCGTGTGCAGTTCCTGGGGCACATCTCCGACGTTCCGGTTCTGATGCAGGCCGCGGATATCTATTGCCAGCCCAACACCGGACCAGAGCCGTTCGGACTCGCCTTCGTGGAAGCGCTGGCTTCCGGATTACCCGTTGTCGCCAGTCCTCTCGGCGGCGTGCGTGAGATCCTCGAGCCGGTCTGGGGGCTGCTGGCATTACCCAAACCGCGTGATGTCGCTGCCATGATCGAGCGTCTGCTCGAAGATCGTCAGTTGCGCCGGCGGCTCGGAGATTTGGGCAAAGCGCGCGCCGCCGAACTGTGCGATCCGCATACGCAGATCGCCGCGCTCGGGCGGACCGTCGAATCGCTGCTCAATCGGAAAGCCGCATGAAGATTGCCATGCTGAGCTTCCGCTTGCCGCAATCCGGCCTTCAGCAGCCGGGGCTGAAGCGCGGCGGTGTGGAGCGCGTCGCGCACGACCTGGCGCAGGGCCTGGCTCTCCGCGGTCACCAGGTGATCGTGTGGAGCGCGGATGCCGCGCCCCCGGGAAGCGCCTATGAGGTAAAGCCCGTGCCGGGCGCAGCGCTCATTCATAACTGGCTCGCATTTCGACTCGTGAGCGGCTATTTCGGCAACCTCCTGGCTTTGTTCCCCACATATGGAAACGCCGACGTCCTCGTGGCGCATGGAGACAGCCTGCTGTTGCCTCTTCTCGGAATTCCGGTCGTCCGAATCATGCACGGCAGCGCGCTCGATGAAGCCCGCACTTCTCGATCCCTCGCGCGCATGGCCCTCCAGTTCGGTGTCTACATCCAGGAGTGGCTCACCGCTCGCACCCAGCACACCGTCGGGATCAGCCGGAATACTCAGAGACGCTACCCGGCCATCGATCATGTGATTCCCAATGGCGTGAACACCACGCTCTTCTTTCCCGGCGAGAAAGCCGCCTTCCCGGCTATCTTATTTGTCGGCTCGCTCGGGGGACGCAAGCGCGGGCGGCTCCTCTTGCAGGCCTTTGCGGATGTAATCCGCCCCTCGATTCCGGAAGCGCAACTGTGGATGGTATGCGAAACCGGTCCCGCCCGAGACGGTGTCACGTACTTCTCCGGACTCCCCATCGAGGCGCTCGCCGCCCTTTACCGCCAGGCTTGGGTCTTCGCCAGTCCCAGTTGTTATGAAGGGTTTGGTCTGCCCTATTTGGAGGCTATGGCCAGCGGCGTCTCTGTCGTCGCAACCGCGAACGCCGGCAGCCGCGAGGTGCTGGATGGCGGACGCTATGGACGTCTGGTGGAACGGGACGCCGGCTTCCCGCTCGCGCTGCTCGAAATGCTTCGTGCCCGTGACCTGCGCGAGCGCTATGCCGCCTGTGGCATCGAACGCGCCCACCAGCTTTCCATCGAGCGCTCGGTGGATCAATACGAACGCTACCTCGAATCCATTTCGCATTCTCCGTTTCCCGCCGGGGCGCGCGCGTGGCGCTGAAGTTTTTCCGCGCCAATCGCATCGAAATCTTCGTCGCCATCCTCTTCCTGCTGAATGGCATTCTGCTCTTCCCCGGAACGCAGCCGGTTCGTTTCCTCGTTCGCGCCGCGCCGTACCTCGTCAGCCTGGGCGCGTTCTTGTTCGTGCAACGCCCTTTTGCCGCTCCGGCCGCCCCCGGCGCTTTCATGATGGTCCTGGTGCTGACCCTGCTGGGGGTCAACATGCTGCACTCGACGACGCAGCCGGTCGCCGGTTTGGCGCAGATTCTTCTCCAACTGGCCATCCTCGGCCCTGTTTTCTGGGCTGCGCGATTCATCAAGAACCCCCGGCAACTCATCCGCATCCTGTTTGTGGTGTTGGCCTGCAACGCGCTCGGTTCCGTCGTCGGGATTCTGCAGATTTACTACCCGGAGCATTTCCTGCCGGCGCAGTTCAGTGCCGACGCCTCCTCGAGCTGGCTGGAATCGCTCACCTTCATCAGCCCGGATGGCCGCACGCTCGTCCGTCCGCCCGGCCTAAGCGATCTGCCGGGCGGAGCGGCCATGGCGGGGTCTGTTTCCGCGATCATGGGTCTCGCATTCAGCGCTCGCCAGGCAACTCGAATCTGGGTTCGTTTCGCCTCTCTGGGCGCAGCGCTGGCCGGAATTTCCGTCCTCTATCTCACCCAGGTCCGCTCGTTGACGTGGATGACGCTCGCCGCCATGGCGGTGATGGCGCTCTTCAGCCTGCGCCGCCAATCCACATTCAACCGTGCCTGGCTCGTCTGCGCAACCGCCTCCGTGGTGCTCGGCGCATTCGCCTGGGCCGTCACGGTTGGTGGACAAAGGGTTCACGATCGTTTCCTGGTTACTTCCGGAAGTGGAATGCTGGGTTCTTATGATGCCAGCCGCGGTTGGTTCTGGCGTTACACCTTTGGTGACGCGCTGGAGCAATTCCCTCTCGGCGCGGGCGTCGGCCGTTGGGGCGCAATGAACGGCTACTTCGCCGGCCAGCGTCCCGATTCACCGCCTCTCTGGGCGGAAATTCAGCTAACCGGATGGCTCTATGACGGCGGCGTGCCGATGTGGATGGCCTACGCTTCGGGTCTCGCGATCTCCATGCTGTTCGTCTTCCGAATTGCCCTGTCGAGGATGCCCTTCGCCGGCGCGGTCATCTTCTGCATTAACGGCATCGTGATCGGCGCCAGTTTCACCGGACCTGCCTTTAACACCACCATGGGCCTCGAATATTGGCTACTGGTAGCTCTGCTCTACGGAGGGGCCCGGTCCGTCGATGCCCCGCGCTAAGCCCTTCACCCAGAGCATCGCGCTCGCATTTCTCACGCAGGGCATCGTCATGTCGGCCGGACTCTGGCTAACTCCCTTCTTACTCCATCGGCTCGGCCAATACCAGTTCGGCCTCTGGATCGTTGGTCAACAGGTCATCACTTACCTCACCCTACTCGATTTTGGCGTCGTCGCCTTATTGCCTCGCGAGACCGCCTACGCCGCCGCCGTTCCACAGGATGTCCGCAAGCTCCTGGCGCGTACCATCCGCGTCGTTCTCCTGCAAACGCCAGTAGTCGCGGGAATTGGACTTCTCGCCTGCGCCCTCATCCCGCATCGCTTCTACCATCTTCGCTTGCCGGCCGCCGCCGCCGCGTCTGTATTCGCTCTTCTGTTCCCGGCGCGAATCTTCCGCGCACTACTCGAAGGTCTGCAGGACCTGGCTTTCACCGGATGGTCCGCCCTTTCCGGCTGGCTCGCCGGATTCATCGTCACCGTCGCCCTCCTACTCAATGGATTCGGCCTGCTCGCACTGGCCGGAGGATGGTTCGCCACCCAAAGCCTGGATGCCGCCATTTGTTTCCTCCGCGTCAAGACCCGCTTCCCGCGGATGCTGCCTTCGCGAGCCGAATTGCTGGAGCCCGCTTCTCTTCGCAACCAACTGGGCGACCAACTGGGACGCGGCCTGTGGATCAGCGTCAGCCAGGTCGCGCAGGTGCTCATCTATGGCACCGACGCCGCCATCGTGGGACGCCTTTTTGGAGCCGCGGCCGTTGTCCCTTATAACTGCACCGGGAAGTTAATCAGCGTATTGGCCAATCAACCCCAGCACATTATGCGCGCGGCCGAACCCGGCTTAAGCGAAATGCGCGTGCGCGAAAGCCGCCAGAAACTCACCGCCGTAACCAGCGCGCTCACCCTCGCCATGCTCCTGGTCAGCGGTCTGGTGGCTGTGGTCACCGTGGCGGCGAATCCGGGTTTCGTCGCGTGGTGGGTCGGGCCCGGGCTCTATGGCGGAGCGATGCTGACCGCCATGTTCGCCCTTTCCATGCTGTTGCGGCACTTGAATATCACCGCGATCTACACTCTGTTCGCATTCGGCCGCGAGCGCTTCCTCGCCAAGACCAGCCTTCTCGACGGCGTCCTCAGCACCGTCTTATCAATCACCCTCGCGTTCTGGATGCACTCGGTCGCGGGTGTCGTATTGGGCAGCATCCTGAGTACAGGCTGTGTGTTGTTCTTCTGCAACGGGCGCGTGCTGGCGCGGGAACTGGCGTTGCCTTTCGGCATGCTGGTGAAGCCTTTCACAGGATGGTGCTGGCGCATGGTGCTGGCCATGGGTTGCGCCCGCTTGCTCAGTGCTGTGCTCCCTCACTCCGCGTTCTGGGTGGTGGCGCTTACAGCCATTCTGGCCGCTTCCGCGTATGCGGCTCTCATGTATCCGGTAGCCATGCGCTCCGCACTCAAGCCCTATCTGGAACCGTACTTGCAAAAGTTGACCCGTTCACTACTGAATCGCGAGAGTAACCACGTTCGACTGCGCCCCACCAATTGACACCACGACCGCCGCCGCGCTGCCCGGCGTGACGCCGGCCGGAACCTGGACGTTGACTTGATAAAGCCCACCGTCCCCGGTTGCTGTCCCAATCAGAGAATACTCGCCGAAGATGTCGTTGATCGCCTCGTTCACATTGATTGTCTCGCCAAAATCCTGACCCACTACCGTCTGATTGTCCGCGTTCGTGATTTGTA
>Ga0182012_10001335_pt1 | contig 27065 bp, 27 predicted proteins | sample 612S2SmetaG_FD_120486 | JGI IMG/M metagenome (GOLD analysis project Ga0182012, IMG submission 120486) | Permafrost microbial communities from Stordalen Mire, Sweden - 612S2S metaG | ecosystem: Environmental > Terrestrial > Soil > Wetlands > Permafrost | place: Sweden: Stordalen | collected...
CATCGGCAACGGTGATGACTTCGTTGTAGCAACCGGAGGTGTAAGGCGTGCACGGTGCTGTCTCGGCAGCGTTGATGCCGTTCAATCCTGTAAAACCGAGAGCCGTGCCCAGGGCGACGGAGATCCCCATAATGTTCTGGGTCCCGTAGGCCGGGGTCGCGTAGGTGTTGATGGCGGAGAGTGCGGAGGCCTGGATCGAGCTCTTAACAGGTTTGTTGGTCAAGTCAGTGACGTAAGGCGTGTAGTGAATCAGATTGATAAATCCGTCGCTCGCCCCGAGGCCTGTGGTCCCGAACTGGATGTAGATGTTGGCATTGGCGTTTGTGAATACGCTGTTGTAGTAGCCGGCCACCGTCGTATTGAGATAGTTGCAGGTGGAGGTTGGCACATTGGACGCGCAGGTATACACGATTCCGGTCCCGGTCTTTACCGCTTCGGGTCGAGGTTCCGTTGCAAGGCGCAGCTTTGGTTTTGGGCGCGGCTGACTGGGGTCCGCAGGGGTAGGAGAAGGCAGCATAACGTGATGCCGGAAAACCGGTTGCACCGAAATGGCGTAATGCTCCTCGCCTTCGACGGTTCCCAGAACGGGAGCGGGAGCCACCCTTGGTTCGGCTTGGTCCACACTGGAATCAGCTGTTTGGGCAGTTGCAGGAATCTGCGCACAGACTCCAAGGGTCAGGCAGGCGACTATCGTGGCCAAGCTCAATTTTTGCATCTCAAAGTTCCTCTCGTTGCTGTGGCGGAACCGTCGATCGCGGCGGCCAGCCATTCAGAATCTTGTTTTAGCCAACCCGTGGATTGCCTTGCCGGAACCCAACATGGAAAGCGGCGTTTGACGTTCGAACAGCGCAACAAACCTGGGGATAACATCAAGACGGTCCGCTTCCCCATGTCTTGCTCGCACTGCTGGCGTTTCCCCGGCGGGGAATCCGGTTCACGGGAAGCAGTTGTTGGGGGGCGGAATCGCTCTTACTTCGGACTGCGCAGAATGGCAGGAAAACCCCTCATCCTCGGGTCCACTTTTCTAAAAAAGGGCGCAACGGGGTTGCGATATACACTTGGGCTTGCCGCGTCCGAAGGCGAACGGAACGGTCGCGGCCGGGAGGGACTTGGGAATGAGCGTCTTCAATCGACGGCAGGCACTGCGGAGCGCATTGCGAGGCGGCGCTGCGCTGGCTTCGGGCGCAATGCTTGGCGGATTGGCATCGCCGCTTGCCGGTGGGCAAACAACTGCCCAGGCGGGGCCACGCGCGGTCGAGCGCAAAGGCAGGATCCATCAGTCGGTGGCGCGGTGGTGCTACAAGCAGATTCCGCTCGACGACCTGTGCGTGGCGGCGGCGCAGATGGGTTTGCGCGGGGTGGACCTCTTGCAACCGGAGGAGTACGAGATTCCTCGCAGGCATGGGCTGATCTGCACCATGGGCTATGCGGGCGCCGGCGATATTGGCAAGGCGCTGAATCGTGTAGAGAATCACGACGCCATCGAGGCCGGATTGCGAAAGAATGTGCCGCTGGCCGCGAAGGCCGGCGTGCCCAATGTGATCACGTTCTCCGGCAATCGCGACGGGATGTCGGACGAAGAAGGAGCGCGCAATACCATTGCCGGGCTGAAGCGCGTGCGCAGTTTGATGGAAGATCACGGCGTGACGCTCTGCGTGGAATTGCTGAACAGCAAGGTGAACCACAAGGGGTATATGTGCGACCACACGGCGTGGGGAGTGCGCGTGGTCGAAGAGGTGGGTTCGCCGCGCATCAAGCTGCTCTACGACATCTACCATATGCAGATTATGGAGGGGGATCTGATTGCCACGATTCAGGCCAATCATCAATGGATCGGCCACTTTCATACCGGCGGCGTACCGGGGCGGCATGAGCTGGACGACACCCAGGAGGTGAACTGGGTCGGGGTGATGCGCGGCATTGCGTCGACCGGGTTTACTGGATTTGTGGCGCATGAGTTTGAGCCCACGCGGGATCCCTTGACTTCTCTGCGGCAGGCTGTGGATTTGTGCGATGTGTAGGGTTCGCCGGGATAGGTGAGGCCTTCGGCCATGTAGATTCACCGGAGGGCACGCCTGAGATGGACTACCATTGCGGCATGCGAGTTGCTAAAGGATCTCAGTACGGCACGAATGTTCCTGCCGCGGTTGTCAGCGCGTGCCCGGTGGAGCGAGCCATCCATGTAATCGGGGGCAAATGGAAGCTGCTTCTATTGCGCTCGTTACTTCTCAAGGGCCCGCAAGGATATAACCAGCTGCTGGCGAGCGTAGACGGAATCAGCGCGAAAGAACTTACCCGCAACCTCCGCGAACTCGCCGCTTCCGGTTTGATTGCGCGTGACCTCGGTACATCCGCTCGCATAGCCCCGTACTTCCTTACGAAGCCCGGCAAAGAGCTTATGCCTGTCTTCAAACGTTTGCTCGTCTGGGGCCAAAAGAGTCTGCCTGCGGCTTAGGCACAACGCACATTTTGGTACGTTGACACCTCGATAGTCCGACCGGAGAATTATCGACGGACGAAAGCCTTCCGCCCATGGGCATTTCGACCAGACGAGGAGACGTCACGAAATGCCCGCTGAGAAAGGAACGAAACAAAACCCCTGGAAATTGAAAACACCCCCGGGCTCTTCTGAGTTCGAGGCCTATCGCGATCCCGCGGCAGAACCGCCTGCGCTCGTCGTACAGGTTGGGAAGACCGAATTGCGATATCACTTGCGTTGCCTGGAGGATCTTCAGTCGATGCTCAAAGCCCACGGTGACTGGATGCTGCTCGGGAGCGCGGATGAACAGAAGCCTGCATTGGACGGTACAGTCGAAGCATGGGCTCGTTCTCCGGAAAACCCGGTCGGCGGCTGGTACGGCCTCAAGAAGGGATTGAGGGGCCGTTTCGCGATGTACGTTCCCCCCGTCATGAAGGCCCTGCAACTGGCTGAGGTAGAAGAGAACCCTCGGAACAATCGCATGCGCGCGAAATAGGTAGTGGGATAAACACTGACATAGTACCTGTTTCGAAGCCGGTCGTCTTTCGTTTCGATTCCTACCTGCCCGCCTGCCGATCGTTAGAATTCGTCCTGTCAGCCTTCGTCCTGCGCGACGGGCAGGCGCATTTCGACGACCAGTCCGCCTTCTTTGGCGTTGCGCGCGGTTACCGCTCCGCCGTGCAGGCGGACGGCGCGCTCAGTGATAGCCAGGCCGACGCCGTAGCCGCCGGTGGAGCGCTGGCGGGAGAGATCGAGGCGGTAGAACGGGCGGAAGATGGACTTGAGCGCGGCTTCCGGCACGCCGGGTCCCTGATCCCGGACTTGCAGCACGGCGAAGCGGGCGCCTAGCCGCTGTTCGGAGAAGAGCTGTATCTCAACCGAAGTTCCCTCTGCGGTGTAGGCGATGGCGTTGCGAATTACGTTTTCTACGGCGCGGCCGAGCAGTTCCGGGCTGCCGAGGACTTCGGTGGATTCCGCGGATTGCAGCTCAGACTTCTGGCTGCCGTTGCGGCCACTGCTGCCATTGGAAAAGCTGACGCCGCAGTTGCGACGCTGTGCTTCGTAGTCCATGTCCGGCAGTAGTTCCGAGACTACATCACAAAGAGAAACACGCATCCGCTCCGGCAGGCGCGTGGTGGATTCCAGATGCGAGAGGCTGAGAAGCTGGCCGATGAGCGAATTGAGGCGGCCGGTTTCGCGCTCGATGCGGTCAAGCTGCTCGAGCATCACCGGATGCGTCTCTTCATTCGGGCCGGGCTGCGCCTCTTCGCGGGCCAGTTCCAGGGCCACGCTCAGGCGCGCCAGTGGAGATCGCAACTCATGGGAGACGTCGCGCAGCAGGAGCATCTGGGCGTCCACCAGCGATTCGAGCCGGTCGGCCATTTCGTTGAAGTCGTAGACCAGTCCCCAGAGCTCGTCGCCGGTCTTGGGCCGCGCCTTGCCTTTGGGCCATTTGACGCGCGCGCGCAGGTCGCCGGCGGCCAGTTTGCGCGCCGCTTCGCGCAGCGAGCCGATAGGGCGCGTGATGACCATGGTGATGCCGAAGGTGACCAGAACGGAGATGATGAGGCTGATAATCAGCCGCGGCAGTTCTTCGCGATAGGGAATGTAAACGTGGCTGGGATAGCTGCCGCGAACGAGGTAGGCGAATTTCCGGCCCTGCGCGTCTTTGGTCTGAATTCCTTCAAGGTAGCCCGTGTCGTGGCGTTCGCCGAGGAGATAACCGTCTCGGGTGATTTTGGCGACAGCGGGCGCGTAGAGCTTGCCGTCGACCTGCTGGCAGAGGGCATTGCCGTCCGGGCCGAAGAGAACAGCGGGCTGGTCGGCTGGTCCCGGCACGTCGAGCGGGAAGGTGTTGGGTACAGAGGCAAGCGCCTTGCAGCCGCCCGATTCGTAGGCCTGGACAGAGCGCTCGGCGTTGGACTCCATCATCGCGTAAAGCGAGGTGTAGGCGACCTCGGTCGACTCGAACTGGTGGGCCAGGATAAAGATCGTGGCCACAATGATCAGGAACTCGGTGAGCCAGAAGGAGAGAAAAATCTTGATGAAGGTGCTTCGCATTTGACGTCAGCTCTCCCGGCTTGCCGAAGCAGTTGGAGCGGCGGCCGGGTGCGATCCCGCATGCGAGACAGGCACCGCCAACTGGTAGCCGACCGAGCGAATGGTCTTGATCTGGTCACCGAGCTGGGCGGCGTCGTCGAGCTTCCGGCGCAGGCGGCTGACGTGCATGTCCAGGCTGCGATCGAAGGGGTTGAAGCGGCGGTCGAGCACCAGCTCCGTGAGGTGCTCCCGGGTGAGGATCTGTCCCGGAGCGCCCATAAGCGCGCCCAGCAGCTCAAACTCCACGTTGGTCAGTTCCAGTTCCACTCCCTGGCAGGTCGCGGTGCGGGAGCCGGTATCCAGTTCTATGCCTCCGACACAGAGATGCTTGATGCTGGTGTTGGCTGTGGCTGCTGCCGGGCGGCTTGCCGCGCTCCGCCGCAAAATGGCCCGGATGCGCGCCAGCAGTTCGCGAGGATTGAAGGGCTTGGGCAGATAGTCGTCGGCGCCGATCTCCAGGCCGACGATGCGGTCGATGTCGTCGCCGCGCGCAGTGAGCAGCAGCACGCTGACCTGGGAACTGGTGCGCAGGCGGCGCAGAACCTCAAAGCCGTCGAGGCCGGGCAGCATTACGTCCAGCAGAACGATGGAAAACTCTCCGGTGAGCGCGCGATGCAATCCAAGCTGGCCGTTGTGCTCCGCGCTGACGCTGAAACCGTGGCGCGCAAGGTAGTCCTGGAGCATGGCGCACAGCTCGATATCGTCGTCGATGAGCAGGACAGGTTCCACGTTTGCCTCTTGGCCGGAAGCGAATGCACGCAGGCCACAATCTCCGTTGTACTCCTACATGCGATGCTTCGCCGTAATGATTTGTAACACCTTGCTGACGGGCGCATGACACTTCGTTACGAATCGTGACGCAATATGACGGCGCTTGCGAGCGGCGAATGGTGTGATGAGACAGGTGATTGGGGTCAGGACACCTGTCCTAAGGGCGTTCTCGACCGGGGCGAGGAGAAATTCCATGAACACGGGGAGCCAAAACACTGGGAGTAATAGTACGGAACTGGTGCAGCTTTGTCTGAACGGCGACGAGGGCGCATGGGCCAGCCTGGTGGAGGAATATCGCGGTCTCGTTTACAGCATCTGCTATCTTTTTTGCGGTTCGACCCAGGACGCCGAGGATCTGGTGCAGGACACATTCCTGAAAATCTGGCTGAATCTGGGCAGCTACGACCCTGCCCGCGGCGAATTGAAGGGCTGGATCGCTACCGTAACCCGCAACCAACGCGTGGATCGATACCGGCGCAGCGGCCAGCAACGGCTCACCGACTCGCTGGACGCCGTAGGCAATACGCGCTGGGACGGCGCTGAGGCCAAGCCTCTGGCCCAACGCATTCCCGATACACGGCCCACGCCGCACGAGGCGGCTGTGACCAGCGAGATTACAACGATCGTTGGCCACGCAGTTGAGAAGGTTTCGCCGGAGATGCGCCAGGTGGTGCGTATGCGCTTTGTGCATGGTCTGGATAACCAGGAGATTGCGCACCGGCTGCGGATTCCCGAAGGCACCGTGAAGTCGCGGACCAATCGCGGACGCGCGCAGCTCGTAACCCTGCTCAGCCCCATGCGGACGGCCCTCGGCGCCGCCTAAACGCGGGTTAAGCGCGCGTTCGGCCCGGTTGTGTAGGATGGGGTGGTTGCGTTGAACTAGCAGCCACCCTTTCCTAATGAACACAACCCAATCCATGCGTATTCCGCGACGCCGGTGGCGCATCGGCTGGCTGCTCGGCATAGGAGTCCTGGTCAACTACCTGGACCGCGTCAACCTGTCCGTCTCCCAGAACGCGCTTTTCACCACGTTTGCCATCTCCAGCGTAACGTTTGGATACCTGTCGAGCGCCTATAACTGGACCTATGCCCTGTGCCAGTTGCCCATGGGCCTCATCCTGGATAAGTTCGGCATCCGGCGGGTGGGCCGCATTAGCATCCTGGTTTGGAGCATCGCCTCATTTGCCGCGGCCGTTGCCACCAGCCTGACCGGCCTATTCAGCGCCCGCTTGCTGCTCGGTTTCGGCGAGGCTCCCATCTTCCCCTCCAACGCAAAGGCCGTCGGCCTGTGGTTCCCACCCCAGGAGCGCAGCTTCGCCACCTCGCTCTTCGATTCCGCCGCGAAATTCGCGCCGGCGATCGGGGTACCGCTGCTAGGCATGGTGCTAATCCGAATCGGCTGGCGTTGGAGCTTCGCTGCCACTGGATTTATCAGCGTGCTGTTCTACCTGCTCTTCAGCTACTTCTACCGCGATCCGAAAGACGACCCGGGGCTGACAGAAATCGAACGCCAGCACATCGAGCAGTCTTCTTCGACAAGGCCGACTGTTGAGCTGGCAGAGGAACCGGCGCGGTCCCTGGGCACTCTGCTGAAGCAGCGCAAGGTATGGGGCATGGTGCTCGGCTTTGGAGGATACAACTATGTCTTCTACATGCTTCTCAATTGGCTTCCTGGGTACCTATCCATGGCGCTGCATCTCGATTTGAGCCATTCCTTCCTTTACACCAGCTTCCCCTGGCTCTTCGCCGCATTCTGCGACTTATTCATTGGTGGCCTCCTGGCGGATGCGCTGATTCAGCGCGGATGGGACGCCAGCCGGGTGCGCAAGACCATCCTTGTTGGAGGAACGGCCTGCGGCCTGGGTATCCTTGGCGCAGCCACTGCGCGCAGCCCCGTGCCTGCGCTGCTTTGGATCAGCCTTTCCATCGGCGGCCTTTCGGCAGCATCGGCTATCGGATGGTCTGTACCTTCTCTGCTGGCCCCGCGCAACTCGGTAGGAACCGTCGGTGGGATTATCAACCTTTCCAATCAGCTTTCAGGCATCGCCGCAGCTATCGTCACCGGCTATGTCGTCGACAGGCTGCACTCGTTTGCGTGGGCCTTTGGAATCGCCACCATCTACCTTGCTATCGGTATTACAGCGTACCTGGTGCTGCTGGGGCGGATCGAGCCGATGTTCCCCTCCTCCACTACTTAGCCGCGTAATGCTTGGTTGCGCCGGTGCGGATATTGGTCACATCGAAGCTGCCATCCTTGCCTGCCGATAACTCCAGCCCGTAGCCCGAGTCCGGGCCATGCAGGTTGGCGATGTACGGCTCTTTCGTGTTGTTCGCTGGGCCGCCTTCCTCAGAGTAATGGAGCTGCCACAGCGTTTCGAGACCGGGCGCCGCTTCGATGGTCTTGAGCACCGAGGTTGATCCCCCCTTCTTTGCGCCGTTGTCCATGATGGCTACGCGGGGATGGATCGCATCGACGAATACGGCGCTGGAGCTTTGATCCCAGCCATGATGCGAGACGATGTAAACATCTATGTGCCCCAGCTTGTTGGCCGGGCACGCCAGTTGAAATTCCTTATCCCTGGTGAGGTCGCCCAGGTCGATCAGCCTGAGTTTGCCAAAGTCGATCTGAATGCCCAGCGAGTGGGAGTTCTCGGTCTGGTCCGCCGGCGGTGCTGCGACTCCCTGGCAGTAGGAGTTTTGTTGGCCTGCTCCAGGCAAAGGGTTGGTGATCAGATTCCCATCCGAACTGATGACGGTAGCTTTGAATCCCTTGATTGGGAGGATATCTCCCGGTTTCGGCTCCAGAACTTTGTACTTACCCGTGGCCAAGAGCTTTTGATAGTCCGCATAATCCTTCTCGGTGATCCCTTTATCCAGCTCGCTGTTCGGCCCGTGGTCGATAAACGTTCCCACCGGAATGCGCGCAACCAAAGGCGGAATGCCGCCGGCATGGTCAACGTGGTAATGCGTGATAAGCACGTAGTCGATCTTGCTGAGGCCCGCTTTTTTGGCTGCTGCAACGATGCGATCCGCGTCGCGTGCTTCCGGAGAACAGTCGAAGCCGCCTTTGCTATTGACAGCACAGTTGCCAGGCCAGCCGGCATCGATCAGCAATGACTCGCCTTGGGGCGTGACGAAGAGCGTGGACTGGCCGCCTTCCACGTCAATGAAGTAGATCCGCAGCTTATCGGAATGCGTCTGCGCGAAAGACGCGGAAGTTATACAGCCAAGTACCAGGGTGACGATTGCGATCGACCGGGGAAGCCATGCCTTCATTTTGTAACTCCTGGAATGCTTCTATCTCAAAGTTTAGGTGAATTGCCTTTGGACGTAGCTCGTGTTGCACCGGTCGAGACGCCCCCATCGACGAGCAGCGTTTGGCCGGTGACATAGCGGCTGGATTCGGATGCGAGAAAGACCACCGCGCCATCGAGGTCGTGCGGCTCGCCGTGGCGCTTGAGCGGGATGCGATCGACCAGGTAATCGACCCACTCCGGATCTTCATAGAGAATCTTGTTCTGCTCCGTCTTGAACCAGCCAGGAGCGAGGCAGTTGACGGTGATGCCAAACCTACCCCAATCGTCGGCGAGGCTCATGGTGAGTTGCTTGATGCCGCCGCGGCTGGCGCAGTAGGGGCCGAGGCCGGCGAAGCCGGAGACGCTGGTCACCGAACCGATGTTAATGATGCGTCCGTAGCCGTGGCGGACCATGCCTTGTGCGATCTGTTGCGCCACGAAAAAGCTGCCGCGAAGGTTCGTATCCAGCACCAGGTTCCAGTCGTCCCAGGTGACATTGAGCGCCGGCTTGCGGACGTTGCAGCCTGCGTTGTTAACGAGGATATGCACCTGTTCGCAGGCCGACTCGACGGTGTGGCCGAAGCGCAGGATGCTGGCGTGATCGCGCACGTCCAGTTCGATCGGGATTGCTTTGCGGCCGAGGGATTCGATCTCAGCAACGAATGGCGTGAGGTCTTCGGCGCGCCTGCTGGTGACGATCAGGTCCGCACCGGCGCGAGCCAGGGCGCGGCCAAAATATTGGCCCAGGCCGCGGCTTGCGCCGGTAACTACGGCAGTCTTGCCAGTCAGATCGAATAGCTTGGCATCGCTCATAGCTGAGCACCTGCCTGCGGGTCAGGCGCGAGGCTCGGGTCGATCACAATCTTCATCAGATTTGGCTCTCTCGCGTGAAGCCTTTCAAACCAGCGTGCGCCTTCGCTCAATGGTGCTATGGCAGTGATCAGCGGTGTGACTTGAATCTTTCCCGCGGCGATAAGTTCCATGGCCTGGGGATATTCGCCCGCAGAGGCGCACGAGCCTTGCAGGCGTATCTGGCGCGAGACGACTTTTTGCAGCGGCAGCGCGACGCTGGGTGTAATGTTGCCGACCAGGGTAACTGTGCCGCCTTTACGCACCGCGTCGACGGCTGCCGAGACTGTTTCATCGCGTCCGACGGCTTCGAGCACCACGTCGACGCCGCGCCCCCCCGTCAGCCTGAGCACTTGCTCGACCATGGCCGCGCCTGAGGCCAGGATGGTTGAGTCTGCGCCAGATGCCGCGGCGAGCGTGAGCCGCGACGCATCGACATCGGCGACCAGAACACGCGAACAACCGGCGGCTTTGGCGGCTTGCAGAATCAGCAGGCCGATCATCCCCGCGCCGATGACCAGCGCGGTTTCGCCGCCCTTCAGGTCGGAGACGGCGATGGCATGGAGCGCTACGGAGACGGCTTCCAGCATCGCGGCTTCCGGGAAGGTCATTGCGTCGGGCAGCTTGTAGACGATGCGTTCGGGAACCGTGACGAACTCGGCGAAGGCTCCGGCGCGACGAAAATCCGGAGTGGAAACACCGACCACCTGACGGTCTTCGCAGAGATTGATCTCGCCTTTGCGGCAGTAATCGCACTGGCCGCAGTAGACGGTGGAATCGAAGGTGACGCGATCGCCGGCGGCAAACCGGTTCACGGCCGCGCCAACGGCGGCAACCACGCCGGCCGCTTCGTGGCCCATGACCAGCGGCGGAATGCGACGGCCGGAAGAGCCATCGTAGCCATGCACATCGCTGCCGCAGATGCCGCACGCGGCGACGCGAACCAGCACATCGTCTGCGCCGACCTCGGGCATGGGCAATTCGGCGACTTCGAGCTTGCTGTATTCGGAGAGAAGCAGAGCCTTCATCAAACCCGCGAGACCTCGCCTGCCAGTGTACAACTTCGGCGTAAGCGTTTTCACGCTGGCTGTGGAAGGCGGAAGGAATGCTTGCTATTTCGCGCCTGAGTGGGCAAGCTGATACCCATGCCGGAATTGCCCGACATTACCGCGTATATTGCCGCGATCGAGGCGCGCATCGTCGGCCAGCCGCTGGAGCATGTCCGTATCGCCAGCGCCTTTCTGCTGCGCACGGCCAAGCCTGCCGTCTCGGAGGCCGAGGGCAAGACGGTCCGCGCCGTGAGCCGCATCGGCAAGCGCATCGCGATTGGCGTCGATGGCGATATCTGGCTGGTGCTGCACCTGATGATTGCCGGCCGCCTGCACTGGCGCGCTTCGGGAGCAAAGCTGGCCGGGCGCAATGCGTTGGCGGCCTTCGATTTTCCCAACGGAAGTCTGGTGCTGACCGAGGCCGGAACCAAGCGGCGAGCGTCGCTGCATCTTGTGGCTGGCGAAGCGCAGCTTGAGGCGATGAATGCCGGCGGAATTGAAGTGTTTGCAAGCGATCTGGAGGCGTATCGCAAGGCGCTTACCGTGGAAAACCGCACGCTGAAGCGGGCGCTGACCGATCCGCGCATCGTGAGCGGCATCGGCAATGCATATTCCGACGAGATTCTGCATGCGGCGCGGCTTTCGCCGGTGACGCTGACGCACAAGCTCAGTCCCGAAGAGTGGCAGCGGCTCCACGACGCTACGCTCCAGACGCTGCAACTCTGGATGGATCGCATGCTGGCCGAGGCTGCGGCTGGATTTCCGGAGAAAGTGACGGCATTCCGCCCCGAGATGGCGGTGCATGGGCGGTTCGGACTTCCCTGCCCGCGCTGCGGCTCTCCAGTCCAGCGCATTCGCTACGCCGATAACGAGACCGACTACTGCGCCGTCTGCCAGACCGGCGGACGGGTTCTCGCCGACCGCAGCCTCTCGCGGCTGATGAAATCCGACTGGCCGCGCACGCTCGATGAGTTGGAAGCGCTGAAGCGCAAGTAAGTGCTACTTGCCAATGCAGAACTTGCTGAAGATAAGGTTGAGAATGTCATCCGGGGTGGTCTGGCCGGTGAGCGAGTCTAGAGCCCAAAGGGTGCGGTAGAGATCGAGCAAAACCATCTCATGCGGGATGGCGCTGGTGACGGCGGTACGCGCGTCGTCGAGACCGGCGATGGCCTGGGAGATGGATCGATGATGGCGGAGGCTGGTGAGCATGCCCGGTTCGGCTGCTGCGCCTCCGGTAGCAAGCTCGAGAATTGCGGCGCGCAGCTCCGCCAGCCCCGCGCCGGTCACGGCTGAGGTCAGCAGAACAGGGATTTCCGTTGAGGCGGGGAGTTCGGGAATCTTCGCGGCGAGATCACATTTGTTCACGGCGATCAGCGCTGCCCTGCCTTGAACCGCCAGGATCAGCTCGCGCTCGTCCTGATGCAGTTCGCCAGATGGGTCAATCTGTGACGCATCCACGACAACGAGCACGATGGCCGCGTCGGCCAGAGCTTCGCGGCTGCGGACGATACCGAGGCGCTCGGCTTCATCTGCCGCTTCGCGCAGGCCGGCAGTATCAACCAGTTCGAGAGGAATGCCGCCCAGGCTGATGCGCTCGGTGACCGTGTCGCGCGTAGTACCGGGGATGGCGGTGACGATGGCGCGTTCGCGCTCGACTAATGCGTTGAAGAGGGAGCTCTTGCCTGCGTTGGGGCGCCCCACGATGGCAAGCGTCAGGCCATCGTGCAGGATGCGGCCGTGAACGAAGGTGCGTTCGAGCGCGGCCAGCGGCGGGCGCAGTTCGTCGATGCGGCGGAGAATTTCGGTTTCAGGCGCGACGGCCAAGTCATCTTCGGCGAAGTCGATGCCCGCTTCGAGCAGGGCGATCAATTCCAGCAAGGAATGCTTCGCCGGCATGACGCGGCGGCTCAGCGCGCCGCCCATCTGGCTGGCAGCCAGGCGCGCCTGGGTGAGCGTCTGCGCTTCGATGAGGTCGCGTACGGCCTCCGCCTGCGTCAGGTCTAGCCGCCCTGAGAGAAAGGCGCGCTGCGTGAATTCCCCCGGCTCGGCCAGCCGCGCGCCGAACGCAAGCGCCTGGCGCAGCAGCAGGTCCAGAACGACCGGTGAGCCGTGGGCTGCAATCTCCACCAGGTCTTCGGCGGTGTAGGAATTCGGCGCGGCGAAAAAAGTGACCAGCGCTTCGTCGATACGCTCTTCGCTGTCTTCAGGATCCAAAACATCGGCCAGGCGGGCGCGGGCGTGTTCCAGAGGGCTGCGCAGGCGCACGAGCTGAACGGCGACGCCAGCAGCCTCCGCTCCGCTCAGGCGCACGATGCCAATGCCTCCGCGCCCTGCAGGGGTCGAGATGGCAGCGATGGTGTCGGAGGTCGAGTCGGGCGTCGTCACTTACTTATTGTAGGCATTCGACCATTGCCGACGCGGGAACAAGCGGAAACTGAGAGGCATAAAGGCCTGGGCGATATTCTGATAAAAGGGGAGCACGATGAAAGCAAGTCAATTTGAGTTCCGGTTTCGGGTTTGGATCATGGCGGCGCTGATTACGCTTGGGTTTACGTCGCCATGGATTGACCTTTTGCCGGCGGGACTGAGTTTTGGGACGCGGACGACCACCTGGCTGTGGCTGGGTTTTGAGTTGGGCAGTCTCGGATTGACCCCAACCGGCGGAATCGTGCTGGCGACCGCGCTGATGATCGCCGTCGCGGCTGTGGCAGCCTGGGTTCGCGTGTGGGGCACGGCCTATCTGGGCAACTATACGGTCCAGAACGCCGAGATGAAGGCCGGACAGATGCTGGCCGACGGGCCATATCGCCATGTTCGCAATCCCCTGTACATCGGCACCTTTTTGACCCTCGGAAGCGTCTGCGTGCTGATGCCCGTCTCTGGCGCAGTGGTAACGGTGGTGCTTCTATACTTCTTCCTTTTCCGGCTGATTCTGGGCGAAGAAGCTTTTCTGACTCCCCGCCTGGGTGAGCCGTACGCCGAGTATTTGAAAGCGGTGCCGCGGCTCATCCCCAGCCTGCGACCGCGCGTACCTGCGGGAGGGCAGAAACCGCATTGGGGACTCGCAGTGCTGGGTGAGATTCTGCCCATCGGAGTGCTGGTGAGCTATGCCGTGCTCAGTTGGCTGTACGACTCCCGTCTGCTGGAACGCGCGGTGCTGATCAGCTTTGGAGTCTCGCTGGTAGCGCGGGCGTTGATATCCAGGCCGGGCGCGGCGGAAGCAACCACCGCATAGCCGGAAGCCGGCGGGAAAACCGGTGTATCCTTGCCAATACTATGAATCTGCCATCGTTTGCCGCCTCGCTGCTGTTGGCCGTGTCGTCCTCTTTCGCATTCACCCAGAACGCCGCCACTGCGCCGACCGATGGGATTTGGCTGGGCGCACTGAACGTCGGCGGACAAAGCCTGCGCATTCAGATTCATTTGGAGGCCGCAGCTGCCGCAGGCAAAAGCTGCGCGCTCGACAGCGTCGACCAGAAGGCCTTCGCCATTCCCTGCACCGCCGCTTTAAAGGATGGGGCCCTTACCGTCGACGTTCCTGCCATAGGCGGCAAGTGGAGCGGTTCAGTCGCAAGCGATGGCAAGACCCTGAGCGGGAATTGGTCGCAGGGCGGCGGTTCGCTGCCGCTGACTCTGGAGCGCCAGACAACGGCCATTGAGGCGCCAAAGCCGGAACCGGCGGCTCCCGTAAAGTCCGTCCCCCCGGTCGCGCCGGCCAATCTCAAGACCGTCCTCGATGCTGATCTGGTTCCCGTCTTGAAGGATGGTGCGCTGGCGACGGATACAAATGGCGGCGTGACAATCGGTGTGGTCCAGCATGGCGAGCGGCGCATCTTCAGCTATGGGACTGCCAAACCGGACTCGATCTTTGAGATCGGGTCGATCAGCAAGACCTTTACCGCGACCATACTGGCGCAGATGGTGGAGCAGGGCAAGGTGAAACTGGAGGAGCCGGTACGCGAGCTGCTTCCGCCGGGCACTGTGGCCAAGCCCGCGACCGGCGCGGAGATCCGGCTGCTCGACCTGAGCGATCAGCACTCCGGCCTGCCACGCATGCCGGACAATTTTCACCCCGCCGACGACAAAAATCCCTACGCCGACTACGACGCCAAGCTGCTCTACTCCTTCCTCGCCAAACAGGGCGTGGCGCTGCCGGCGAATGCACCCTTCGGCTACAGCAATCTCGGAGTCGGTCTGCTGGGCCAGGCGCTGGCCGACCGCGCCGGCGTTCCGTATCCTACGCTGCTGCACGACGAAGTCCTTGTTCCGCTGGCCATGCACGACACGACGATTGCGATGACTCCGGAACTGCAGGCGCGGTTCATTCAAGGGCATGACGGCGAGCACAAGTCGGCCCACGCCTGGGACCTGGACGCGCTGGCCGGCGCCGGCGGCATCCGCTCAACGGCTGCCGACATGCTCAACTATCTCGACGCGCAGCTGCATCCCGACAAATTGCCGGCCGGCGCGCTCGCCACTGCGGACGGCAAAACGCTCGGCGCCGCGATCAAGAGGACGCATGAAGTCCGTGCCGAAGTCGGTCCCGGAATGCACATTGCGCTGAACTGGTTCCGCAACGACGATACCGGGAGCTACTGGCACAACGGCGGCACCGGCGGGTTCAGCTCCTACGCCGTCTTCAATCCGGAAAAGGACTTTGCGGTAATCGTGCTGAACTGCACCGCCCCCGACGCCGACAGCTTCACCGACAAGCTGGGGATGCATATTGCACAGCTGCTGAGCGGCCTGCCTGCGATGGCGATCTATCGCGAAATGCCGAAAGAGGTCGCCATCGACCCAAAAGTTCTGGACGGGCTGGTGGGCTCCTACGCCCTTGCGCCTACGTTTATCCTGACCTTTACCAAAGAAGGCGACAAGTTGTATACCCAGGCAACCGGACAGCCGAAGTTTGAAGTCTTTGCCAAAAGCGACAAGGAGTTTTTTCTGAAGGTGGTCGACGCGCAGCTGACCTTTGTAGTTGGCCCGGACGGCAAGGCGACCAGCGTCATCCTGCACCAGGGCGGCCGCGATCAGGAAGCCAAGCGCGTTCCGTAGGAACTACTTCTTCCCGCCGCTCCACTCCAGATACGACTTCCACTCCGTTTGCCCCGGCATCTGCATCTGAAACTTGCCCAACATCTGCGCGTCCTTCAGCTCATAGGTGAGACGAAACCGCGGACCGGGATGCGATGGTTCCGAAAGAAAGACGACGGAGGTCGCTGTCGGCGTGGTGACGTCGTAGTGAATGACGTGGCCCTCATTGTCGAAGTAGATTGCTTTCAGCGGCTGCCCCGGCGCTTCTTCGTAAACATAGAGGATGTCTCCATGTTCGCAGTCGAATGTGGCAGGGCCTTTGCAAGCAACGTCGCTGGTGCTGCGCCGAGCCAGCACATGCCCGCCAAGCTCTCGCCGGAAGGTATAGGTCCCAACGGACTTAACACCTCCATATCCGTTCGTGTTCGCTTCCCAGTTCTGCTCCAGAAAGCTAAGACCCTTGAATGGGTCGGGCGCAGCATCGGGCGCGGGCGCAGTAGCGGATTGCGCGGCAGCCAGCATCGGAATGGCTAATAGTAACACCGCGGCGAATCGTTTCATGGATATCATTTGTCCTGTCCTTTCACCTGTGCCGTAAAGTCTTTGAGCCTCTGCTCGATTTCCTGCGGCGTCAGCACTTCCTTGACTTCAGAAAAAGCCCATACATGTCCGAAGGGATCGCGAACCCAGCCATACCTGTCTCCCCAGAACATGTCGGTTGGCGGCCACGCGGGCGAAGCGCCCTGATCCACAGCGCGTTTGTAAGCATCGTCCACGTTCTCGACGCCGATCTGGAAGACGCAGGTCGAACCGGCAAGCGTCTCAGGCGAGGCGAGCAACGCGCCTTCGATGCGCTCTCCGCGCTGGGCAGGCTCTTCCGTGGAAACCTGAACCAGGGACGACCAGATCCTGAGATGAATATGCTCGCCCGCTCCGCTCGGCGAAGGGGAACGGTAGAGCACGATCGCCCCGAAGGCCGCTTCATAAAATGCGAGAGCCTCGGCCGCATCGCGCACGACCAGATGCGGAACGATGACGCCAATGGCCGGCACGGAACCTTTAACGGCCATGCTGGTCCTCTCGTTTGGCTGCGCCAGGACTCGGCGCTGACGTGAAGGCCCAGCCATGGCCGGAGGGATCGAAGAACCTGCGGTACTGCGCCGACCACTCCATTACCTGGCGCAGGGGCGCGCCGGTAAGCCGGTAGCGCTGTTCTAGGCCAACCCGCTCGGATGCAACAAGATCTGCTTCCTTAAGCTCGCGCAAATGCTGCGAAATGGCCGGTTGCGAGATGGGGAATTCGGCGGTAAGTTCCTTGACCGACCGCGCGGAGATCGAAAGCAGCGCAAGGATCTCCCGGCGCGCGGGATGCGCAATCGCCTTGAAAACGGTGTCCACGGCCGCCATAAGCAATTCCTTATTGGCTAGTTCTACATAAGGAATTGCTTATGGTCAAGAGAATTTCGGAAAGGATTGCTAACCGGAACTCAGGAACTAGCTCTTGGCACGGAATATCCCCGCGAAGGCCGAGATATGCGCGAAGAAAACCACCAGCCAAAGCAGAGTGGCCACGGCGCCCGGCTGGAATCCCTGAGGATGAAGAAACGCGTGGTAGAGAAGGATGTTGACCAGCACAGGCCCAAGCAGCATGAGCGCCAGCGGCACAAAGCGGTTGACCAGGAAGAGCAGGCCGGTGATAACCATGATCGCCGCGACAAAGTAAAAATAGGGTGTCCCGGCCAAGGCTGCCATGAACCCTCCGGCCAGACCGGAGGGCATCTCTCCCATCGGGATAAAGTGCAGGAAGCCATTGCTTCCAAAAACAACAAACATCAGCCCCAAAAGCAATCGGGCTATAAGCGTGACAATTTTCATATACGGATTCTCCTCGCAAAGAATAGCGCCAGATTTCAAAAACTCTTCATTAGAGATGGGACACTCAAGAGAGCGCCGCGGACGCATTATTTCTGCGGGACACTCCACGAATCATTCAGCCCGCATGGAGCCGTTACCATGAATTTGAGGGCTGAGAATGCGTCACGAAACACAACCCATTCGCGTTGGACTCGTCGGTTACGGCTTTGCCGGCAAGAGCTTCCATGCGCCGCTGATCGCCGCCGTCCCGGGACTGGAGTTGACCGTCATCGGCACCAGCAGGCGCGACGCTGTACATGCGGATTATCCCGGCGTAGCCGTATGCCCGGTCGAGGACGTCGCGAGCAACCCGGAAGTCGATCTGGTGGTGATTGCGACACCCAATGAAAGCCACTTTCCGCTGGCTGCCGCGGCCATGCGTGCCGGCAGAGACGTGGTGGTCGACAAGCCATTTACCGTGACGCTGGAAGAGGCGCGCGAACTGGTGCGGATTTCCAAAGAAACCGGCCGGCTGCTCTCGGTCTTTCACAATCGCCGCTTTTACAGTGAAGTGCTTGCTACCGGCGAAATGCTGAAATCCGGCCTGCTCGGCGAAGTTTCGCATTACGAATGTCACATGGACCGCTTTCGCCCTACTGTGCGGGAGCGCTGGCGCGAACAGCCAGGTCCGGGCTCTGGATTGTGGTTCGACCTGGGGCCGCATCTGATCGACCAGGCGCTCCATTTCTTCGGCATGCCGGAGACGGTGAACGCCAGCTTTGCCACGCTGCGCCCCGGCGGCCAGACCGACGACTGGGCGCATGTGCAGCTCAACTACCCCCATCTGCGGGTGATTCTGCATGCGTCGCTGCTTGTCTCCTGGGGCGTCACTGCGGTCAGCGCCGCGCCGCGCTCGGCGCTGCATGGAACGCGCGGAAGCTGGGCCAAGTTTGGCGGCGACGTGCAGGAGGCGCAATCGATGGCCGGCATCAAGCCGACCGCGCCGGAGTTTGGCGTAGATGTCGAGCCGGGGATTTTCTATGATGGCGCGACCGGCGAGAAGACGGAAATCCCCGCACCCCTGGGCGACCAACGCCTTTACTACGCCGGAGTCCGCGATGCCATACGCAACGGCACGCCCGCGCCCATTGACGGCGAACATGGAGTTGCGGTGATGGCGGTGCTTGAGGCTTCGTTTGCTTCCGGTCGCGAGGGCAGGGTGATGCCCATTAGACTTACGCCGGAAGAGCTGTTGCGCTGGGAGAACTTCGCCCGCCCGTAAATCTGCCGGTGAGCCCCGTGACTCGTTATGCCGGCAGCCTTTGCGGCCGCAATCCGCTGCGAGACGGGGCCGGCGTTCGGCTCGCGCTGGGGCGATTGCCCGTTGACTGCGCCGCGCCCTCACCAACGCAGAAGGTCGAAACCATCCGCTGCAGTTCGTTGGCCAGCGTGGCCAGATTGCCGCAGGCGTTCGCGGTCTCCTCGGCGCTCACGGACGAGGCCTGGGTGAGACTCGAGATTTGGGAGATGCTGACATTCACCTGCTCCGCCGCTGAGTTCTGTTGCGAAGCTGCGGTGGCGATGCGGGCCACCATGTCGCCCACCTCCTCGGACATGGAAATGATCTCGGTCATGGACCGGCCCGATTCCTTCGTTTTCAGGACCCCCAGCGAGACCTTGCTGTTTCCACTTTCGATAGCTTCGACCGCCACACTGGTCTCCGACTGGATGGTCTGAATCATGGTGGCAATCTCCTGGGTTGCGGCAGTGGTGCGCTCGGCCAGGCGGCGCACCTCGCCGGCAACCACGGCAAAGCCGCGACCCTGCTCCCCCGCACGGGCAGCTTCAATGGCGGCGTTCAGCGCCAGAAGGTTGGTTTGGCCGGCAATTTCCGTGATGACATCGATGATCTTGCCAACGGCGTGCGAACTGTTGCCGAGCTCGACCATGCGCGCGGCGGCAATACCGGTGGATTTAGCGATGCTCTCCATCGTGCTCAGGGTTTCGCTGGCCACTTCGCCGCTGCGGCGCGCCGTCTGCGCCGAGTGACCAGACGCTTCGGCTGCTTTCTGCGCGTGCCCGGCAACTTCGCGCACCGTGGCCGACATCTCCTGCATGGCCGAGGCTACCTGCGAGGCCTGATCCGCCTGCGACTGCGTGTTGGCGGATGTCTGGCGCGCAGTGGCAGCGATCTCCTGAGTGGCCGCGGCCAATTGCTCGGCGGAAAGCGAGATGCCGCTGACTACGTTTCCGAGGGTGCCCTTGAGCAGGTTGACAGCCGCTGCCGCTTCACCCAGTTCATCGTTGGTCAACACTTCGAGGTCCGGTATACAGAAGTTTCCTACCGAGATTTCCCCAAGAATGGCGACGATCGGTTTGATGGATGCGATCAGAGATCGGATAACAACGAGGGCCACGAGGACGCCTACCACCAGCCCAACGAGGGCCAATCCCAGCATCACGACCGAGGCCTGCCTGGTCTCAGCGATCTGTTGCGCCTGCGCGTCTGCCGCCAACTTGCCGTACCAATCAACCAGAGCGTTTGTGCTGGTCTTCAATTTTGTTCGAACTTGCTGAGCGCTGGAACCATAGAAGAGTTCAATCGACTTGGCCTGTTCTCCTGATCGATGGGCGTCGATCGCCCCGTCTACGAAACGGCAGTAAGAATCGTTGTCCTCTTGAATTTCCTGGAAGAGCTGGTGGCTGGTCGCGGACGTGAGCAATGGCTGCAACGTGTCCATTTCCTTCTGGAAATCGCCGCGCGCGTCCATAAGATACTTGGGACTCTGATCCAGCAGCACGTCCCGTCCCCCGACCTTTTCCTTTTCTATCGCCAACTGAATCCGGCTGGTGATCTGTTGCTTCTGCACGTTGAACTGGACACCGCCGGCCAGGCTCCGAGTATTTAAGGACGACTTGAAACCCACAGCCCCGGTAATGGTCAGAATCAACAGCAAACAGCCGCATCCCAGCCAAAGCTTCGTTTTCAAACTCAGGTTTTTCACAATCTTCTCCGCATCCAAGGCATGGGTTGCGCCGCGTGCATTCGGGGCATTCGCCATCGGCTCGTGAGCTGCCAGCCCCAACTGCGCAGGGGTGCCCAGCCTTTCTGCAGACCTTATCGACTGGCGAAGAAGACTCTTGATGCAACAAAAGTGAATACCCGAAGGTTTCCCAATTTCCTGTTGGAAGGTTCCGGAAACTCCACTACCGAGCCAGCGCACCGGGATAGGTTCACTCCGGTTTCGGTTTACCCAGCTGGCCAAGGTGGGTATCGCCAAAAGCGGTTGGGTATTTCAAACCGTATCCAAGCAGCCGGTCGACACCGATGTGATTGAGCCATATCAGGGCAAACGGCAGCAGCGTATCGCGGTGCAACGCGAGTGCCACAAATGCCAGCGCGCCCGGAAGTGCATAAGAGTGAACCACGTTGTAGCAGCGGGCTCCAACGCGCGGGCCGGCAAGGTATCCGGTCATGCTCAGGTCGGGAGCCAGCCAAAGCGCGGCAAACAGCCACCAGGGCGCTGCGGTGCGGGAATACAGGTAGCCGCTCAAAGCCGCCACGGCAAGCCCTTCCAGGCGCAGCCAAAATACAACCTGCGATTTTGCGGAGGATTGCGGGAGCAATTCCGTGCCTTGAGATCTCATCGGCCTTCGATCTTCGAGGTGAAGCGGGATATGGAGCACGCTGAAAGGAAAGAAGGGCGAGCCGGGTGGCTCGCCCTCGATTTGCGTGTGCGGCTGAGAGACCGCGTTACTTCCCGAACTACTTCTTGGTCGGGGCGATGACGTCCTTCGCAGCCTTGGCTACGCGGAACTTCACCACGGTCTTGGCCTTGATTTTGATGGCCGCGCCGGTCTGCGGGTTGCGGCCTACGCGGGCCTTGCGCTCCGCCTTCACAAGACGACCGATGCCGGGGATGATGAATACCCCGTTCTTCTTGGTCTCCTTGACGGCCGTCTCGGCCAGGGTATCAAGGAACGCTGCAACCTGCTTGTTGGTCAGTTCGAGCTTTTCAGCCAGAAGACGGATGAGGGCTGTCTTGGTCAATCCTGTTGCCATTCTGTGTTTCCTCCAATGTTTGCCGCTATGGGCTTGTTTTTCTTGTTGCCTGGGTGACGCCGGCGGGGTGGTGCCCGGTGGAAAGTTTGCGCCTAGACAAAGTGGTCGACGCGTTCGCAAATCTCCAGTAATGACGCGGGTCCGGCATTACCTGTCGTTCGATACCATGCGTCTTTTGACGTGTGAAAGTCAACCCTGAAAGCCACATTTCCACAGCTATTTGCGGGATTTAGCCCAAAAACACCGGTTTTTAGCGGGTTTTGCCTGTTTTTGGCGCTTCTGGCAGGCCAAACAGCACCGGTCTGCGCGCCGGCCTGCTCTCTTCCAGGCTGGCCGCAATCGGCGTGTTGAGAGCCGCCACAAGCGGCGCTGCGAGCTTGAAATGACGCGCAATTCCCTTCGCAAAACCGGTCTCAAGCGCCGCCTCGACGGGCAGCGTGGCGGAGAGCCCCCACTGCCGGCAGCGGATCAAGTCGAGCGCCGGGTGCGGCTTGCCGTTCAACTCAGAGGGAAAGCCCTTGGGCGGACGGCTCAGCGCGTTGCCTTCGAAAACGGTGAAGGCTTTTTTCACCGCGGGCTTGTCGAGCAGCTTGCGAAACTCGGCGTGGCTCTCCACCAGCCAATGACGGATGGCGGCCAACTGGTCTTTCTCCGGCATATAGGCCCCGGCGGCAACGACCACTTCCTTCGGCGAAACGTGAAAGTAGAAGCCGGCGCCGGAGGTTTTTTCGAGCGCCGTGTGCGACCACCAGGCAGCCACATGATCCTTGTACGGCCGCTTGTCGTTCGAGAAGCGGGTATCGCGATAGATGCGGAAGAAGGACTTTTCCGCCGGGCGAACATGATCCGGGGCAAAATCCGGCATGGCGTCCGTGATGTGGCGGATGATGGCCAGCATGGGCTCTTTCAACTCCGCCTCATAGACCGCCTTGTTGCTCTGGAACCACTCGCGCGCGACCACCGGATCGCCGTTATTGGCGCGGATCATGGCGCGCAGGAAGGCGATACCCTCCTTGCGAAGGTGCGGCTGAGCGGACGCGGACGGAGCGGAGGAGGATTTACGGGAGGTGGCCATCGCTGTTCCGAGATTATCAAAGACGTCCGTCGACAAGAGTTGCAAACGCTCAATGCAGTTTTTGCGAGACGCTGCGCAATCCTTGTCGTACACTGCGCAATCGCTGGCAAGCGTTGCGCAATGTTTGCAGCGCAGTGCGCAATCGCTGCTGCGCGGCAGCTCGAACAGAAGCAGGAGGTCAGCGAATGACCTTGAGCGCAGCGCGGAAGAGGCCGTCGAAGTCGGCCGCGAGCGCTGCTTCCTTCTCAACCGCGTGCTGGATAGCCTTTTCCGCCGCCGGGCGCTGGTAGCCGAGGTTGGTCAGAGCGGAAAGCACATCTTCGACGGCTGCTCCACGCACCGCGGCGGGAACGGGCGCTGCAGCGAAGTCGTCGAGCTTGTCTTTGAGTTCCAGCACCAGGCGCTCGGCGAGCTTCTTGCCGACGCCGGGGATGCGCACCAGCGTGGCGTGGTCCTGGGCGCGGATGGCGGTGACGGCGCGCTCGGCGGAGAGGCCGCTGAGCAGCGTTATGGCCAGCTTCGGCCCTACGCCGGTAACTGTGATCAGCCGTTCGAAGAGACGCTTTTCGTCGCGCTCCAGAAAGCCGAAGAGGGCGATCTGGTCTTCGCGGACCTGGGTGTGAATGTGCAGCGCTGCCTCCGCGCCCAGCGACGGCAGCGCGGTAAAGGTAGGCACGGAGATGGTGACGTCATAGCCGACGCCGGCCGCTTCCACGATCGCCTGACCGGGTTGTTTGTGGATCAGCTTGCCGCGCAGGTGAGCGATCATGATGGTTTCCAGCATACAGGCTGGACTCAGCACCTGAGGAATCCCGCCGGTGCGGCTTACGTTCCGCCGGGAAAGCCGTCTTTTCAAGCAGCATTCCGTTGGGATTTTGGGGGTTTTCCCTGAGAATCCTGCGGCGAACTGCCGCGGCACCGGTCGATTCGCTCCATTTCGCGCGGGGCGGGTGCGGGCGGATACAATAAGGGCTCAGGCTGAGCATTCCAGCGGCTTTTTCAGGCTTTGACCGCCGGGCATACAGGCAAGGCTTTCAGGACCGGATTTTCAGGACAGGGGTTGACAGCGGGTGACGAGATTGATGGACATGCGCAGGTTAGCGCAAACAGGATTGGTTGTGGCGCTCGCCGCCGGATGCATGGCTTTGCCGGCACTCGCCCAAACGGGCAGCGTTGCGACGCACACGACGCTGACGACGGATTCGATCGAGGTTGGCGGGCGAACGGTCACGACGTATTCCGCCACGGTAGTCGGCGAGGACGGCACCCCAGCCAAGGGCGTGGTGATGCTGACCGAGCAGGGCCGGAACCTGGCTGGCGCGGCGCTTGACGCCTCGGGCACGGCAGCGATTCGGGCAGACGGGCTGGCTGGAAATCACGTTTTGAGCGCGGCCTATAGCGGCGACTCGATCCATGCGTCGTCGCAGTCCCAGGTAGTGCCGGTGAGCGCCGCAGCCACCATCCCCGCGGATGGATTTGCGCTGGCGATCAACCCGACTTCCGTCACTCTGGCAGCGCCTGGTGACGCCGCGACAGTCACGGCGACGATCACCCCGGGGAGCAGCTTTACCGGGTTTGTGGAGCTTTCCTGCGCCGGAGCCCCGGTAAGCACCGGGTCATCGACCGATTCCGCGCTGCCGGTCGGCGTGAGCTGCACCTTTACTCCTCAGAATTTGCAGGTGACTTCCTCCACCAAGTCGTTTACTTCTGATTTCTCGGTACTGTCAACGGCTCCGGCCGGCGCGGGTTCGGGAGGAGCGATGAATCGCGGCTTGCCCAATGGGCCGCGTGGCCGCGATTCCGGAGCGCCGCTGACGCTGGCCATTCTGCTGCCGGGTATCGCCGGGCTGGGCTGGCTGGGACGCAAGCGCAAGCTCTTCAGCCGGGCCGCGATGCTGGCGATTGTAGGAGCGATTACAATGCTGGGAACCTCGGCCTGCAACCCGCGCTACTACTACCTGAACCATCCGCCGACCTACAACGGCGGCACGCCTACCGGCGCCTATACGCTGACTGTCTGGGCGCAAACCAGCGACGGCGTGACGGCCGCGGAACAGTTTACGACCATGCCGCTGACCATCAAATAGCCGGAAAAATTCGCTAAAGCGTAAAGCCCCGGTTCTCCCCGCATTTCTGGAGAGCCGGGGCTTTACGCTTTCCGGCTCCGCCGCGCCAGGGCTGCGGCGATCCAGACGGCGGTAGCGATGGCGACCAGCAGATTGCCTGCAGCGTCGAGCGCCGGTACACCGCGCGAGCCGAAGACGCCGTAACCCCAGCCCTCGACTTTGGTCATATAGACCACCGGAAGATTCCCCAGCGAAACCAGGATGGTATAGCGGCTGCTGGCGCTCTTGCCCGCTTCACCGAGCGCAATCATCACCACGCCCAGAAAGAATGCGTAGCAGGCGCCCGAAGAAAACATGTAGAGCGCGACTCCGGCATAGTAGGCCCACGGAGTCATGGGTGCGAAGACCAGGAAGACTCCCGAGACAGCGCAGACCAGTCCGGCCCCCGCGTAGGCGATGCGGCGGTCCCAGTGGGCGGGAACGATCACCGCGGCGAAGGCCCCCACCATGGTGAGCACGCCGCCCAGGATGCCGTTGAGCAGCAGCACTCCGCGCTCGCCCACGTGGTATTCGCGCGCCATGGCGGCAAACAGGCTCTGCGCGGCGGCTGTTCCGACGGGAGAAACCAGCAGGAGCAGAGCCGGCAGCGACTTCCAGGCAAAGAGCGTCGCGCGGATTTCGCAGGCCATGGTCTTCACCGTGAGCCAGAGATCCTCCGCCGTGCCTTGCGGTTGCGTTTCGCCGATGGTAAGCGCGATGAGCGCTGGCGCAGCCACGAGGGCAGCCGCGCAGGCGGCGGTGAGAGGCGCCGGGAGCCTGCGCGCCAGATACAGCAGCAGCGCCCCGCCGAGCGCCTGGGCGGCCAGCATGCCGCCCTGCATCCAGGCTGCGGCCTTGGCGCGGCCAGCTTCGTCGAGCGTGAGGGCAATGAGCGCACCGCCGCAGGAGGTGGTGAGCAGGTTGACCGCGAAGCCGGCGAGGAGCATCCATGTGGCCAAGCGCGGATGCCGGGCAAGCAGAAGGACGGCCGCAGCCAGCATCAGCGCGCTCAGCGCCGCAAGCAGCACCATCCAGGTGCGCCGGCGGATCCAGAAATCTACCAGGGGGCTCCACAGAAAGTAGATGGCCATGGGCGCGAGGATGAGCGCTTCGATGGAGCCGATCTGATCTACGGGATGACCTGCCTGGCGCAGCAGCCAGGGCAGCGCGGTCTGGATGTAGCCGAGAAAGATGCCGTACGGCAGCGGCATAAGGACAAAAGCCCATGGCTGAGGCCAGTTACGCTGAAGCCAGCGGAGCTGCGGCGCTGCCTCATCCGGGGCGAGCCGGGTCGCGTAGTCGGGAAGCGGAATGGAGAGTTCGGCCAGTGGATGCTCGCCTCGACGCAGTCTCTGTCTGGCGACTATAGCATCGGTGCGCGTCCTCTCCGAGGCAATAGCGGAATCTCTATTGCGCGGAATAAGCCCGTTTTATGCGGTGCCGTGCGCGACTCCGTGCGTGTTAGGCTGCTCTTGAATTGCAGCGATTTTGGAGGGGATTTGCGATGCGCCAGGAGATGATAGTCGGCAAGCCGGTATTGATTGTCGTGGATATTCAGAAAGGCGCCGGACCGGGGGATGTATCGCCGATTCCGATCATGGGCAGTTCGGACCAGATGATCGCCAACGCGCGCGAATTGATTGCTGCGGCGCGCATGGCGGATGTGCCCGTAGTCTTCATCCAGGAGGCGCATCGGCCGGATCTGGTGGATTTTGGCCGCGAACTGGACGGCGTGGAGACAGTCCATTGCCTGGAAGACGAGCCGCTCACCGAGATTTCCGACGAAATCGGCTTCCGGACTGACGACTATTTCATTCGCAAGCGACGATATTCCGCATTCTTCGGGACAGATCTTGCGATTCTGCTGAAGGGACTCAAAGCCGAGACGCTGATCCTGATTGGCGGATTGACCGATGTTTGCGTTCACTACACCTTTGCCGACGCGCACCAGAGCGACTTTTACACGCGCGTGGTGGAGGATTGCGTGATCGGATCGAGCTGGCCGGCGCATGAAGCGTCACTGAACGCCATGGAATATCTGCAAACCGGCGCGCGGCGAACGACGGCCGAGCTGCTGGCAGCGTTCGCCGCGCGCGAGGCAGTCAAGTTGACTGCGGTGTAACTAGAGCCGGAACTCGCCCAGTTGCGTGTTGATCCGCTCCGTCATCTGGCTCATTTCTCCGCATGCCTCGGAAGACTGGTGCGCCGCGGCGGCGGAAACGGCGACGATTTCGGCGATTCGATGCAGGTTCTTGTTCAGTTCCTCGGTCGTCGACGCCTGTTGCGATGTGGCTACGGCGATTTGCGAAGTCATCGACTCGACCTCATGCACGGAACTGAGAATCCTGCCCAGCGAGCTGCGGGTCTTTTCCGTAAGTGCGACGCCACCC
>Ga0182012_10001338_pt1 | contig 27062 bp, 30 predicted proteins | sample 612S2SmetaG_FD_120486 | JGI IMG/M metagenome (GOLD analysis project Ga0182012, IMG submission 120486) | Permafrost microbial communities from Stordalen Mire, Sweden - 612S2S metaG | ecosystem: Environmental > Terrestrial > Soil > Wetlands > Permafrost | place: Sweden: Stordalen | collected...
CATAGCCAACGCCGTTGGCGACATCGTTGGGCGTGACAAAGTAAGCCGGCGTGTTCGCAAACGCCCCGCCCGCGCCTGCTGCACCAAAGGAAGCCCCGGCGGATCGCCCCGATGCGCCCGAGCCAGCGCCCCAGGCATTGACCGTGACTTTTGTTCCGACCGGACAATCGGCCGGCGGTATCCAAAGCGAACCGGATGTTAGGGTGGCAGTGCCCACGGACTACCCCCGCAACCCGCAGGCCCAGGGAGCCGGCAGGCCCCCTCCGTCTACGAAAGAGTTATGGTCAAAGATCCCGCAGCGAAGACGATGGAGTCGCCGACGCCGAGCGTCCGCGCCGTCGCGAGCGTGCCATAGAAAATCACGTTGCCGGCGGTTGCGTTGGCGTCTTTGAGGGCCATGCCAGAGACGGTACATGCGTTTGAGAACGGACCGAACGTTGCGCCGCCGGCATTTGTACTCACCGTGGCGGGCGACGCGACGGTCGCCATCGGCATGGTCTGAACCGTGTAGCCGCTGCCAGTCGCGATTTCACTAAAGGACGTGAAAGTTGGAATGCCGGTCGACAGGGCAAGCCCCCAGGCGGTGGCCCGCTGCGCGGTCGTGCCCGCAAGAAGATAGTTGAGGGCGCCTGCGATATAGACCGCGCCAATGTTCGCCATGTGCCCAATCTCCGAACGGTGTCAGTTTCCGTCGGAGTGTGGCGTCACGACTGCCGCTGGTATATCGAAGCGCGGCTCTGGCGGACGCGTATCCTTTCGCCAGAGCGGACGCGTATCCTTTCGCCAGACAAGTGCGGCCTGTGCAGCGTCAATCACCGATTGAGACGTGATGTCTGCCATGCAAGCAGCGGCCTCTAGGCCGGGGGCCTTCTTGCATGTATCGAAGCTGTCATGCAACCGATGGCAACTCCAGCATCCAACCCTGCGTGGATCCGCATGCAACGCGGTCGTGTTTACCCATCCCGTGACGATGTTCCGCACGCTCGCATGGCTTAACAACACGACTTTTGGCATGTCCAGCATCGCGACAGACCACGCCGCTCCGGTGTCGGGGGAAATCACGAGGTCGCAAAGAGCTAACGTGGATAGCGTTCGCCTTATCGGCCATTGCCCGGCCTGGACCGCCGGAGCGCCACCCGCCACCATGTGCGGGCTGGGTCGACCGACAAACCCGGTCTGGATCTTATCCGCCTCGGCATCGTGCGAAACCGCCGAATACAGCCCAACGTCCGAACCGTTCTGAACGGTGACCTGTTCCTGAATGGTCTTTGTCAGTGCTTTTTCCCGGGGACTTGGGCCGCCGAACATGATCACGTTGGCCCCGAGCTCGATGATCAGCCGCCCGATCACTGCGGCCGAATAGGGGTAGAGCTTGTCGACACGAGAACCCGCAAGGCACCACCCGACAATGGGACCATGGCGGAGGGTACGAATTTGGCTGAGCTTGTCATGGGCTTTCAGGGTTTCCGCCTCGGTCGGATAGAACCTTGGAGCGAAATCATAGGGAAGATCGCAAATGTCGTGAACATGTTCGAGGTAGGAGACGTCACACTGCTTGCGGCGATAGGACGGCGACCGCCAGAACGCGGCTTGGCCCTCCAGCAAGGCTAGCTCGACCTCGCAGGAGTGCGAGAGGTCAAAGAACGCATCCGGATATTCTTTTGCCCGATCCGCCAGTTTGCGTTGCCATGCAACCGCGTCCATCGGCAGATCATCTTCAGGCCAGACCATCAGATGGTCGATGTGGGGATTGTTCTCAAACGCGAGGTGGTTTGGCGCGCGAGTAATCACTGCGAGCTTGCCGAACCGGCGCCTTAGCCCGGGGAAAACCGAGGACGCGATCAAATCGTCCCCAAGTCCCCCGAAGCGACAGACACAGCACCAGCGATCAGGCTGTTTTTCGGTAGAGTCGAACATGGGCACCTGGCGCGCACAAAGTTGCTGGCATCGGCTGCTCTTTTTCAAGAACAAAGGTCTGTAGGAGTTTGCTATGGACGTCAACGCCATCATGCACCCAGCCGATGCGATTATCCCGGGCGTCAAATGCCGGGATAGCGCGATGCCAGCGGTTGACGACCAGCAACGGAGCGCCTCTGCGCAGACCGAATTGTAAATCACAAATGGCAGAATCGATCTCGGGAATATGTTGAAACGCCCAGACGGCAAGAGCGCCGTCCGCACGCATGCCGCCGTTACGGGCGAGCCTGCCGAATAGCTGGGGCGAGCACGCGCAAAAGTTGTGCGGGCTTTGGACGTATGTTTCGGCCAAGCGCCGCATGTCTTGGGAGATGTCCACCCCGAGAACCACGCAGTAATCCCGCTGCACAAGAAGCCGCGCGAGTCGCCCTATTCCCATGCCGTAATCGATCAGCAACCCGGTCGGTAGATAGGCCAGCCATGGGGTGAGGAATTCGGTTTCCTGTGCCCATCTCTCATCGGGCGTTAGCCCCGCCTCCGGCGTCAGGATGATGGACTTGGCATGAGTTTCTGACTGGACGTTGAAAACATCTGGGAAGTACCGCATCGATTCCGTGATCTCATTCATCGAGTTTGGTTCCTCGTTATCCAATGGAGACAGTGAGCGCGCCGGCGGCAAAGGCCCGCGCCGCACCCCCGTTCAGGATAGCGAGCGGATTGACCAAGGCCCCAGCGAACCAACGATTACCACCGGACATCGAATCCCAAAACTCATATCCGACAATCGTTCCCCAGTTGCTTGTTGGAGCGGCATATTGGATCGCCGAATTGTTCGATGAGAGTCCCGACGTGCCAATGGAGGCAGCCGTGGTGCCAGCGCCTTGCGTGCCGGACCAGTTCACCAGGGAAGCAGCGATCGGCACCCGCGCATAGCCTGCCCCGCTGACCTCGGTCCCGGGAGTCGTCGTGGAACCGAACGCCGTGACCAATGCCACGTACCAGGTTGCCGGCGGAACAAACGGCTGCCCTCGGAGAAAAGCGTCGATCAGAGCGTTTTGCAAAAATTGCGTGTTCGCCGCAATCGACGGGACGGTGAGCGAGGCAGTCCCCGAGTCGGCGGATGTGGACGTCGTTACCAGCGATGCCGTCGCGCCCGCCAAACTGACGTTTGAGGTGTCGCTTGATGTTGGCGCCGTTACCAGAACGGCAAGATTCTGACCTGACCAGTTCATCCCGCCGGACCCGGCCAGGCTGGCAGATGCGTGCTGGATCTGGGAAGCGATGCCAGCAAAGGAACTCGTGCCGGTGTACGCGTTACTCCCGGCTTGTACCGTGTGGCGAATCGACGCAGAGCCCGAGAAGCTCCCGGACGGAAAAAAGAACCCCTGGTCGGTCCATATCGTCGAACCCCAGAAGTCCCAAGCCGAGAAGCCGGCAGGGGGCGAGCGCAGGAACCCGGTCTGGCCGGTGTTCAGACTGACAATCGGGCCGGAGGCGTTGTTGTAGGCGCAGATGAAAACCGGCGACTCGGAGAACGAGAAGGAAATGCCGCCGATATTTGCCGCCGGGTTCGCTGTCGACAGTCCGTTCCATGCCGTGGCACCAAATGCCGAGATATAATCGGCATCGAGCACGTAGAATTTGCCGTTGTTCAGATCGACGCAGAACGAGAAAACCTCGTTTGACGTCGCCGCCGCCGAAGGATGATTGCTCCCGACAATCGATCCGTTCGAGCGGACTTCCTGCACGTCTTGCGGCTGGAACCCAAGCGAGTCGGTGCCCGAGTTTCCGGGTTGCGTGGTGAGCGAAAATGCCGCGCCGCATATCCCAATGACCGGATTGGACGCGCCGAGCGCCGACCCCGCGACCGTCGCTTCGAAATAGTAGAGACCGGAGGCATGCCCTACGGCAGAGAGAATGCCGCCGCCAGACCCCCCGGTAGCGACGGTGTTGCCGGCTCCTGAAAGAGTCCAGCCGCCGCTGAAGTTGATCTGACTCCAGCCGGTCGGAGTCGGAACAAACGCGGTCGGAGCTGACGCTTGTTCGAGCTGGACCCCAGCAATCCGTAGCGTGAAGCTGATCGGCGCCGTCGTTGACGTCGTGAGATAAATATAGGGAATAATGACAGTCGTTCCGGCGTCCGTCGTCGCTTCTGCTGAGAACCGAGTCAGCGTGCCGGTCGGAGAAACAGTCGCGATTGCCTTGTCATAGGTAATGGAAGATGCCGACTGGATCGTGCCGGAGTACGTGTCATAGATCAGCGATGCATTCGTAATGTTCGTCGACAGGCTGCCGGCGGTGACCGCTAGATACGCGCTGATGGTCCATGGCAAAGACGCTGACGCATACGCTGCATTGAATAAAATCTGCACGTAGCCCGACGTGCATGTTCCGCTAACGCTGATGTCGATGTAAGGAAGGCCGGCGGTCGTGCCGAAGCCCACCACAGAGATCGTGCAGCCAGCCCCACCTAACAAATTCCAAGCCGAGTAAATTCCGGTGTTCGGAAGCGTCGGCAGGGTGCCGGGCGTGCCAACAACCGCGCCGACATTCGTGGAGTTTTGGATGACGTTGGTCACGGAAGGCTGGCCGCGCTAGTGGGTCACGTATCGAATACGAGACTAAATGCACCAGTCGCGAAGGAAGGCGCGGCATCGCCGGCGTTGACAGTCTTGTTCACCGCCAACGCCCCGAAAAACCACATATTTCCGCCGGTGGATGCATCGAACAGCGCCCACCCGGTAACGGTCCCCCATGTGACCGATGGCGCTGGGAAAGTGATCGACCCGTTGTTCGAAGTGACCGCTGACGATCCCGATCCGGAGCTCACCGTCGTCGATCCGGATCCTTGAGTCCCCGCCCAATTCGCCAGCGACGAGACTACCGCGACCCGGGCGTAAGAGCCGCCGGAGACCTCGGTGCCCGAACCGATGGCATGGTTCGGCGCCGTGGTGAACAGCGCCGCATACATCGTGGCTGGCGGCGAGAGCGCCTGTCCGCGGAACAGAAAGTCTATGAGGCGGTTTCGCGCATAATCGCCAATTTCGGCCATGGAAAAGCACCCCGCACTTCGCTAAACCACCATGACATCACGACCCAAAGGCCGCTTTCCGATGATGGACAGGGCGCCGGGCGATCCAGACACCGACGAAGAGGGGGACGAAGGCTTGCCGCAAACGGGTTGGGGGAAACTGGTGTTCAAATGGGCCGGGCTGGCGGCGCTGGGCGGATGCTTGGCGCTTGGCCTTGCAGGCTGGTTCATCGTGTCGTAGGGTGAAGCCGTTATAAATCCCCTGCCATCGTGGCACATGGGGATTTCAGGACGGAACCGGCAAGGCGCGCGAGCGCCTCCGCATACCCCGTCCATGGATTGGGCGTCGTGATGGCATCATTGCCGACATGACGCCCTTTCTGTTTTTGAAGTCGCTGGAACCCGGGGAGCGATGGATAACGCTTCACCCCCATGGCCGGGACGAAAAAGGCCAGCCGGTCCTCATCAAACCGGCTGGGGATGGCTCGTATCATGTCATCGGCGGCGCCGGCGGGGCGCTGAACGCTCTGAAGCTGGTTGGCGTCCGAAGTGAGGAGTCCTACAAGAAAGAGGCAGCCCAGCGCGCCCAAGGGCGAAAGGAAGAGGCTAAACGGCAAGCTCAGAGCGACCGCAAGGCCGGGCTCACGGAGTCGAAGGCTGCCATTGCCGAGGGCCTTCGCGCTACGCTTGGAGACGAGCGGGTGAAGTTCGTCAGCAAGATTGCCGAGGCGATGGGATGGAAGGACGATGATCTTCGCTTTCCGGAGGAGAAATACCAAGACGTCAGTCCCTCCGCCCGGGCGAAGGCGGCAGACGAACACGCCAACGCGCTGCTCAAAGTCGCCGGGCAAGCCGTGGAATTCCAACGCCAGCGCATGGTGACGGACGCGGAAACCCGTATGGAGTCCGGCCTGGGGGAGATCCCCATGACATCGAGCCGGCCAGACCGATTATCAGTTCAAGATCTTGATCCGATCGCGCCGCAAACCAGCGGCTTCGGTTTCGCCACTGGTTACACCAAACGCGCCGAGGCCAAGGGGTCAACACAAGAGGACATCTCTGTCGAGGCCGAAAAGATCGATCCGGAAGAAGCGGACAAAAGGAAGGCCAGGGAGGAGGCTAAGGCGAAAACGAGATCGATCGAAGCGGAGTTGACCGGACTGCGCGACGTCATGCCCCAGGTCAATCCGAACGTCATGGTGGAAGCCAAACGTGCCCTCGATATCCTCAAAGCCGCAAAGCAGTTTGCCATGGTCAAGTCGGACGTACGGGCCAAGGTCAAGAAATTGAAAAAGGACGAGACGATCGAGCCCAAAGCGTACCTGGTGGAAACCGCGAACCGCCCGGTCGACCAGGACGTCATAGCCGACGTCGAAAATGACCTCCGCACCCTGCGGACCCGTTCGTTTCTGGACATGGCCGGACCCGCAGAAAAACTCACCCGCCACGTCGGCATCGGCGCGTTCAATTCGATCAACGCCCTCGCTCTCGCTGCTGGCGGAACCGCGATGATCGACCGGTCCGTTGTCGACGTCCTCGGTGTTGCCGGCGCGGCGGAGGTGTTGGCCAGGCGCCTGAAGCACGATCTGACCGAACCCGAGGTCGGCGAAATCGCCCAGGCGATGCAGGCTTTTCACATCGATCGCTACATGGAGATCACCCAGGAGTCGATGAACGAAGCCAAGGAGATGCACGAGGCCGCGGCGGAAATCGCCCTGGGGGAAGCCGAGGACACCACCGACTTGGCGGTGATGCAGGAATTGAACGCCAAACGGCAGGATTATGTCGACAAGGCACAAGAGATCCTCGGCACGTCGCTGGGCGAGATGGAGGCAAACGCGGCGCTGGTTTTGGCACTGAAACAGGCGCCGAAACAAACGATTCAGGTGTCCTTGGGCAAGACCGATATCCGCCACGCAATCACCCAGATGCGAGCCCTTGGTCTGGAAGAGGGGGAATACGAACTGGAAAAGGTCGGCGCGTCGACCATGCTGACTGTCCGGGCCCCCGGGATAGACAAGCTCGCAAAGCCGGTATCCCGCGAGGATCTCCAGACCGTTCGCGAGTCCCTCGCCATTATCAACGGAGACCGGGACGAGGATGGATGGTTGCCGCAGGGCGTCTCCACCCGGCCGGAGCTGGCGATGAACGCGCAACAGGGGGTAGCCCCGCGTCTGGCCAAGCCGTTTGATACAATGACACAAGATGTAAAACGGGCCGTCGCCGATTATATCGGCGGTCGCGCGGCCGATGGCGAGGCGCCGGCGGACATCATGGCCGGACTGTTGTCCGAGGACATCATGCGGGCAACCGACCGGACGGCGTTCCTGGCCGCGGTCAACGAGATCGCTCCGCTCTACGATGCGCAGGGCAAGATGATCCGCGTCGAAAAGCATGCCGCAGCGTTCGATAGACTCGCTGACGACTTCGTCGAACGGGCTTACGGTGCGGACCGCACACCAATCAACCGGCAGAACTTCAAGGTCAATCCGGCATCGATGGAGGCGTTGCACCAGGCGCTCGCGTCAAATCCCGACGCGGTAGCCGCATTCAAACCGGTCGGGGATATGACGCCGCAGGATCAAGCGGCCATGCGCGAGACGTTCATGCGCGAATACGGCAGGACTGATCCGGAGGCGGAGAAGCGCCGTATGGCGGTGGAGAAGCTGGACAGTCAGGAGCCAGCCAAGGAGTCTCAGGGCCTCTTTGGGATGGACGCCAACCCCGATTGGAGCGCCTGGAAGCAGGAGCGCGACCAGGCCGCCGAGCTGGCCAACGCGGCGGCCATGACATGGGGAAAGTACGTAGGGACCATGGGATCTCCACAAGCCGCCTATGCCGCGATGCAGGACGTGGTCAAATCGACCGCCATCAAGACCTTTGTCGACCATTACAACACGAACCAGAAGACACCGCTCATCATTGGCCGGCAGGTCATTGCCAACGATCTGAAGCACCTTGACGCGCTCGATCCAGAAGCGCGGGCGCGGCGCGCCGAGCAGCAGGCCAAACTGATTGATAGCTTGCGCACCCGGGTAGCCGGGAAATACGCATCTGGTTCAGTGAAGGAGAAAGAGGCGGCCGCGCGCGAGGCGGAGGAGGCCGTGTCGCAGTCGCAGATGGGGCTGTTCGCCACCGAAGCGCCGAAGGCCCGCAAACTTGCGCTCGGTGAACGCTACACCTTGGGCCATGCGGCGGAACGCACGATCGCCGGCATGATGTCCGTCGTGGGGGCAAACTTCAAGCCCGGGCAAGATCCCGTAAAGACGTTCAGACCGACCATGGACGGGAAATATATCGCGCGGCAAAGAGCGGTGAAACTGATCAAGCACAACAAAAGGATGATGCTGGGGCTCGGGGTGGGCTGTGTCGATGGTGCCACGATGCTGGGCGATCGGACGTTCTTCGAGTGGTGGTTGAGCGGTAAGGCCCCCTGCGTGCTGGCGTGGGACGGCTCCCGAACGGTGTCGGCCCCGGCATCTCCTGTCTTTGTCAAAGGCTGTGAGGCGATGTTCGATGTGACGCTTGCTGGCGGTCAGAAGATCACGGTCACGGCGGCGCATCGCTTCCTGACGTCGGCGGGCTGGCGTCGACTAGATCAGCTTTCTGTTGGCGCTCGCGTGCGGACCGGAGAAGCGCCGCGATCCGCAATGCCTCGCGATGAGCAGGAGATAGTGGGCGGCCTTTGTGACGGCGCGGACCACGCATTTTCTCGCGGGTTTCGTTTGATAGCTTCGTTCCTTTCTGCTTTTCCGCTTGCCGTGCCACCGCTTCGGCTATGCGGCGACGGCCGTCCTCGGTCCAATTCGGAACCCGGCCTGTCAGTTCGGCCCGCAGATGATCCGCGTTTGATGGATAGAGCACGAGCAGGTCAGGATCGTTCTGCGCGCGTCCCTTCTTATGATGGACAACCTCGGTCGGGAGGAGGTGCCTTCCTAGAGCGTTCTCCATTATCAGGCGATGTTCTCGAACGTATCCAGCCGCATTTGCATGAGGGTGGTCTGGCCGAAGAATCAGCACGTACCCCTCCTTATCTACCGTCTTGCCTCCTCGCCACGCGGGGTTCTTGCCGCCCGTCCGATCTCTCATGGTTTGCTCCTATCGTCGCTATCCGTCCGGTCGGCTTGCGCCTCGTATTCGATATAACGGTTCCTCAGTATAATTGCTATTTTGCTAATGGTTTCCTCAATCACAACTCGGGAAAGACCGCTATCATGCTGTCATCGTTCACCGACCTGAAAACCTCCGGTGGTGTGAAGAAAGGACTGTTTCTCGTGCCCTCGATCGTGCAAGGACAGTTCCACGGCGAAGCTCTGAAGATGCTCGATCCGGGCAAGTTCCGTTGGCATGCTGATCCTTCAGGGGACCGGGAAGCGCGGTTGCGGGCGTATCGCGACCCGGAGAACGATTTCACCGTGGTGACCCACCAGGGGTTTCGCGACGACTTCGATCACCTGGCAGAGCAGCGCGACGGCATGACATCGTCCAAGTTCGACGCCTTGCCGGCGGCAGAGCGGAAGGCCTACGCCGCAAACCTGATGAAACAGGAGGGGTGGAACACGGACTTTCTTGCCGTCGACGAGGGCCACAACCTCTTGAACCGCGCCGGCAAGAAGAATTCGCACCTGGCCAACGTGGTCGACGCGATCTCCGGCAACACGCCGTACTACGTCAACGCGACGGCCGACCCGGTCAAGAACGACGCGACGGAGGCGGCCGACGTGTTGGCCAAGCTGGAGCCAGAACGCTACACCGACCGGGACGCCTTTATCCGCCGCTACGGGGTGAACACGCCGTCCGCGAAGGCCGAACTGCAACGCGAGATGGCACGCCACTTCTACACCGGGGCAATCGATCCAGGGGTCCAGGCGCACCGCAAGACCGTCTCGGTCCAGATCAATCCGGAGAGCGGCCAGCACGACGATATCAAGGCTATTGAAGATGCCGCGAGCGCCGTTCGCGCCGCGCGATCCCAGGGTAAGACAGACGTGGCTGCGATGAAGTTCCTATCTCCCGCTGCGTTCGAGGGCGTGCCGGAGCCGCTTCAGGAAGACGTCGCCAAACGCCTGCAAACCGGGTTGGCAATGATCAGAGCCACCGCCATCCAACATGCGGTGAACGATGGCGCCAAGACCGAGGCGCTGGCCAAGATTGCGGGCGAGCGCAAAGGCAAGCCGGGGGTCGTGTTCATCCACCGGCTCGATCGCGTGAAACAAGCGGCCGCTCGGCTGAAAAAAGACGGGCATCGCGTGGTGACGCTGACCGGGGGCGACTCATCAGCGGAAAAAGACCGCAAGAAGGCCGACTATCAGGCTGGCAAATACGACATCATGGTGGCCTCCGACGCGGGAGCCGTCGGCGCAAACCTCCAGGCAGGAAAGTGGCTGGTGCAATACGACACGCCCATGACCGCGATGTTGCATGCCCAACGGAACGGCCGCATTCACCGGATCGGCCAAACTCAGGACGTGGAACTAATTGACCTCATCGCCGACCATCCGAGCGAAAAACGTGCTCGCGCCAGGCTTGAGAAGAAGTATGCGCTAAGGGAGGTGATGACTTCGCCGCTTGAGGGATTGGACGAGCAGGGGCTAGCGGGATATCTCTCACAAGCCCGCGCGCACACTCTGGATGCAGAGCGCCCGGGATTCGTCCAAGCGCCGGCGGACGAGCCCCGGCCCGAGGGCAAGGGCCAGTTGGAGATGGCTGCATAGCGGAATGTAGCCGACTCTGCGTCAGACGAAGGAAATGACGAACGCCCCCGCGGGGAATTCCGGCGCGGGATCACCAACGGATACCGTCTTGGGGATCGATAGCGAATCATAGAGCCAGCGGAACCCATTCACGGCGGCATCCCACAATTCATAGCCCTGGATCGTCCCCCAGTTTTCTGTCGGCACGGGAAACACGATTGCCTGGTTGTTCGCACTTTCAGCGCTGATACCTGTCGAGACGCCGGTTGATCCTGCGCCTTGAGTCCCGGACCAGGTCGCAAGGGAATTCGGCACCGGGACACGCGCATATGCCCCCCCCACGATCTCGACCCCTGCCATGGCGTTCGTCACCCCTTCGGTGGTGACCAATGCCACGTAGAAGACCGGTGGCATGACGAGCGGAACCCCGCGCAGCAGAGCGTCAACGATCTTGTTCTGCGCGAGGGCCGCCAGCGGCATTTAGGGGAAGCTGTTCAGATTCGGCATGGCGAAGTTGACGGCCGAGCGCGCGATCCATGTACCCGTTCCGCCGGAAGGATTGACCGCTGTCACGGTCAAGACCGCACCAGGCGACAGCGTCGGGGTCAGCGTGAAGGTGTTGCCTGGAACACCTGGAGTCTTCAGCGTCACGACGCCCGCCGCCGAGGTCGCGAGAGTCGTATAGTTGGTGAGCACCTGATTGGCGTTCAGCGCAGCCGCTAGCCTTGTCGCGATCGTCGTCACGGTATCTCCGGCGATTACCGCGATCGGTCCGATGGTCACCCCGGGCGCCGCCAGCAATGGTGTCAGCGCAGGCACCGTATTGACCACGGCAACGTTGAAGGTGTTGCCTGCCGCGACGGTGCCGGCGATCGTCAGCGTGCCGCTGCCGAACGCCGTGAGCAGCCCCGCATCGATTGCCAGGCCGATATCGTTCTGCACGCTTCCAGCGTTCAGCGCGTTGATGATCTGTTGCAGCATGGTGCCGAACTGGCAACGCGCGAAAACACGCAGAGCCCTATTGAGGGCGTCCTGAAGGTTGTACTGGCCTTGTTGTGCCGCCATGAGATGGTCCCTTCGCGGTGTCCGCCGATCCCGCCGGCTCGGCCGCTACTTGTTTCGCTTCTGTCTTCGGTTGCGGGATAACCGAATATCCGGGAATGGAGGCAAATTCCTCCGCCATGTAGAGCGGTATTTCTTCCGACAGCATGCCCGCCGGGACGGCGGCGAACTTCACCCCGTTGATCACCGTGGCAGCGTTTTCGAGAGCACAGAGCACGCGGACCAGAGTGACGTCTTGATGCGAGAAACGCGCTGGCGGCTTGGCGTTCTGGAACGGATGCTGGTCCGGCAGTTTGGGCCTCGACTTGGCAAGCGAACCAGGGCGCGCACCGTCAATCTGTTCGGAAAAGCTCATGGATCAATCCTGTCGTCACGACTTTTGATTGCGGGGAAATTCGGCGGCCGCCAAAAGTCGTGCTCCATTTTCGCTTTCTTTTCAACCTTTGGCGGCCCCACCCTCCGCCCGCACGTAAGGCACTGGCTCCACGGCACACCATGTGGACCCATGACGCCTCGGATCATGTTGTCATGCGGGCACCAGAGCTGTTTCCACCAGAGCCACATTCATGCCGTCCCCTGGCCTTCGTCCGGGGTGAGATAGAGCGCCCGTTCAGCCGCCCGACGTTTCGCCAAGCCCTCGACCGTGACCAGCGCGCCGTCGACGGTCGCTTTGTCCCAAAGCAGAAACGCATCCGCGGCCGCAGCGTAATTCCCGAGTTTGTGCTGGCGCAGGACTGTAGACGACAAAAAACCCCCGCGCCCGATGTTAAAGCCCAGCGACACCATGGCGCCGAACTGCCGGTCGGTCGTTTTTGGCCCGGCGACACCGGCAACAACCGACGTGATCGCCGCGAGGTCGCCAAGCAGGAACGCCATCGCCTGGGACTCGGTAATCGTCTGGCCCAACTCAACCCCCCAGGTGTGACCGTGGCCGATCGTTGGCACGCCCGCCACGTCGAGGTAGGAGGTAAGGGAAATGCCCTCCCAGAATTGGATTAAATGCAAACCGCCGAGCGTTTGGATCATGTATTGAACGGCCGCCAAAGCGCGCCATTTGGCAAGACGTTTTTTATTACAACGTGTTGGCGCCTTTTGCTGATGCGAAGATATCCGAACAATAGTTGCGCCCACGGTATGACAGCGCTGTTTGTCGGATAAAGGGGGAACTTTACCATCGGCAGCAGTTGCCGCCACGTAATGGCCGTCATCCCCGCCGTCATGTTCAGAACGAAGGCCTTCGACGTCCCCGGCATGTCAAAATTCGTATCGACATAGGTTGATGTCGCCCCGGCGTTCGGGATACGGACCATCTCGCGGAAGTCGGACCCCTGCCCTGCCACCGATCCAGCGACGACGTTGGAGCCGTTCAGACGCGAGCGGTAAAGGACGTAACCGGTTTCCAGCGCGCCGGCCGAGCGAGTGATCGTCAGGGTGACGGACTGGCCGGCGGAGATCGCGACCTGAGAGGACACCAGCACGGTGGACTGGCCGGCGGCGTTCTGTCCGCTCACGGCGTAGTAGTAGTTCCCGGCCTGGGGGGCGGTGAAGTTGGAGGCTACGTTGCTCACCGGCGCGGCAGCCACGATACTGGCCGGCTGAAGCCCGATATTCGCATTCGCGATCGTGGAGAATGACGTCTCGAAAGGCTGCTTCATCTCCTCATCGCGGATGAAAATATCGTCGTTGGTCTTGATGTTGCCGTGGCTGGTCCGGATGCCCGTGACGGGAGCGCCGATTTCCAGGCCGCCGTTCGGCACGTTGTTCAATGGCACGCGGAAGGCCGGATCAAGCCCGGTGTCGAAATCCGCCTGTGTCAGCAGGGACATGAAAATGTCGGTGGGCCGGCCGAAATTCCCATAGCCACGGATCTGCGCGGCCGCGGTATTGATGATCGCGACGTTCGAAAGCGCGGTCCCTTGCGCGTTGACGATGTTCCGAGGGTCCACCAGGCCCGCGTTGATCCCGCCGTTCATCTGCGCGTAGATGCCGTCGAATTCCGTTGGCACGACCGTGGAATCGCCTTCGAAACACAGATACTCCGCATCGGTGAGCAATTGGAGCGCGCCGTTGCTGTATTCGATTGCTTCGGAGTCGGCGATGGCGTTCTGTAGAGTCTGCACCAGCGAGACCTGCCGCTGCGTCATGAGGTACTTCACCAGCCCAACACGCCGGTTGTATGTGCCGGTATAGGGGTTGATCACGCCGGTTTCCGTGTTGGTCGTGCCACCCAGGAAGCCGCCGACGTTGGACATCTCGGTCCATTCATCGACCGTCGCGCCCGCATGGGGTTTGGACAACCGGTTGAACAGCCGGAAATCCTCGTTCTGCTGGATGGTCGCCTGCATCGTCGCATCCAACGACTGGATGCGCAGCGCAGCACCCCCCGTCAGCGTCGAGACGTCCGTTCCGTAGCCGGCTGTCAAGGCTTTCTGGAGGTCATCGAGCTGGCTCAAATCGATCATGCCAGTCGCGGCACCGCTGGCAAACAGGGTCGGATCAATCATCGGGTGGCACTCCTGGGCAAAGGTTGGCTGATCACGGCGTCAGCAGTTGCGGGTAGCGCGCGAGCAGATCCGGCGGGGCAATCATCCCGCGGCCCTGAAAAGCCTCGATCCGCGGCAAAGCCTCCCAGCCCAGCTTTCCTTCGTCACACATCGTTCTGGCTTTCAGCATGACTTGGTTGGCGCTCGGTTCGGTTTTCCCGCCAGCCGCGCCGCCCACGCTGAGCTTCTCCGCAATGGAGACCATGGTGCGCCGGCCGGTTCCCTGCGCGCTCGTGGTAGCCACCTTGCCGTTCAGGGCCTTGACCATCGTGAACGTCTTGTCGTGGCCGGCGATCAGGTTTTTCACGCAGCCGGCCATGACTTCGAAGGCTTTTTGCATGTCCTCCATTTGACTCTTCAGGGCGACCGTATCGGTCTGAACCGCCTGAAGAGCCTCCGTGCCATCGAATGCTTCGGCGACCGTCCCATCGGCCAGCGTGACGGAAAACGACTTCGTCATGGGCTTGTCGTCCTCCTCGTCCTCCGGCTTACCCTTGCCGGTGACACGCTTTTCGCCCTCCGCCTCGCCTTGCAACGCGGCATCGGCGATGCGCTTGTCATCGTCCTTATCGTCCCCGGCTTCGTCGCCAGGCACCCCTGCCTTGGCAAACGCCTCCAGCTCGGAAACCAAAGAGGTGAAATCGTTCATGGTCGCATCCTTTCAGCGATTGCCGCACTGAGATCTTTGAGAAACCTGTCTTCCCATGCGTCCGCCTCGCCCGGTGTCGCCCCGTACTGCGCCACGGCATGGGCGTGGCGCGACTGCCGATCGGCGGCCACGTTGCCAACTCGGAGATCGTGCGCCATGCGCTGGCGGTATTCCCGGTAGCGCTGGAGATCGGGATCGAGGGATTGCGCACGCAACGCGGCCCCGCCATCGAGGGTCGCCATGTCTGTGCCGTATCCGGCGGTCAGCGCCTTGCTGAGATCGAGCCCGTTGGTGCCCCAGCATTTAGCCAGCACCCCGAATGGAACCGTGGAAACAACCGGCACTTTCGGGTTGACCGGTGTCCGGCTGAGACCGACGTTGCACCAGATAACCGATTTGATAAACCGTCGTTTCTGTTTCGTTTTGGCGTCGACTTCCCTGTGATCGTCGGTGATGCGACCGGCCACCGAGGGATACCAGCGCTGCGCTGGCTTGAGTTTTGTCACCGAGTCCCAGAAGTCATTCGCACAAGCCGCGACCGGCGTATCACCCTGATAGATCACTGCTTTGACGAAAGTGCGTGCGTTATCGATCCTAACGCGCTCCGGGCGGCCGATTTCGTGGAGGTGATAGTTTGGATCGCCGTTCGCGAGACCGGTAATTGACCGGTGCTGAATATCGACGTTTCCGTACTTTTCGAAGTAATCCGCGCTGTTCGCCAGTGCTTTGCACATGACGACTTCGCCCTGATAATCCGGGGCTTCGTTCGATGCCTCCATATACAAGTATCGCTCACCCGCCTCTTCGACCGGAGTCGCCTTGAGGAAGTTGGGAAACGACAGGAACTCGATCGGCGGGGTGGCAATATCGAACAAACGGGACCAGACCACGAACAAGGCAACGCGCCGGCCGCCTGGCCCCATGCCAGGCGACGGACGCCCTATCGAAGCAAGGGACGATCAGAGACCGGTGATCATCGCGTCACGACCAGAATCACGTAAGCCGTTAGCGCCGACTCGTCCTGTTGGGTGTGAACACCAGGACCGGCGCGATCGACAGAATCATCGGATCAAACTCGACCTCACCGCGACACCGAGGGCACCGCAGAACCGCCGCCCCCGTCGGTTTCAGAACGATCCCACGGTTGCGGATCAGCGGCTCGCCATTCGGGGTCTGGGCGGTAAGCTCGGCGTCGCAGTGTCGGCACCTCATGCCAGCCGGGACTCCGCCTGGGCCACGATCAGCATCAGGCGGCCCCGCTCGGTAAGCATGTCGGTGTACTGCTGGCCGATCTTTGGATCTTGCACGGCGCGCGTGCGCAGCTTTTCCACGTCCGAGCTGACCGCAGTCAGCCGCTGTTGGGCGGCATCGAGGATGGCTTGATCAGCAGCACGGCATTTCTGTGATAGCCCGTGCAGATGCGCCAGGCGGCGCCGGCAGGCAGTGATGTGGCGGTCCTCGTCAGGATGATTAGGCGGCATCCGTCAAGGATGGCATCACGACCCGCAGAAACACCACCTCGCCATCCTCCGACAGAAGCACTTGCCTGCCCTGGTAGAATGCGGGATTTGAGGCGAAACGAAAGGGCGCCAACGCCCGCATGGCCGCCTTCTGGTCAGCAAACGTCAAGGTGCGGACGGGTTGCGGCAGGTCGCAATCAGGTATATCAACCGCCCAAATCGGGTGATCATTCAAAGCGTCCAGCACGTCAGCACCCCATAATCCCAGGATATCAAGGGCATATAAAGAACTTACTCCGCACAAAGCAATGAGATAGTGCAAAATTCCAGTAATTTAGTACGGATGAAAACCCAATGGTTGGGTGGTCCGACGCCGAAACCAAACGACTGCGGGACTTATGGAAACGAGGCGATAGCTTGGGAACAATCGCCCACGAATTGAGAACATCGAAAAACGCCGTTGTCGGCAAGGCCCACCGATTGGATTTGCCGAACCGCCCAAGACCGCAGAATCTCAAACAACCGAGGCTCACAAAGCCAGCGGCGCGCCCCGTCGTGCCTAAACCCCCGGCAGGACCGCCGCCGCAACTCGGATCTGTCAGACTCTGTCAGTGGCCGATCGGCGATCCGCGAACCAAGGCGTTCCGGCTTTGTAGCAACCCCTTATCGGAACTGGGGGGTGTTTATTGCCCCGAACATCACGCGCTGGCCCACCAGCGGAGGAATTAACGATCTATTCGCAACGGTATGACGTGCCACTAATCGATGATTAACGAAATAGGTAGGATTGGGACTTGCAGAAATCCATCTGGTGTGTCTGAATGATCTTCGCCGGCCGGGACGCGCAAACATCCCGGCCGACATATCTGAAAACCACTAGAGGATTGGACCCTCTCCATGGCCAGACAATCACTGCATATCATTCCCGGGCGGGGAATGAGAAACACGGAATTTGTCCCGGTGCCCGGGTGTGTGTGCACGTACCGGGTCAACACCGGTCCGGGTCGTGTTCGGGTTGGCGTGGTGCGCTATGACCTTGACGACAGGCTTTGGGTGGCGCGCACCACCCCGCGCGACCAAACGGGCGAGCCGGATGTCAAACCGGGTTTCGCCAATCGGTATGAGGCAGCCTGCTGGCTGGTCGAAATCAGCGGCATACACAACGCCGAAACGATCTACGGGCGGGCGAGGGCGGCATGATCAGGATCATCATCGTCCAGCTCGTTTGCCTGATTCCGCTAATCGGTCTGTTCTTCATCAGCCCGATCCACCCGCACCGATGAGCGCGCTATCGGCGGCAGCGGTGTTCCTGCTCGCGAGTTGTGGACCTGGCGGCCAATGTTGCACAAATCATCTGGGGTTGTCGCCCGAGGAAGTGGTCAAGATCGCCACCCAGGAAAGCGGGCTTAATCCCGACATGATCAGCCCGCCCAATGCCGACGGATCGCGCGACAAGGGTCTGATGCAAATCAATGAATCGAACCTTTCCAAGCTGGGTCTGCCCGGGGAAACCTGGCGCGACCCGTGCGCGTCGATCGCGGCCGAGTCGCGGCTTCTCGAAAGTTTCTCCTGGTACAATTCCGGATCTTCGGCGAAAAGCCTGAAGTATGCCGTGAGCGTGCAGGGGGTACGCGTGTCCAAGCCCCCGCCGCCGCCAATCTCCCCGTCATTCGCCGGCCCGGGGAAGAGAACGCGCCGCGATGCATCGTTCAATTGAAGGATCGCCCAGAATATGGTCGCATTTTGTGCCAACATTTTCTCTGTCCTAAGTGGACCGCTCGGCCTGTCCGTCGTTGGGATCAATCTCCTTTGGGCATTGATGAAAACGATGAAGGACCATCACATGGAACACCTTGCGTGGGCCTTGTTCGGTGGTGGCGGAATCTACGGCATTTCATGGTGGGTGAGCGAGATTCTTTCCAGGGCATCAGGCGCGTGACCCAAGCCGGCGAAGGCCGCGCCGAGGTGTTGTTTCTTGCCCTTACGCGGCCGTCGCTGACGTTTGGCGTGCCGATCGAGGGGCTTGTCCTCAATGGCGCTGGGTCATTCTGGTTCGGCGCCATCATGGCGCGGCATGGCAGTCTCTGGCAAAGCCCACTGACGTATTGGCTGGTCTGCATTCCCGTCCACCTCATCATGCGCCGGTTGATATCCTGGGACTGGCACGCTTTCCGGACCCTGCTGTTGTGGGTCATGACCGTCGCCTCCCCGCGACTGGAGGCCATCCCCACCAGGCGGGCAAGCTCGCCTGAAGACCTCCCGAGCAGCGTATGATCTGGGATCTCCTGCCGGAAACGCTGCTGGGCGATCGTGTCCCGTTCGAGGATCCGATCGATGACTACACCGTCTTGATGCGCGACGGTGGCGTGATGGCGATGTATCTCGTCTCCGGCGTCTATCCCGACACCAGCGACGAGACGGATAGAAACGTCTGGTTTGATGTAATCCACAACACAATTCTGAATATCGCGGCCGACGATATCGAACTGACGTTCTACCAGGTTCACAGCGAAACCGACTTCACCGGAAGTCCAGCCGAGCATCGCTCGCAATTCGCCGAGGATCTGGACAACGATTATCGGGTCGCATTGCAGACCATGACGATCTGGACCAATCGGCTGTCCTTCACGGTCCACATTCGGGCGCCAGGCGCCGCGGCACAGGCCACCACCAACATCTTGAGCGGGGCGGAGAAGCCAAATCTCCGCGAAGTCATTGGCCGGCGCACGGAACGGCTCACTGAAATCTGCCAGTTGATCGAGGCGCGGCTGCACCGAACGTTCGGACTGCGCCGCCTCGGCACCCGAGCCCCCAGAAAACGCCAGTTGTTCAACGAAATCGCGGAGGAACTCGTGTTCGCCATGACCGGCACATGGCGGCAGATCCCCGCCACGACCGGGCGAATGGGCAACGCCATGTTCTCCGAAACCATCCGGTTTCGCTGGAAGCGGATCGAATATCACGGCCCCGGCTTAACGACGTACGGCCAGGCATACGGGATCCGCGAATATCCCCTGCAAACGTTTCCGGGCATGTTCCATCCGCTGTCGCACACCAGCTACCGCAGCACGGTGATGAATTCATTTCGTGTCCTTGGCCACACCGAGGCGATGGATGCGATCACCAGAAAACAGAACAAAGCCCTGACCGCCGGAGATAAGGCGATAACTCAGACCGCGGCCCTGACCGATGCCGCGGACGAGCTGATGAACCGCCAGTGGGTGTTGGGCGGCCATTCCTTCCTGGTCCTTGCATTCGCCGATACCAAAAAAGCCATGGCGGAGGTTGGAACCGAGGTCTGGCGCGACCTGGGCGCATGCGGGATGGTCGCCACCCGGATGACCAGCGCATTGCAAGCTGGCTTCCTGTCTTTTTTCCCGGGGGGAGGCTTCTGGCGGCCGCGCCCTGGATTGTTGAAGTCCACCAATCTCGTCGCGTTTCAGCCGTTTTACAACTGGCCGACCGGACGCGAAAAGGGACATTGGCCCGGCGGACCGATCACCTATTTCCGAACGCTGGCCGGGACGCTGTACGCTTTTCACTGGCACTATTTCGACAATGGGAACTGTCTGGTCACCGGAACGCCTGGGTCGGGCAAGACCACCGGAGTCGCTTTCCTGATTGCCATGACAGCCGGCCGCGCGCGCGTCATAGCGATCGATCATAAAGAGGGCTGGCGGTTTCTGATCGAGCAGCTCGACGGCGACTATGCCGCACCGCATGCCGGCGCGCCCTACTTTGCGCCGCTGAAAGCACTCGATCGGACACCCGGCAACATCGCCTTCCTGACGATCTTGATCCGCGGTTGCATCGGCGGAAAGATGACGGAGGAAGAGGGGAGGCGCCTTAGCATCGGGCTTGACGTCATCATGCAGATGCCGCCGAAAGATCGGTGTCTGGCGGAGATCCGGCCATTCTTCGACGACTTGCCCGAGGGAGCGGGTGCAAGGCTGGAGAAGTGGCTTTGGGGCAATGAACTCGGCTGGGTAATCGACGCGCCAGAGGACAAGGTCGCGTTCGGCGATCTGTCCGGGATTGACGTGACTCTGATCATGAAAAACCCACGGGCTGTCGGACCGTCGATCCTTTACCTGTTTCACCGCATCGCGCTCGCGGCCGATGGCACGCCGCTGCTTGTCCCCGTCGACGAAGGCTGGAAGGCTATTGCCGAAGAGGCATTCCGTCCGGAAATCGAAAACACCATCCGCACGATTCGGTCGAAAAACGGCGTTATGGTGTTCATTACGCAATCCCCGAAAGATCCGGAGCGCGCTGGCATGGGCGATATCCTGGTCGATATGTGTCCGACGCAATTGCACTTTGCGAACCCAAAGGCGAAGCGGTCCGCCTACGATGGCGTCCTGACAGACGGGCAATACGACGCGCTGCACGATCTGCCCATGGGGGAAGGAAAGCTCCTGCTTGTCCAGGGCCCCGAGGCCATCGTGGTGCAGATCCCGCTGCATACGCTGCCCGATTACGTCCGCATCCTGTCCGCCCGGGAGGAAGATCTGACAGCGGCGCGGAAAGCCACCGAGATCCCCACCACCATTGACGTCGAAATAGAAGAGGAAATCGCCGCATGACTCTGCGTCGGATGTCTGAAAATCAAAAAAACACCGACCAGCACCCTCGCGGGTCAAGCTGGTGCCATCCAGTTAGGCGCGGTGAGCATGAAGGCGATCCCACATGGTGCTGGTGCCTACATGAGATCGTCATGGGTATCGGCCAATGCCCTGAGTGTCAGGAGGATGCAGATGCCGAGTGATGCAACCCAAACCACGGCTGTTGACGATGGACCCAAGCAGCCGTTGTTATTCCCGGCCACCGAGATACCCGAGATGGCAGTCCCGGTGTCCGAGTCTTCGTGGGAATGGCGCGACGCGCGGCGTCTCATCACGACAGCATGCTGTGCCGCTATCCTGTTGGGGATTACGAGCGACCGCGCCAATGCATTGTTCGGCGCCGGCGACATCGTTTTCGATCCGGCCAACTTTGAGCAAGCGGTGCAACATGTCATTGACGACGCGAAGGCCTACGCGTTGCAGCTACAGGGGTACGTCCTCCAACTGAAACAATACGCGGGGGAAGAGCTTTCCTGGGTCAAGCAGGCCGCCCAATACGCTACGCAACTTGAGCAATATGCCCAGGAAGTCCAACTCTTTCTCAATTTCGTGCATTACCCGTCGATCGGCGCCGCGATGGGGATTCTCAACCAAGCCGGATTAGGAAGCTCACTTCCGGTCAATCCGAATGCGGTCATGAGCCTCGTGAACGGGTTGCGCTATGGCCAGGGCGGATTTGGCGAAATCACCGGCATCCTATCCTCCCTGTCCAGCCTGGCCGGCCCCTCGTGGAGCATGAACCACGTCTACACCCCTACCGATGGATCATGGGCATCCCAGCAGATCATCGCCGCGGGGAACGGGACCGCCGGCATGCAGGGCGCGATGCAGTCTGGATATGCCGACCTCCAGACCCATGCGGCGGCGTTGCAAGCACTCCGCACACATCTTGGCGCGGCCGAGGACACCAAGGACGTGCTCGACACGACGGCCCAGATCTCCCTGGAGGGAGTTTGGACCGCCAATCAGTCCGCCCGGATGAACGCGACCGCTGCAACTTACGCGGCCCAGCGCGATGCGCTGCTGACCCGTGACAACGAGCGGCTCGATCATGACATCGAGGGATGGCTGCAAACCAATCCCCAGGGCGGAGTACCAGCAGCCAGCGGTATTCCCGGAGTCGGCGGCCCAACGCCGGACGGAGATCCGTCAACCTTGCCAGTTCCTCCAGTGCCCGCGCCGGGAAGCGACTTCACCACCCCGCTGCCAACGCCCCCCGTGCCACCGGCAAGCACGGATACCACTATGCCAGCCGCAGACCCGGCGCTCGATCCAACCCTCTCCAACTGGACGAGCACGCCAACGCCGGCCCCGATGAACCTGAACCCTTCGACAACGCCGCCACCATCGCTCACTGACGTGCCCAACATCGCCCCCGGCGTTCCGGCGCCGCCGGGTGCTTACGACAACGTCGTCGACCCGCCGCTCACCTTGATGCAATAAAAATCAAAGGACGACCCAAATGATCCGTAAAATGGCCAGGACGTGCCTCATCGCTTTTGCCATGCTGGCATCTCTCTCCGCTGGTTACTTCGGGGGAGTCGTCTGTTGGGAGGATATGAGCTCCGACCCCGAGCATGCCTTCGTCATGCCGCCGCATACCGTGACTTGGTATCACGCGCACCCGGACGCCGCCGGCCAGCGAACCCTCTTTTGTGAGGACAACCCCGGTTTCGCCCGCCACGATCCGGACTGTGCCTCCGCTCAAGCGAGCCGGGGAGACAACTGATATGGTCCCGGTGGCATTGATCTGTTTTGGTATCATGATTAACGGCATTATGACCGGCCAAACGTGGTGGATGGTCGCCGCAGCCGGCTTGGCCTGTTTCGTGACGGTTCTCGCGCGGGCCTGAGACATGGGCGATTGGACTGTCTTCCAAGATATCTACAATACCATCATTGTGCCCATTACAGCGCAGATGCAGGGCATGAGCGCGACAGCGTGCGCCGAGGTTTCTCCCTGGGCGTTCAGCCTTGCGAGCATTTGGATGGTCCTGGCCTGGATCGATGTCTCTCACCGATCCGGCGGATTTGACACGTTCAAGCGCGATCTGTTCATCTGTGCCGCCGTTCTCAGCACCCTCCAGGTCGGCCAGTACACGCAATATATCGCCGACTTCTGGGTTCAGACCGTGCCCACCTCGCTCGGCACAATCTTCGGCGGGGGCACGTCCCCGATGGCAGGGCTTGACCAGTCGCTCGATAGCATCGCTGGCGCGGCAGGCCGCACCTATGAAGCAATCCCGACATGGAGCCCGAAGGTCATCCCGCTCGGCATCGCCGTCCTGATTTTCGTGGTCCTCGGTATCGGTGCCTGTGCATATTGCTTTGGCGTCTTTATGGTCGCGACCCTGGTCAACGTGCTCACCGTAGCGGTCGGGCCGGTTTTTCTGGCGTGTGGCGTTGCACCCTTCACGCGGAAGATCTGCTCGGGGTGGATTGGGGTTCTCGTGTCCGGATCTGCCACCCAGCTTCTATCCGTTGGCATGATTGCCCTGATGCTGCCGGCGACAAACAGCGTGCTGCATACCACGGCAACCACCGCGGCGGCGACCGGATCCAACAGCCTCTCCATGATCTGGGGACTCGTGAAGTGCGGAATCGTGCTTTTCCTTGTCGCCGTCGTTGTCAAAAAACTGCCCGCAATCGCGAACGCCATCGCTGGTGGCGTCTATCATGGGGCCAACGGCTTACTGACCGCGAGTTTCGGTCCAGCCGGCAAGGCAGCCGGTGCTGCTGGCGCGGTTGCCGGTGCCGTGGCCGGGGCTGTCGGTGCCCGTGCTGCGCGCCAGATCGGTGGTGGCTTCGTGCGAGCCCAGCAGGCCGCAGGGCGATCGATTTCCCAGGGCGGCCGCGCGAGCAGCAGACCAACCGCCGCCGCAGCGGCTCAGACACCGCCGAAATACGAACCATCTCCGAAATACCGGAAGGGAATGTACGGGTCTTAACTGTCTATTCAAACAAAGGGAACTTGTGATGGTAATACGCGGCATGACAGCAGCAATTTTTACGCTGACAGCCATGATACCTGGCTGTCTGCTGGGCATTGTTGTTCAGATCAAAGTAATTGATAGAGATGTGGTTGCCGGCCACGATGTAATTGTTGAGCAGACGAAAGTGCTCATTGATATAAACAACACCCTATTGCTTAGTCGAGCACGGGAGGCGGCCAATGCAGTTCATTAGCATGCTACTCATTTGCCTTGGCCTCATCCTCCTCGATGGATGCAGCACGCCGGGCCAGAAACTTCCCCTGGTCCAGAAGGATGATCCGATCATCGATCTTGTCCCTGATCACCTCGACCGTGGGGAGCTACCGCGGTGAGCGACAAGATCGACCGGTCGGTGCCGTGGATATCCCGCAGTATCACGGAGGCCACGAAAAACGCGGATTTCAAGAAGGTGATGGACATCACCGTCGAGCGCGTGGCGATGGGGCGGCAAGTGCTGATCATCAGTTGGGCGTTGTTCGGCATCTCGGCCTTGGCCTTTATCGTCTCTGCGGTGGGGTGGATCATCATCCTGACCCGGCCACCGCCGGAGTCGGATGTCTGGATCGACAACAGAGACACCGGCCTTATCGCCAGGCCAGTCCCGATGTCCGCCGCGGTGCTGACGTTCGGCGGCGCGGAGGAGGAGCACTATCTGCGTCAGTACATCAACGCACGTCGGGCATGGACGCCGGACCAGGACGTGCTGAACGACCACGTCGCCAAGATCATGTCCGCGCCATCGGAACAGGCGGCAATCAACCGCGAGCGTGCACAGGCGACCAGCGACCCCGTAGCCGTCGGTAAGGGCGGCCACGTCATGCTGGAAAGATTTCGCTGGCATCCCCAGGCGATGGACAAGGGATCGCAAACCCGACGCTATCTGGTCCTGGTCGACCGCACCGTCTGGCACGGCGACAAGCCCGAGCAAACCGAGCCGTGGAGCATCACGATCGATTTCCAGTGGCATCCCGATTACCTCATGAACCCAGACGATCGCGCGTGGAACCCAGGCGGGTTTCAGGCGGTCGGATTCTCCGCAACACCAGACAGACCAGACCCAATCAGGAGGCGCTAATGCGTTCCGCTCTACTTGCGACCGTTGCGTGGCTGGCCATTGGGGTGGCGTACGCTGACGACGAGCCACCATCCCACATTAAGGTGGTCGGATATTCGCCGACGATCCGCCAACGGATTAAGGGGATACTGAATCATCCGACGATCATCACGTTCCCGACCGGGGAGGAAATCTACCGCACGCCCCAGACGCAGCATCCGGGGACGGACGAGGGTGGCAACTCGGCCGACAATCCAGTCTGGTCACTGCCAACGCCGGACGAGGTCAAGGCAACCCCTCTTCTGAACATATTGCCGATGTGGCCGGTCCAGGAAGGAACCGTCACAATGACTGTCGTGACCAAGAGCGCGATCGGCGGGGAACTCCACGCATATCCATTTCTATTGTCAGCAGTCCCCGACACGCCTGATGCCCAGAACGACAAGGACGTCGTCCTGAATCTCATCTTCAAAGGCACGGCCGCGCCACCTCCGCCAGCACGCACGACGCTGCTCAGCGCCAGCGCTACCGCCGCACCGCCGCCGCGGAAGGCGCGGCCGGCGACAGCCAAGCAGCGGCACGCCGAGGCGCTGGAGCGCATCCGGACCGAGGCATTCAACGACATCGACAATGCCTGCCACTACCACGCCAAGGGAAAGCAAAACGCTCTCACGCCACGCTGCCCGATGGACAACGGTCAGTGGACGCTGATCCGGTTCCCAGGCCTGACCCAGAAACCCTCGGTCCATATCGGCAAATGCGAGAAGGGCGACGATAATGAACTGGTCGCCCGCCAGCACGGCGCCGCCGACTTTGTCGTGGTGGAAGAAACCGCGGCGGCCTTCTGCCTCCGGCTCGGCGACGACGTCCTTGAGATCGTCAACGATGATTTCCACCCCGACAGAATCACCCCGAGCGACACCATCGCGCCCGGCGTAATCCGCATCATAAAGACCGAAAAGTGAGTGCCAGCGCAGATGATCTTGACGAAGACGAGCGGGCCACGATTGTCTGGTGGCGGCGACGGAACATACGCTTTATCGGCGTTGGCGTTGCTGCCATCGTTGTGGCCCTGTTATGGGCACGCTCGCAGAGCACCGCCCCCGGCGAAGATCCCGCGCGCAAGACAGACGGCGACCGGGTTATCGCCGAGACAGCACCTTATGAAAAGCCGCGGACACAGCCGGCCACGACCCCGCCAGCGACGGAGTCAACGCCGCAAAATCCCCCTCCGCCACCGGTGCCGGACGCAAAGAAGGCGGGCCCGGCGCCAACCTCCCCCTTCAACGATCTTGCCGGCAAGACCAAAGCCGCTGGCGGACAGTCTGCGGTAAAACACAACAGGATGTACAGTTACGATGCCCCGTCGACGACCACTCCGATGCCGGAACCGCCGAAGGCCCCAGACCGGACAGGGCTGTCGTTCAAAACGTCGCAGATCCCCGGGCTGAAAGCCTCACCCGCGATTGACGATACCTATCAGCTCATGCCGGGACTTTTGCTCTGCGTGCTCGATACGGCCATCCAGAGCGACATCCCCGGGCCAATCCTGTGCCACCTCCCTGGCCCGGTTTACTCCCCAAAGGGGGTTCCGCTCATGGAGGCCGATACACCGGTCATCGGAAAATACGAATCGCTCAACAAGGGGAGCTCAAGACTGATGGCAGCGTCCGCCTACGCGCACACGCCAAGAGGAATATGGGTTCCGTTGGGCGATGCCCCGATGTCGGACGAACTCGGCCGTACGGGACTTCCAGGCGCGATCGATCGACACGTTCTGTCCAGGTTCGGCGGGGCCGTCATCCTGACCCTGTCGGAGTCCGCACTGAGCATCGCCCAAGCGCTCGTGAGCAAGGGGGGAAATACTTACGTGAATCTGAACTCAGGCAATGGCGGAACCAACAGCCTCGCCCAGAGCATTTTCCAGGATCAGGCCAATCAACCGCCGACCTTCTCTGAAAATCAAGGCGAGATGATCGCGATCTTTTTGCCGGAACCAGTCGATTTCTCGGACTCCTATAGGATCGAGCCAAAA
>Ga0182012_10001342_pt1 | contig 27030 bp, 24 predicted proteins | sample 612S2SmetaG_FD_120486 | JGI IMG/M metagenome (GOLD analysis project Ga0182012, IMG submission 120486) | Permafrost microbial communities from Stordalen Mire, Sweden - 612S2S metaG | ecosystem: Environmental > Terrestrial > Soil > Wetlands > Permafrost | place: Sweden: Stordalen | collected...
GCCGAAGCGCAGACGTACAGGCCAGGTACCTCCGAAGTCGGCCAGCCGAATACGAACACCAAAACCGTGCTGTAGCCCTTTCGAGCCAGCGGCCGTAACCCATTGGCGGCGTTGAGGAATTCCACGCTTGCGCGTATCAGAGGTCTTGGCACCAAGACCCGTCGCAAGAACGACCTGGCGCTGTAGCGGATGCGGACGTCAGCAGGCAGTTCAGGCATCCTCGACGTTCATTTCGCTGACCGGCCAGTTTTTGCGCAGCTGCGACCAGGGCAAGTCCCGCGCCGGCCCCTCGTCGCGGGACAGACCCGGCATGCGTGTGCGACGAGAGCGGTCGCGGGAAGCTCATCGACTGCGACGCCAGCGGGGCTGACTGCGTCGACGGAAAAGTTCCGCAGTCTATCCGTAGCTTCTAGACGGTTGGATTCTGACCGCTCCCCGACCAGTGGCCGTCTTGCGCCCCTCGCCGAGCGGCCGCGACAATGGCGGCATACCGGCACCGTTGAGATACACGTCGGTCAGGTCCTCGGCCGCTGCCATCACCCCCTCGTCGTCGAGAGGCTCTAGGTAGAGCATTGTCCAGTTGACGAGACTGAGCAGCGCCTGCAGCAGTTGCTCACAATCCATGTCTGATCGCAGGCGTCCCGCATTCTGCTCACGGGCAATCACTGAGCGCAGCAGCGCCTCGCAAGCCTGTTCCTTGCCCCGGACCGTGCGCTGGCGGGCAGGTCCGAGGCTGTCGAGCTCTAACACCCGGCTGAGGTGCAGGTCGCGATTGCGAATCAGCGTGCGTAGATACTCGCGAATCAGGTCGGGGATCGCGCCGTCGCTGATGGCCAGCACCGGCGCCAACGCGTCGTCCATACGCCGCAATCCTTCTAAGCACACCTGCTCGAGGAGCTCTTCCTTCGACCCGAAATGGTGATACAGGGTGGGCTGGGTGACGCCCAGGCGGTCCGCGAGTTCGCGGGTGCTCGCGTGCTGGTAACCCTTTTCAGTGAACAGGGCAGCGGCCACTTCGAGAAGTCGCTCCGAGACCGCGCGGTTGTCGCTATCAGGTCGCAGCGGCCTGCGCGATCGCCGGGTCGAGCGTTCAAAAGCCGGTTCAGAAGCCGCGGGTCTTACCCTTGCGTAAGTCGTCTTGGCGACATACGGGGCAATGACGTTGCGCAAGAAGGCTTTTGTGTCAGCGCGGGACCGAGTGGATTGAGAACTGCTGAGCAGCAGTGAGAATATCAACCTGAGCAGCAGCTCTACGAGTTCGTCCAGCGAAAGGTCTTCGCGGCAGGTTCCGTCGGCTTTGGCGGCCTCGACCAGCGGACCCCACATCTCCGTGGCGATCTCCTGGATGGCGCGTGAGGTTGCTGCAGCCGCGCCAGTGCGTCCTGCGGTGTCAGGCGCGAAAAGCAGTGCGAGCGTGGAGTGTTTGAAGGTCTCCTCGACGGTGTAGACGAGTGCTTCGACGATCGCACCGGTCAGGTCGGCCTCGTCGGCGACATGCGCGGCCAACTTACCCATGAAGTGTCGTGCGACGCGGGAGACGACAGCGGTCAGTAACTCGTCACGCCCACCGGGGAACTGGCGGTGGACCGTGGCGCGATGCACCCCCGAGGCAGCCGCGACGCGGTCAATCGTCAACTTCTGCGGGCCGTGGACATTCACGAACTCTTCAGCCGCGTCGACAATCCGATCCCGTGTTGACCGCGCCTCCACAACCGAACGATATCAGCCGGCACCTGCGTATGCGACACTATTGACAGATTGACGCATGTATCGATAGCGTCTCGTCTGCGGCCCGGTCCCCGCGTTCGCACAGCATGAACGGAGTGAGCGAGTTGACGAAAACCGAATCTCTGATTACCGGAGCGGCGGAGGACTTTGCCCGCTCAGTAGCCGAAGCGGCGCCGGCACGAACCCTGGACGACCGCACCTGGAAACGCCTTGATGGACGAGTCGCCCTGATCACCGGCGGGGCCCGCGGGATCGGTGCAGCACAAGCAAGGCTGTTCGCCGCGGAGGGTGCTGCTGTGGTGATCACCGACATCCTCGACGACCGAGGCGAACAGCTCGCGGCGGAAATCGGCGACAAGGCCCTATTCAGCCATCTCGACGTCGGTGGCGACGGCGACTGGGACGCCGCCGTGGGTCTGGCCGCGGACGCGTTCGGGCCCGTCGACCTCCTGATGCACAATGCCGCGATCGCCCCACACGCAACAATCGACAGCCTGCCGTGCGCGGACTTCGCCCAGGTGCTGAATATCAACCTCGTGGGGGCCTACCGTGCGATCAAGGCGTGCATCGACCCCATGACCCGCGCCGGGGGCGGATCGATGGTGATCACTTCCTCGATTGAATCGGTTGCTGCACATGCCGCATTTTCGGCTTATTGCACGGCGAAGGCCGGTTTGCTCGGGCTTGTCCGCACTGCCGCGCTTGAGCTTTCCCCGCGCGGTATCCGGGTAAATGCGTTGTGCCCCGGAATAGTTGACACCGAGATCGTTCGTCCGCCGGGGGTGGACCGAAGCGTGTTCGCCGGCATGGAGACGCAAATCCCCCTCGGGCGCGTGGCCGAGGCAGCCGACATGGCGAGGGCGGCCCTGTTTCTCGCGTCGGACGACGCCCGCTACGTGTCGGGCACCAGTCTCATCGCCGATGGCGGGGTAATGGCCAGGGTCCCCTTGGATTTGGGCTGAACGATAGTAACGGCACTCTGACCGCGTTTCTGATAGAGGAGGTTCGACACGATGAAGTTCGGAACCCTGTACGAATTGATGCCTGGGCGCCCGCCGTGGCCTGAGGGTCGTGAGGAGCAGGTCTATCACGAGGCTATCGAGCAGCTGGTGTTGACTGAAGAACTCGGTTTCGACTACGCGTGGGCGGTCGAGCATCACTTCCTGGAGGGCTACTCGTCGAATTCGGCGCCGGAGACATTTTTGGCCTGGGCGGCCGGACAGACCTCGCGGATCCGGCTCGGACACGGTGTGGTGCAGCTGTCCAAGCAGATGAATCATCTCGTCCGGGTGGCGGAGCGGACCGCCGCGATCGACATTATGAGCAGGGGCCGTCTTGATGTGGGTACCGGCCGGGGTTTCACCGCAGACGAGGTGAAGGCGTTCGGCGTGGATCCGGCGCAGACGCGGCCGATGCAGATTCACGGTATGCGGACTCTGCCTCATTTATGGGCCGCTGATCAGTTCGAACTCGATGACGAGTACTACACGATGCCCCCCCACACGCTGCATCCCAGGCCTTACCAGCAGCCGCATCCACCGTTGTGGATGGCGTGCACGCAGCCCGAGAGTTGGCGGATGGCGGGGGAATTGGGCTCCGGAGTGTTGTCCTTCGGGTTTTCTCCGCCGGATCAGCTCCGCGAGCAGATGGCGACGTATCGAGCGGCGATCGCCACCGCTGAGCGCCCCTACGGAGTGGTCAACGAGCAGGTCGCGTTCGCGACGCCGTTCTTGTGCGCTGAGACCGACGAAGAAGCGTTGGAGGCGGCGGCCGAAGCGGTGCTGTGGTTTGTGGAGTGTTCTTTCAAGTTCATCGGACAATGGTCTCAGGTCGACGCGAAAGGCTATGAGTTCTATCGGAAGTTGGGCACCGATTTTATTCCGATGCCGGACTTGACACCGGACGAGGCGGCCGGCCTGAGCCCGCAGGCGCAGGCGGTGAAGAAGGGCGTGAAGTCAGGGGTGTTCTGTGTGGGCTCTCCACAGACGTGCGCCGAGGTGGTCCAGCGTTACGTCGATCACGGCGTGGATCAGCTCATCCTGGTCGCCCAACTGGGGTACATGACCAATGACCTCATTCAGGATTCGTTGCGGCGCTTCGCCGCTGAGGTCATGCCCCGGTTCGCCGCCGACACAGCTGGGCAGCGAGTGTTCACCGGGGCGCAGTCATGATTGTGGTGAGCGCGCCGGGTGCGGTGCACGGCGAGTGCGCGGATGGGTTCGGGTCGGTACGCGAGGAATTCGAACGCAACTTCGCTGACCGCGGCGAGGTAGGCGCCGCGGTGGCGGTCTACCTCGACGGCGAGCCGATAGTCGATCTGTGGGGCGGGGTGGCCCGACAACACGAGAACAAGGCTTGGACCCGCGACACCACGACGGTGCTGCAGTCGGGCACCAAGGGCGCCGCCGCTCTGGTGGCGCACATGCTCATCTCTCGCACGCAGCTGGACCTCGACGCCCCGGTGGCGGCCTACTGGCCGGAGTTCGGCTGCAACGGTAAAGAGAAGATTCCGCTGCGCTGGATCCTGAGCCATCAGGGCGGTATCCCCTCCACCACCGAGGAACTGCCCGACGGCACATTGCTCGACCATGACGCCTACAGCGCGGCGATCGCCCGGATCACACCGCGGTGGGAGCCCGGGACACGGCACGGATACCACGCGATGACCTTCGGGTTCGTTATCGCTGAGATCGTCCGGCGGGTCACCGGTCGCTCGATCGGCGCGTTCTTTCGGGACGAGGTCGCAGAGCCCCTCAACCTCGACTTCTGGATCGGAATGCCTGCGCAGTTCGACGAGCGGGTGGCAGTCGCGATCGCCCCCGATCCGCCGGCGCCCGGAGAGCACGTCTTACAGGTGTGGATCAACACCGTCACTCCGGGCACGATCCAGTACGACCTGGCGCAGAACGCGGGCAGCTACTACGGCGCAGGTGCCACTGACACCAGAGCGGCCTACGCCGCCGAGAACCCGTCGGCAGGGGGGATCGCGACGGCGCGTTCCCTGGCCAAAATGTATGCGCCGCTGTCGCTGGACGGCTCGGCCGGCGGGGTCCGTCTCCTGCAACCGACCGACCTGACTCGACTGACCAGCGTCGAAGCCGCGGGAGTCGATGCCTTCGTGTTGATCCCCACACGTTTCTCCCTGGGATATTGGAAAGCCGTCGACAACCGGCGCGCCCCCACCGGCGGCAGCAGCATGCGGCTATCCGAAACCGCGTTCGGGCACCCCGGTTACGGCGGCCGCATCGGCTTCGCCGACCCACAGGCTCGCCTCGCGTTCGGCTACATCAACAACAAGCTCGGCTCGAGTCTGTCCATCGACGACCGCGCCCAAGCCCTGATCGACGCCACCTACCGCAGCCTGGGCTACACCGAAGACGTCCGCGGACTCTGGAGCCACCCATGAGCCGCTTGATCTTTCGTGCCGGCGGAGCATCAACCGGCAACGGCGGGTGACATCGTGCCCCTGGCTCAGATGGTCCGTCGCCACGGCGCCGAGCGCCCAGAGCACCCGGCCCTACTCTGGGACGGCGGCAGGCTGACATACTGTGAACTCCACGATCGCTCCAGTCGGCTGGCCCAGGCACTGATCAGTGCCGGCGTCGGCGTAGGCGACCGGGTCGCCATTCTCGGCTTGAACAGCCCGCAGCATCTCGAAATCGCCTTCGCCACAGCGAAACTCGGCGCTGTTGCCACGCCGGTGAACTTCCGCTTGGCCGGTCCGGAGGCGGCGGCGATCATCGACGATTCCCAAGCAAAGGTCCTGTTTGCCGGCGCATCGTTCGCTGACCTGGTCGCCGATATTGCGCCTCGGCTCTCCCGGCCCGTGCGGGTGATCTGCACCGACCGGGAGTACGAGAATTGGCTGGCGGATTTCCCGCCGGCCGACCCTGGATTCCAGGCTCAAGCCGACGACACCGTGTACCAGCTGTATTCCTCGGGCACCACCGGCATGCCCAAGGGCGTCGAGATCACCGCGGCGGGCCTATCGGCGTGCATCTCCATCTACGAGAACGAGTTCGACCTCGCCGCCGAATCGGTCAACATGATCGCGATGCCGCTGTTCCACATCGGTGGCAGCGGCATGGCATTCGCGGCCCATCTGGTAGGAGCGACCAACTACATCGTTGCAAAGCCCGGGCCGGACGTGTTGCTGTCCACCCTGGAAAGCCACCGCTGCACCCACACGACCCTCGTTCCGTCGCTGATGCAGTTCATGCTCGACGTGCCCGGCGTTGCGGACCGCGACTTCACAGCGCTCAAGGCCATTGCCTACGGCGGTTCGCCGATATCGGAGACGTTGCTCAGGCGCGCCGTGGCCGTGTTCGGATGCAAGTTTCTCCAGGCGTACGGCCTCACCGAATGCACCGGCACGGTCACCGTGCTCCGGCCCGCCGATCATGACCTTCGCGACGTCGACGGCGGCAGACTGCGCTCCGCGGGTACTCCGCTGAAGTTCGTCGACCTGCAGATCGTCGACCCGGTCACTCTCGACGTGTGTGCCATCGGCGAAGTCGGCGAAATCTGGGCCCGGGGACCGACCGCCATGAAGGGGTATTGGCGCAACCCCGAACTGACCGCGACGACGATCGTCGACGGATGGGTGCGGTCGGGCGACGCCGGTTACGTGGATCACGACGGCTACCTCTACCTGCATGATCGGGTGAAGGACATGATCGTCTCGGGGGGCGAGAACATCTACCCCGCAGACATCGAGAGGGTGCTTGCCTCACATCCTGACGTCGCGGACTGCGCTGTCATAGCGGTTCCGCATGACCGATGGGGAGAAACGCCGAAGGCGATCGTGGTGGCCGTCGCCGGCGCGCGCGCCACCGACCAGGACTTGATCGCTCACTGCAGATCCAGGCTCGCCCCCTATAAGTGCCCCACAAGTGTGGATTGGATCGACGAGTTGCCCCGTAACCCAGCGGGCAAGGTGCTGAAAAAGGACCTCCGTGCTCCATATTGGGCGGCCGACAGCCGCCAGATCGGATGAGCGGCATGGCAAGAACAAGCTCCCATCGGGCGAATGACAGGCGGCTGGCGACATGACTGTGACATCTATGCATATCCCTGTGGACCAGGAATTCGCGGCTGCGTTGGACGCCGAGGTACCGCAATCCCGGTCGATCGACAACCTGACCGCCGTGCAGGTGCAGCTGTTGTTCGACCGCGGCTTGTTCTGGTTGCAGGTGCCCCGCTGCCTGGGCGGTGGCGAAGCCGACGCGGACGTGGCGTTCTCGTCCTACGAGTCGCTCGCGCGGATAGACGGTTCACTGGCCTGGACGGTGATGGCGACCGCCCACACGACCGCCATGATGGGTGCCTACCTGGGCGACAACGCCGTGGCCGACATCTTCGCCAGCCCAAGGGCATTGAGTGCCGGGCAGCTCGCTCCCCGCGGAACGGCGATACGAGAAGGGAACAGCTTCCGTATCCGCGGCGAGTTCGGTTTCGCCAGCGGCAGTTCGCATGCCTCCTGGCTGATGGGGGGTTACCGCGAGATCACGCAGAGCGGTGAGACCGTCCGCGATAGCACCGGACGGCCCACGATCATTGTCGCCGTCGTGCCGCGAAGTGCCGCCGTGCTGTCCAATGACTGGAATGTCCTGGGGCTCAAAGCCACTCGAAGTGTCGACTACGTCGTACCCGAACAGGTTGTCGATGTCGAATACACATGGGAGCTCGGTTCCGGACAACCGCTTCGTGGCGGGTCGATGTACGGGATCGGGCCTTTCGGGCTCGGCTGCATCGCGCACTCCAGCTTCTCCGTCGGCGTCGCGCGACGGGCGCTGGACGAGATAGCGCACATGGCGCGCACCAAGCGGCGAGCGGGCCGCCCGGTCCTTGTCGAGGACCCGGTCTTTCAGACCGAATACGGCAAGTACGAAGCGCTCCTTGGATCGGCACGCGCATACGCGATCGAGACGATCTGCGCTCTGCAGGACGCAGCAACGCGGGACGCGGTGGAACCGCAACACCGCGGACGCGCTCGCTTGGCCACCTCTCACAGCGCCCGAACCGGTTTCGAGGCCACCGAATTCGCACACCGCTACGCCGGATCGGCCGGACTACGCAACGGCAGCACAGTCCAGCAGTGCTTCCGAGACATTTCGGCCAGTGAAGCCCACGTCTTCACCGATCACAACTCGTGGGCAGACGCCGCCGCCGCCATTCTGACCGGAAAGAGCAGTCCTTACCAGTAGAACACCGGCCATCAGGCTCAGGTCACCATCGCGTGGCGATGGGATCGTCGAATAGGTCGTATTGACCGGTAGCCTTCCACTGCTCGGCCGCCTTATGCGGGGTGCCGAACCAGCGGACGTGTTCAGCAACCTCGGCAGCGGTGCGTGCTCCGTCCGTCATGTGACCGGTCGGAATCTCCTCGGGCATCAGCGGTTTCCACAGAAATGGATGCACGACACGAACGCCGAACACGATCAAGTTGTGGGTGCCTGGCAGCGCCGCCGACGGCGTGATGAGTGCTGTTGCGCCACTGGCTTTCACCCTCTCGGCCAGTGCCTGGGTGGGGGCGTAGTCGTCGCCGACGAGTTCGTCTGCCGTGCACCCGTAGGTGTCGCAATCGGCGAAGTCGACCCGCGTCACCCCCTCGATGTCTACCACCGCGGTCCACAGGTTTAAGACGACGTCATCGGGATCGCCGTTCGGGCCGACGTTATGGCGCAGCATCTCGGCCGCAGGGCCGAGCGGATGAAGACAGACGTACTGAACGGTGTCTTGCCGGGCCCGATGAAAGCGACCCGAGCGCCGGCTGGGGACCGCCCACCATGGCGAGTCGTAGGCAGCATGCCGGAACAGGGTCAGCTTCACGCCGTCATGGCACGCGCTGCCGTCGCCGCACTGAGAACCTGCGGGTAGCTCAGCGGCTCAGCGAGCAACTCTATCGGACGCCGCTTGAGGACTGGATGCTCGCGGTCGAACCAGGCCAGCACACCTGGACCGGTGAACGAGTGGCGAAGCTGGCTGACAACTTTTCCCACAGCGCGAATCCTGGCGGCGTCGTCTGCTCCGGGCTCGGAGCCGTCGTGTGCCAGCCAACGTTGAAGCTGACGAACCGAAACTCCGAGCAGTTCGGCCAGAGTCTTCTGGGGGGCCGCGAGGGTGTCGGCCGTTCTGGCAAGGACGTCGCGCACTGGCGCGCCGTCGTCGTACGGCCGATCTTCAACGATGTCACGCAGTGCGTGGCGGAACTGCTCAAGCGCGATACGAACATCCCGACGCTGGTCGCCACCGCTGTCATGGCGGAGTGCTTTGTCGGCGCGAAACGCTGCCGCCCACAGCGTTGCAATCAGATAGGGGTCCACGTCAAGGTCCAGCGGGCTCGCCGCGCCAAGCACCGACTCGAAGCTATCGATGAGCTCGACAACCTGGAGGGGAACCGCCGGAGACCGCTGTAGGAGTTTGGTCGCGTCATTGACGCGGCCCAAGAGGGCGTCCAGCTCAATTGCTGTCGCAGACATGTCGCTAGTGTACGACAGATCTACGCGAGAAGCCCTGGACCAAGGTCCACCGCACGCGCGGGTCGGCACGCCCGGGAGGCTTCCGGAGCTCACTGATGACGTTCGTGTCGAAAAGCTAGCTCACAAATCGGGAACCGCGAGCGACAGACCGATAGGCTCGAGGACAAGATCAATGTCGTCATCCACGGACAGCCAGTCCAGAATGCTCCGTTGGTCAGTGCCGGCTCTCACTTGACCGCGAAGCCCGCATCCACCGGAAGTGTCACGCCGGTGATGTATTTCGCCTGATCCGAGACCAGCCAGGCAACGGCGTCGCTGATGTCGCTGGACTCGAGCATGGGGACCGGCAGGAGATTGGTCATCGCGTTCGCGATACCCGGAGATCCGTTCATCAACTCGCTGATTGACTCGTTCACGACCATCGGCGTATTGACACCGGTGGGGTGCACGGTGTTGACGCGAATACTGTGCGGCGCAAGCCAGTTCGCCCAGGTGCGCATCAGTCCCACCACGCCGTGCTTGGACGCGGCGTAGCCGTCCATGGCTCCCGACCCGTTGCCGCCGCGGCCGGTGAGGCCCTGCGTGGAGCTGGTGATCACGATCGCGCCGCCGTCGCCCTGGTCGATCAGGTACTGCACACCCGCGTGGACGGTGTGACGGGTGCCGGTGAGGTTCGTCATCACCGTGTCGATGAATGCCGTGATCGGATCCTTCTCATGCAGAGTCAACGGGCCGATGGCGGCATTCGCGATGATGATGTCGAGGCGCCCCAGTTCGGCCACGCCCGCGTCCACGGCCTTCTTCAGCGCGTCGAAGTCCCTGATATCGGCCTGCGCGGTGAAAACTCTTCGGCCGAGGGCATCCACCTCTTTGCGGGTGATCTCCAGATCCTCCGGGGTCGCCATCGGGTATGGGACGCTCGCGATCTGCTTGGCGATATCGATCGCGATGATGTCGGCACCGTCCTCCGCCAACCGGATCGCGTGGCTGCGGCCCTGACCGCGCGCCGCACCGGTGATGAGAGCGACCTTGCCCTCCAAGTTCCCGCTCATTGCACTCCTTTACTCAGTAGATCCCGGACATTCAGTCGAACGTAGACTCATCGCGAATGCAACTACCCACGGTGCCGTCCAAGACGTTCAGGACCGAGCGTGCGGCACCGCTGTTCGAAGCATCGGTCGTCCGCTCATGCTGGACAGGTCCTCTCGCAGCGCCGCCACCTCGGCGGCGACGGCCTCGATCGTCGGCGGTGCAGAAAGCGGTGTCGGACCGGCAAGTGACTCGCTGATCATGCGCTCCTGCTGCCCGATCGCTTTGAGCACCACGAAAGTGTTGACGACGAACCAGATGCAGAACGCCAGGACCGGAAGGTAAAACGCGATCAGGCCGTTCCACGCCAGCGGACCGGACTTGAAGAAGACGTTGAACGTGCCCGGTATGAATAACACCGCGCACCAAAGGTTTACATAGCCGGCCCAGCGCGGGAATACCGGCGCCGGCGAGGCATCACCAAGGATCGCGACGCCGATTACCGCCGCCTGGAGGACAGTCAGGATCGTCAGGCCGACGAAAGGTAACCACGCCAGGTCGTTGAGGAGCTGTACCGACTCAGCTGGACGGTCAGCGCGGAACGTCGCTGTCAACCAGAAGAACAACGGGAATTCGAACGTGAAAACCAGCAGCGAGGCGAACGCGATCTGGCAGACCGCCAACACGGCCTGGGGCCCCTCGATACGACGCATCTGGATGCTGATCGAGGCCGCCCACGGCACGATCAGCGCCGACCCGAAGATGGTGACGATGAGGCCGATGCGGATGCGGTTGGTGTCGGTGTGGAAGATGGCGGCGATCTGGCCGGCGTCGTTCTGCGGATAGTGCGGCGGAATGAAGCCGGCAATCGCCCAGAAGCCCACCAGGAGCATCACCACAAACACGACGCCACTCCACGCGCAGACCTTGTTGGCAGTGAGATTCATGGTGGTATCAGCGGTGGCTACGTCCGGCGCTGGCGCTCAGCTCGCCGCCGCTGCGGCCCGCATGGCCGAAAGTGGTGAGGATGGCTTCGAAGGATTCTCTGCTCTCGGCTGCCCGCAGTGGGGGGATCGCGGGCGGATGCAGCAGCAGATGGGGAACGATTCCCTCGAACGCCCGCGCCTTTTCGCGCACCTCATCCGGGGTGCCGGAGAGGCTGAGCCCATCTACGAGCCGGTCGCTTGTCGCGGTCTCCAACGCGGCCATGCCCTGGGTGAACACCGCCTGGCGCAAAGCCGCCTGGTCGTCTTGCAGACCCTCGTGTGCCACGATGAAGTCGAACCCGGGCCACGCGGCGTAGGTGCCGACGTGGATGCGCGCCCGCCGATAGGCCTCGTCGCGGTCCTCATGGATGCTGCAGATCATGTACGAGACGATGTCGATGTCGTCCACCGAACGCCCTGCGCGCGCGGCGCCGATCTCCAGATTGGGCAACACGACATCGGTCGTGAAGCCCGGCGTATAGAAACACCCGAGCGCACCCTCGGTCTTCTCGCCCGCGAGCTGCAGCATCTTGGGCCGCAGCGCGGCCAGATAGATCGGAATCCGGGTGCGGTCCATCAGCCGTCCGAACGGACCCACGGGTGGTCCGGGCAGCACGGTGCTGGTGAAGAACTCCCCCGAGTACCCGCCCGGCTCTCGTGATGCCATCAGGTCCCAGCTCAGCCGGATCTGATCGATGTACTCACTCATGAGCGATAGGGGCTTGCGGGGATTCGCCCCGGCGGCGACGGTCAGCTCCGGGTCGCCGGCTCCCAGGCCGAGCAGCATCCGGCCGTTGGACAGCTGATCGACATCGGCGGCTTGGTTCGCGGTGTGCATCGGGTGCCGGGTCGACGCTGTGGCCAGACCCGTGCCCAGCGCGATGTTGCTTGTCGCAAGCGCCGCGGTCGCGAGCACGGTGTAGGGGTTGGCGTAGACCTCGTAGCTCCACACGGAATCGAATCCGGCGTCGTCGGCCATGGTCGCCATCGCCGGGAGTTCGGCAAGTGGCGTGTTGTAGATGGGCAAGCTGATTCCGAGTTTCACAAGCAGTCCTCACTGGCTGTTACTGATGTCTACTGCAATCGACCGTAGCGACGTATCAGCTCTGATGTCAACAGTATCAAGCAGATTCGATGGTGATCACCAAGATATTGCCGACATTTCAATCTATATGTCGGCACGGTAAGTATCGACAGCACAAGGCGACACCGGTGTCCTCACCCGGCGAGTTGTGGGATCCGCTGTTCGACCGTGCGCATCTCGGTGAGCACCGAACGCCGAATGTGGTAAGCGACCGAGATGAACCAGGTAGAGAAAACCGTCGCCGGAACCCAGAATCCGAGCACGCCGTTCCAGGCGAAGGGCCCGGTCTTGAAGAAGAACAGCAACTGATCGGGCAGGCACAATAAGAACGTCATGATGCTCTGATAACCGACCCAGCGTGGAAATACCGGGTCTGCGCTCCCGTCGTTGAACACCACGACGGCCAGCACGACGAACATCGCCATGATCAGCGAGAGGCCGCCGATGAACTGCAGCCAGGCGATGTCGTTGAGCATCCGGGTGGTGTCCGCCGAGCGCTCGTCGACCCGCCAGGTGGTGGCGATCCACCACAGCGGCGGATAGAAGGTCAGCATGGCGTTGGCGTAGCCGGCCATCGTCATGGTGCGGGCCAGTGGCCCGTCGCGGCCCTCGAACCTGGCCACGTAGTCGGCCATCGTCGCAGTGAACGGGATGAAAACCGCGGCTGCCCACATGACGATGACCATGCCGAGACGGATGCTGATCACATCGTGGTGATAGAACCCGGCGATTTCCTCGGCACCCGCGGAAGGCCTGTGCATCGGGAACAATCCAGCGACGACAAACCACCCGGCGAACAACAACACGACGTAGGCGATACCGCACCAAGCGCCGACAAGATTCGTCTTTCGAGCCACTGATTCGTTCACTGGGTGTACCCCCTGTGGTCGAGTGCTTCGTGCCGGCCCGTCAGCCGACAGTCCAATGGAGGACGCTTGCGATGACGATCACGGTGACGACGATTCCCAGGGCGGCGGCAACGGCCCAGCACGCGTATCCCTGCAGCGTGTCGCGATCCATCAGCGCTGCCCCTGCTGGTAGAGCCGGTTCGCGTCGTCAAACGACGTCGGCTGCTGGGGTAGCTGCACCCCGTCCGGGACGTGCAGTTTGCCGTCGGGGGTGACCGTCACCGATCGCTCACGGAACAGCGGGACGTTTTTGTCCGGGCAGGCGATCGGCGTCTGGGGTCCGCACAGCCCGTTCATGAAGTAGGACCGTCGCTGGATGTCGAGAGGCACGTGCTCGGGGTGCGGACTCCAGATCAGCAGGTAGGGCACGTAGAAGACGATGAACACGATCACGTTGGTGAACCCGACGATGGCCATCAGCCGGAGGCCGGACTTCGGCCCTTCGGCGATGCGCAGGGCGCCGGCGCCGCGTTCGGCGATCGACTCGCCGCGGTCGTTGATCGACCACCGCAGATACACCATCGACGTCAGCATCGCGCCGAAGAACATGCCTTCCACCAGCGGGTATTTGTAGTAGTGATCGGGGAAGGCGACCGGGAGATCCGACGGCGTGGCCAGGTAGGTGTAGAGGCCGATCCGCATGAAACCGAATTCGAGCAGCGTCGCCACCACCACGAACAGCGCGTAGGTGGCTGCGAGTAGCCCCGCGGTGCCCAGCTGCGGGTACCGCCGCCGGAGCCGGCGCATGACGGCGCAGCCCAGCATGGACGTCGCGACCACCACCGTGCCGTACATCCCGCCGGTGAACAGCCACGGCTCGGGCACCTGTGCGCCCGGCGACCCCGGCGGATTCCAGCCCGGGATGTCGTTGGTCCACGACCCCATGTTGGGTATCCATGCGTTGTAGCTGTAGGTGATGCTCAAGTAATTGCCGAACGGATCCCACAGCCAGTACCACGCTGACCAGCAGACAAACAACATGCCGTCGAACGACAATCGGCGATCACGCCGCAGTGGCCGGATCACCCACCGGTACCCGAACACGAAGAATGCCGTCCACTGCAGGCACAGGAAGACGACGATGGCGGTCTTCATTGCCGTCGGCGGATCGACGGGTCCCGGGTTGACCTGCTCAAAGAACGGTCCGGTGACCCACTTCAGCAGCACATAGATCTGGAAGACCCAGATCAGGCAACCCACCAGGGCCCAGAATTTGACGGGACTCGTCGTCCGCGGCGCCAGGTCCACCGGCGGTCCATCCGTTGCGCTGTCACGTCGGGATGTGCCAATAGTGCTCAAGAGCGCCTCGCAAGTCGACGGAACCGGCGGTGCAACGCCGTCAAGATCGGGCAGAACGCGCACCGATGTTCCGATCTTCAGACGTTTTGGCCTCAGTGTCAACCATATGACTCAATTTATCGCCAAATATGGCAGGCATAGACTACAAAATTGCCGAATTGTTGACTAGGTGAGCAGTCCCGGCAGGACGAATCGGCGCGCCATCGTCCGGAGGTCCTCATTGGCGAGGTTATGACGACCGGAAAGGAGAGCAACCACGCCCTGCAGCCATTCGACGATGGCATCGATCGAGACGTCGGCCCGTAGCCGCCCCTCCGCCAACGCCCGGGCCAGCAGAGGCCCGAAAACATTGGTGGTGACCGCGTGCAAGGGTGAGGATCCACTCGTCAGCAGCTCGTTGAGTTCCAGACGCGGCATCGCATCGGCCAGCGACGTGAACTCAGGGTCATCGCGGCCCCGGAGGATGGTCTCGATGATCTGGTCGACGATCGCTTCGCCGATATCGCCATCCAGGTCACGAGCACGCTCCTGCAAAATGGTGCCGAGCTCCCGCAACCGTTCCATCGCTACCAGTTCGACCAACTCCGCGCGGCTCGAGACGAAGGCATACACGTGAGGCCGGGATACGCCGGCACGCTGGGCGACATCATCCATCCGCGTCTGCGCGACACCGCGCTCGGCGAAGCATTCCCTGGCCGCCGCGACGATGTCACTGACCGAGACATCACCGCGCGCACGACGCGGCTTGTCGATCGCAGCCCCACCGCCGGAACCCGAGGCCCGCTCAGAAATGCTGCGGCGCCCGTCGGCGTCGGACGTATCAACGATTGCCACATCAACCTAACCGGAGACTCAGATGTCACGACTTCACCAACCTGGTTCGAACGATATTAGAGAACTCGAGGTTGGATAGGACGGCCGTGACCGGTCGGCGAGGATTCTTACTTGTGGGGCAGGTAGATGGGCACGCCGGGGCCGGGGCACTGGTAAGGGGTCCCATGGCCACAGATGCCATTGAGCATGTAACTGGGGTAGCCGCTGGGGATCGGGTCGACGTAGAGCGAAAACCCGATCATGATCACGTTGTAGACGATCATCAGAGCTTGAGCGAAGCCGACGATTGCCAAGGTCGAGGCCACACCCGCAAGTCGGCGGGAAGCTATCCGCTCAACCCCCCGCTCAACGAAGGCCCGCCCCCGGTCGTCACGCCAGAACCGCAGCCCGGCCATCGCGGCGCAGACCGCGCTGAAGAACAACGCTTCAGCCAGGGGGAATTGGTAACGGGTGCCGCCGAATAGGGACAGGCTGCGGATGGTTCCCGACCAGGACAACCACCCGGTCCGGATCATCACGAACTCTTCCAGCAGGAAATCCGCAAGCATGTAGGCCGCGCACGCCACGCCGAACAGGGCCAGATTCGAGGTCGTGGGCCGTCGGCGCTTGACCAGACGGAGCAGGGCGCACGTCGCTACACTCCCGCCGATCATCATCGCGTAGGTGGCGCCCTCCACGAACCACGGATTGGGCAGATTCGCCATGTTCGGCGAGATCCAGCCGGGGATGTGGGGCAACCAGGAGCCGCGGTTGAAGTAGTGGGAGTTGTACAGGTTCACCGGGCGCAGCCAGAATTGCGCGGGGTCAAGCCAGAGCATCGACCACCAGGCCAGCATTAACTTCGCATCGAAGGTCAGACTGCGTTGTCGAATGCAGTTCCGCACCACCCATCCGATGACCAGTACGGTCACGGTGGTGAAGCCGACCTGCAGGATCACCGCCCACATCTTCTCGACCCCGGGCATGGGATCCGGACCGGGATCGACCGGTCGAAAATCCGGCGACATGACCCAACCGGCGTACACGTAGAGCTGGACCAGCACTGCCGCGGCGCCCAACGCGGCCCACCACAGCACCGGACCTGCACGCCGTTGAGAGGCCGGCGCCACCGACTCCGATTCGAGGGTTGCTGACATTCTCGACGCCTCCGTTCAGTAAGGGGCGATTCCCCCGTCGACGTTGAAGAACGAGCCGGTAATGCCGGCGCCGCTCTCCCCTGCTAGCAGAACCGCCACGGCAGCGATTTCCTGCACCGTGTTGGGACGCTTGATCGCCGACTCCTGGAACCAGGTCTCAAAGAGGTCCTCGGGGCTGGCGATGCCCCATTCGGCCGCGATCTTGGGACCGATCTCGGGAACCGCGTCGGTCATCGTCGGTCCCGGACAGATCGCGTTGACCGTGATCCCGTGCTGTCCGACTTCACGCGCTGTCGACTTCACCAGCCCGTGCACCGCGTGTTTGCAGGCGGTGTAGATGGCCAACGATGCCTTCGCCGTTTTGCCCTCCACCGAGCTGATACAGATGATCCGACCACTTCCCTGAGGGATCATGTGACGAAGCGCCCGGCGCATGCCCCAGAACACGTGGTTGAAGTTCAGCCGCATCTGGTAGTCGAAGTCCTCGTCGGTCACGTCGGCCAGTCGGGCGGGGATGGGCGCACCGGCGTTGAGCACCACGACGTCCAGGTGTCCGTGCTGCTTGACGGTCGCGTCGATGAAGGCCTCGACGTCTTCTCGCCGGGTGGCGTCCCCGGCGACGAAGGCGGCCCGCTCGCCTGCCTGCAGTTCTTTCAAGCAGAGCTGGCCCTTGTCGTGGCTGCGTCCGAAGAGCGCGACACTGGCACCGCTGGACAAGAAGCCCTCGGCGATCCCGCGGCCGATGCCACGCGTGCCTCCCGTGATCGCGGCAACGTTGCCGCCCATGCTTCCGGTGTCCGGCCAGCTCATGAGGGTGATGAAAGCCCCCGCGGCAGCCAGGTCGCGTGAGTAGCGGCTACTCAGATCCGTGACACGACTACTCAATTGCGCGTAGCGTCGCCGACATGGGTGCGGAGTGGCCCCTGGTCGGTCGCGCTGGCGAACTCACCCGGATCGGCGAGGCTGTTCGCCAGCCCGGCGCGTCGGGTTTCATGCTGGTTGGAGCGTCGGGAACGGGCCGTACGCGGCTGGGTACCGAGTCGCTGCGCATCGCGCAGGGACTCGGCATGGGCACCGCCCGCTTCACCGCCACCCGCTCGGCGGCCAACTTTCCCCTCGGCGTGTTCTTCCGGCTGCTCCCGGCGGGCACCGATCCCCGCCGGGAGCCCGGCCCCCAGACGCTGCGGCTCGTCCGTGACGAGTTGCTCAAGCTCGGCCAGGGGCGACGTCCGGCGTTGCTGGTCGATGACGCGCAGTCGCTTGACGACGCATCGGCGACCGTGCTGCTAGAGCTGGCGATGGCCGGCGACGCGTTCCTCCTGGTCACCGTTCGCAGTGGACAACCCAGCCCAGACGCAGTCCGCGCATTGTGGCGTGACGAGATTCTGCCCTGGTTGCAGGTCGAGCCCCTCGCCGGCGGCGAGATCACCGAATTGCTGGCCCTGGCCTGCGGAGGGCCGGTTGACGCCGCAACCGTCGCGGCGCTGACAGCGCGGTCGGGCGGCAACCTGCTGTATCTGCGCGAGCTGGTGCTGGCCGCCCGCCGGGCCGGGGCCCTGGTATGCCGTGAAGGGCAGTGGTGCCTACGGGGCCCGTTCGCTCCCACCGATCGACTGACCGCGCTGATCGAGGCGGATTTGATGGGCTTAGGAGAACCCGAGCGACGGCTCCTGGAGTTACTCGCCTGCGCCGGGGACCTCGACACCGTCACTCTCGCGCAACTGGCGCACCCTGACAGCGTGGCGCGACTCGATGCGCGCGCTCTGCTAGACAGCCACCGGAACGGGACGCGGATCACGATCGGTCTCGCGCAGCCGATTCATGCCGAGGTGCTCAAGGGCCGCCTGCCCGCCCACCGGATCGCCGATACCTTGCGCGCCGCCGCCGATGCTGTGCAGGCTACCGGGTCCCGACGCGACGAAGACGTCCTTCGGATGGGGCTGTGGCGACTTCAAGGCGGCCAAGTCGATGGGTCGTTGTTCGCCTCGGCCGCCCGAGTCGCCGAACACCGCGGCGAGCTGGCGTCGGCCGAGATGTTGGCGCGGGCCGCCGCGGACGCGGGCACGGGCTTCGCGGACGAACTCTTCGCGTCCCGCCTCGCCAGTCTGCAGGGTCGCGGCGCGCAGGCTGAGTCAGAGCTCGCCCAGCTCGCCGAGCTCGCCGAGAACGACGGTCAGCGCGGCGAAATCGCCATCACCCGACTGGACAACTTCGCGTTCTTCCTCGGACGCTCTGAGGCCGCGCTGCAGGTGGCCCAGGAGGCAGAAAACACCATCTGCGACGATGGCTGGCGCGACGAGCTGGCGGGGCGGCGCTCAAGCCTGCTGCTCGGAAGTCGCGGACCTCGCGCCGCGGCCGCGGTCGCGGAGCCGCTACTGAAAAAGGCCAGCGGCCGCGGCCTGGCGTGGGCCGGGCAGGTGGCCTGCTACAGCCTGGGTCGGCTCGGGCGGTTCGACGCGGCGCTCGACGCCGCGCACCGCGGCCGGACCGCGCACATGGCACTCGACCGGCCACTTGAGTGGTACCTGCACTTGCACGTCAATTTCCGGTGCGACGCGCTCGCCCACGCGGGCCGACTAGACGAGGCCGAGACGTTGGCAAGTAGCCACTACGCCCAGGCCGTGGCGGAAGGTTCCCCCGAGGCACAAGCGTTCTTCGGCTGGCAGCTGGCCAAAATGGTGGGCGACCGCGGTGATGTGGACGCCGCGATCCGCAATGGCGAGTCCGCGGTGTCGCTGTTCCGTGAGCTCGGCCGGCCGCTGTTCGTCCATGAGGCAACGGTGGCCCTGGCCCTGGCGTACGCGCTGGGCAAGCGCCACGCAGAAGCCTGCGACGTGCTGGCGTCACTGGACAGCCTCGCGGGTGTGCCACCGAGCTACTACATGGGCGTGGACCTGCTGTGCACCCGCGGGTGGGTGGCGGCGTCCGGTGGCGATTGGCGGACTGCCCGCAGCCATTTCGATCGGGCCGTCGAACTCGGCGAGGAGATCGGCGATGTGGTCGGGATGGCCAGTGCGCTGCACAGCATCGCCCGGCTCGCCCGCGCTCCCGAGTCGGTGGAGCGGCTCGCCGATCTGGCCGGTTCCGTCGAGGGCAAGCTGGTCGCCGCCCGGTCCGAGCACGCCGCAGCGCTGCTGACCGCTGACGAGGAACGCCTGACTGCCGTCGCGAACTCCTTCGAGGACATGGGCGCCATGCTGCTGGCGGCGGAGGCCGCGGCCGAGGTGGTCGCCATCTGCAAGGCCAAGGGTGCCTCGCGGCGCGCGTCGACAGCGGCCAGACGCGCCACCCGGCTGGCGTTGAGCTGTGCCGGCGCACACACACCGGGCCTGCACGTTCCCGATCCGCACACCGCGATCACCCCGGCCGAACAGCGCGTCGCCCGCCTGGCGAGCGCCGGCCAAGCCAACCGAGTCATCGCTGAAACGCTCTCACTGTCGGTGCGCACGGTCGAGAACCATCTGCAACGGATGTACGTCAAGCTCGGCATCACCGATCGAACACAACTCCGTGAGGTAATGGTCAAGTCCGGATCGCGCGGCTGACAGCGCGGACAATGAGATCAATTGTCAGGGCGTCCTCTGCGGCGTCCGGCTCGTCGGGCGCGAAGAACGGATACAGCAAAACGATGCCGGTGACGAGGCCGGTCGCGATGCGGTTGGCGTGAGCGGACATCTCGAGGTCGAGGCCGTACGCGTCGGCCTTCGCGGCGTCGACCACATCGACGCGGCTGCGGATCTGATCGACAGTGGCGCGAACAGTCTCGAGAACACTGGTGCCCTCTGGCCCTTCGGCGAGCGCCAGCAGACTGATGAGCGTCGCTCGATGTTCGGAAAGTTCCCCGTAGAGATCAGCGACGAGTTTGCGGAGCGTCTCGTGGTCCGACCAGGGGTTGGGGCTCTCGGTGACCCACGCTGTTCCGAACTCTTCGAGCACTTCGAGAAACGGCCCGAGCAGGGCAGCGGAGAAGAGCTCGGGCTTGGTCGGAAACCACTTGTGCAGCGTGGAGAGGCTGACCCCGGCGGCGGTCGCCACGCCGCGCGTCGTCGTCTTCGCATAGCCTGACGTCGCGAACTCGCGGCCGGCGGCATCAAGGATCAGCGAGCGAACCTCGTCGCTGGCTCGGCGCATCCGGGGTTGCGAGCTCACCCGCGCATCGTACTTGCGCCGATCCCTGAATCCTTGACTAACGAGTCGCTGACTCGTTAGTGTCCGGAAGCGGAGCTGAGCGAAAGCGAGACGCACGATGCCGTGGACCGAGACAATCGACCCGCAAGACGACACGTTTCACCGCCGCACCGACGACCCGTACTGGAACGAGAGTTCGTTCGTCTCGTTCTATGTGCCCGAGCGGCGGATCTCGGGTGTCATCTACTTCCACTTCCGGCCGAACATGAAGCTCGCGAGCTGGGGCCCGATGCTGTGGGATCCCAGCGGTGACGAGAACTACACCTGCCTGCATTTCGCCATGGACGAGTACATGCCCATGCCCGAAGACGCGGGAATGTTCGACTTCACGCTGCTCAACGGCCTCTCGGTAAGCACGATCGACCTGCAGAAGAGCTACCGCCATGTCTATGACGGCCCCGGGTGCTCGTTCGATCTCACCTACACCGCCTCGATCGAGCCTTACTACATGAAGGAGAAGCACACCGCGACCTCCAACATGACCGACTGGATCGAGATCCTCGGCAGCGACGACCTTACGGTCGGGCACTACGAGCAGTTCGGCCGAATGAAGGGCACGCTGCACGTCGGCGGCGAGGACATCGACGTCGATTCCTGGTCGCTGCGCGACCACAGCTGGGGACCCCGTCCGACCCGCAGCAACCTCAAAAAGGGTCGAGGGTCCTATCCGACGGCCATCGCGTCGGAGTCGAGCGCGTTCAACTTCTACGCCAGCACCCCGCAGGCGCTGGAGGACGACCCGCTGGTCGGGACGACGGAGGAGATCACGTCGGGCTTCTACATTCGCGACGGAGAACTCGCTGATCTCGAGGCGGGGGTGTGCCGGACCGAGCGCGACGAGGAGGGATTGCCCACCCGGATCGTGGTCGAGGGAACCGACAACCTGGGGCGCGAGCTGTATGCCGAAGGCACATTCCTCAACCGGCTCAAGTGGTCCGGCGCGTTCGGCGACTACCTGATCAATTGGTCGCTGACAAGCTGGAACTTCGACGGCCACGACGGCGCCATCGGCGAGAACTGGGACTACATGCCCTACCGGCTCTATCGCCGGTTCCACGAACGTCGTACCGTCGGCGCGACCGCCGCCGCCTGAGCCATGGACCTCGGTCGCGACCAGCAGGCCACGCGGGCGGCGATGCGGGCCTTCCTGCGCGCCAAGCTCAACGATCCCGACGTCGAGGTGGGGGAGATCTCGGCCCCCGCGGGCGCAGGGTTCGTCAACGAGACACTGTTCCTCGATGCCACATCGAGCCACGCGGGCCGGCTCCCGCTGGTGCTGCGCATCCAGCCGTCGGCCTACTCCGTGGCTTTCGAGGGTGCGAAGTTCTTTGCGTCGCAGTGCGAGCTGATGCGGATCCTGGCTAGCGAGACGGATGTGGCAGTTCCGGCCGTGCGGTGGTACGAGTCCGACGCAGCCCTGCTCGGCGCGCCGTTCGTGGTGACTGATCGGGCGGCCGGCATGGGCCAGCCGGACTTCCCGCCCTACAACACTGTGGGATGGCTGTTCGACGCGTCCCCTGAAGACCAGGCGCGTGCGTGGTGGGCGACGGTCGAGACGATGGCACGAATCAACACCGTGGACTGGCGGGGCCTAGGGCTGGACTTCCTGCTGGATCCCGCGCGCGGCGCGGCCGGACTCGATCAGCGCTTCGGCTTCTTCGACGCCGCCTACGCCTGGGCGTCGGGCTCGAAGCCCAACCCGACGATCGAGGCGGCCCGGGAGTGGCTGCACGCGCACCGTCCCGCCGACGAACCTGTGGTCCTGAGCTGGGGCGACGCCCGCATCGGCAATCTGCTCTTCGACGACTTCGGAGTCAGCGGCGTGGTCGACTGGGAGTTCGCGTCCCTGGGCCCGCCACTGCAGGACCTCGGGTGGTGGTGGTTCGTCGACCGGGCGATGTTCGGCGATCTGCATACCGGCGATCCAGGCGACCCGTCCGGGCTTCCTGGCTTCGCCTCGCGCGCCGAGACACTGGACCGCTGGAGCCGGCTGACCGGCTTCGATACGGGCAATCTCGACTACTACGAGGCGTTCGCCGGTTACCGGCTGGCGATGAACTCCCACCGCATGGGGATGCTCTTCATCGAGATGGGAGTGTTACCGGAGGACTCGCGCTGGCCGGTCTTCAACTCGATCACGCAGGCGCTGGCCGGGCTGATCGGCATCGACCATCCCGAGCCCGAGCAGCTCCCACAACTGATCGGCGGCTGACGAGAGTCCGTTGCGGGCCGATTTGTTTAGCTCTTGCCGCTGCCTGCCGGCGGAGATCTTGCAACATTCTCCTTCACCAGCCGGTGATCGAGTCGAGGACTGAAAGGCGCGTACGCCAGTGACACTCCGCACCCATCCTCCAGAGACCGACCTGCTGCTGCCGTTGCCGGGGCAGGGCGAGCACTGGGATCCGCATCTGATCCATACACACTATTTCGGCTTCAGCATTCCCGAGGCGTCCATCGGTGCCTTCCTCTATGTCCGCTACCAGCCGGCGTTCCCGCTGTCTCAGGGTGGGGTGTGCATCTTCGAGGGCAATGACAACGTCGAGTACACGGATATGGCGTTCATCGATTACGAGATCACGATGCCCTGGCCCCGGATTCACGGGAATACGATCACCACCGCCAACGGCCTGAAGATCGACTTCCTCGAGCCCGGGCGGGTTGCACGGGTGACCTACACGAGCGGGGACGGAAAGACATCGGTTGACGTTGTCGCCGAGGCCGTCACGCCGCTGTTGGCCCGCGGGCACGTGATGCCCGGCGAGGAGGACCATCACAACCTCGGCAACGAGCCGGGCGGTACGGAGCAGTTCATGCACGTCACCGGCGAGCTCGTGCTGAACGGTGCCGCGCACGCAGTGGACTGCCACGCCCCGCGGGACAGGTCGTGGCGTCAGGTACGGGTGGAGAAGCGTGGTGCGGTGCCGGTTCCGCCGGTCGGCTGGTCGCCGATGTACTTCGGTCCTGACCTGATCTTCAACCAGATCAGCTTCGAACCACTTGACACCGATCCGGCGTGGGCGGGACTGTTCGATGTCGGGGATCGGCCCAGCCATCATTTCGCCTGGATTCAGCGTGGGGAGCAGACCCGGTCGATCAAGTGGGTGCGCCGAAATGTGTTGGAGTATCACCCTCGTATCCATATGGCGCTGCGCCAGGAGATCACCGCCGAGGACGAAACCGGCGAGGTCTACCGGTTCACCGGTGAGGCCATTGCGTCTGCATCGACGCCGGCGTGGCCCAACACCTCGTTCCACGACAGCGTCTATCGATGGGAGGACGAGCACGGCCGGGTCGCCTATTCGACATATCAGGAACTGTGGTTCGACACATATCAGCAGGCCATGAAGCAGCGGTCACTCGATGCCTCGAATTCGTGAGGAGTGGGCAGCGATGAACACAGTTACCCGGAGTTCTCCCAGCAGCCGGATTCCCACTGAGGGGGACGCATGGCACTGAGTAATAAGATCGACACCGAGGTTGCCGCCACGAGTCTCGCGGACTGGCTGGCCGCGAAAATCACTGGTGCACAGGATGTTCGTGTCACCGACGTCGCGGTGCCCGGTGCGGGTGGCTTGTCGAATGAGACGGTGCTTTTCACCGCGTCGTGGCGCAAGGACGGCGTCGAGCACACCCAGGGCATGGTGGCCCGCGTCCAACCCAACGGTCCCGCTGTACTCGCCGAGTACGACCTCAGCAAGGAAGCGAGGGTCATCACAGCCTTAGCGGAGCACACCCCGGTCAATGTTCCCCATGTCTATTTCTACGAAGAGGATCCGGCGGTCTTCGGTTCGCCGTTTCTGGTGATGGAGCGGATCGACGGCCGTATCCCGTCTGACGACCCGCCATTCACCGCCGCCGGGTGGGTGCTTGACCTGAGCGCTGAGGAGCGGGCCAAGCTTTGGGACAATGGTCTCGCAGCTCTAGCCGACATTCACAGTGTCGACTGGCGCGCGCTGAACCTTGAGTTCCTCGATACCCCGGAGAACTCCAGCGGCCTCGACGCGGCGCTCGCCCGGACGGTGGCCGAATGGGAAGCCGAAGAAGAGAGCAACCCGACCATCGAGGCGGCGCTGAGCTGGCTCAAGGACCACCGGCCGGTCGATGACGGAGAGAAGGTTCTCACCTGGGGCGACCCGAGAGTTGGCAACATCATCTTCGCCGACGACCTCTCCGCCGCCGCGGTGCTCGACTGGGAGTTGGTGAAGCTGGCCAGCCGCGAGCACGACCTAGGCTGGTGGCTGTTCCTGATGCGACATCACACCGAGGGCGTCGGGCTGCCCCTCCCTGAGGGCGTGCCCAACCATGCGGAGACGGTCGCCCGATACGAGCAGCTCACCGGGCATCACGCGCGCAACGTCGAGTATTACGAAATCTTCGCGGGCACCGTGGTGGCAATCATCATGGTGCGTGCCGCACGGCTGCTGATCGAGGCGGGGTTCCTGCCTCCCGACTCACCGATGGCGTTGAATAACCCCGCCAGTCAGCTAGTGGCAAAGCTGCTCGACCTGCCCGCGCCCAGCGGTGAGACCACGAGCTTCATCGGCAACCGTTGACACAAGGAGGGCTCGGACAAACGCGCCCTGTGAACAGATCGGAACCAACGTTGGACGTCAACCACGAACCGGACTTCGACCGGCCCAAATGGAACGAGACCCGCTGGTTCGGCTGCTGGAACCCCCATGAAGGCATCGGTATCTACCTGCACATGGGCCGATTTCGGCACGACCTCGACATGTGGTGGGCCCAGACAGCCGCCTACCTGCCCGACGGCCAGGTCATCGTGGACCGCTCCTTCGGTCGTCGGCCGGACAAAGAAGGGGTGCGAACAGGCAACTTCGACCTGACCATGACCGAGGACGGCTGGACCTCCACCTTCGACGGCGCGCCCGAACTCACCACCACCGAAGCGCTGGCCCGGGGACCGCGTGGCTGCGCCGCACCTTCTGTTCCGGTGCGGTGGCAGATCACCGGCACACAGGCCGCGCCCACCTGGGACATGTACGGCAGCGTCACCGAAACGCAGTCCTACGCCGGCGACACCCACATTCAGAAGACCTACCGCACCACTGGCACCCTCCGGGTGGCCGACAAGGAGTACCGGCTCGACGGTGTCGGGTTCAACGACCACTCCACCGGAATCCGCACCTGGGACAACTGGTTCGGACACCGGTTCCTCGTCGCCGTGATGCCCGGCTGGACCGCGCACGCCGTCGAGGTTCACTCCCCGGACGGAGGACGCGGAAAACCGTTCGGCGTCATCTTCCGCGACGGACACCGCGAGGAGATCGACGACTTCGTGCTGCCCCCGCTCACCGATCCCGGGGGCGGCCCCCGTCACCACGAACTCGTCCTCAAAACCACCACCCGCGAGCCCATGATCCTCAAGACCGAGATCCTGCACTCCATCCCGGTCACCATCACCGAATCCAACGACAACATCAACGGCATCGACTGGGAGACGACCGACACCCCCATCGTCCTGATGGAGAGCATCGCCAGACTCACCGCACCCGACGGTAGCGTCGGCTACGCATTCCACGAACGCAGCGCTTGCCGCGACACCCTGCCCCGACCGACTAACAGCTACCCCAAACCCGTGGTGTGAAGTCAGACCGCTTGGGCGCGACCGCGGCGTGGATCGTGTGGTTTTCGCGGCGTGGGTCGCGTTGAACTACACCAGGTGGCGGTCACGCCCTAGCGCGGATTGGGCGGCCAAGATGTCGTACCCCCCTGCGATGATGTGGTTATGTCTTCGATCGCGTCGTTGGGCTCTGCGCCAACACGTCCTGACCAGCGTCTTGAGGTGTTGTTCGAGGAGTTGGCGGAGTTAGCCGGTCAGCGCAACGCCATTGATGGGCGCATCGTTCAGATCGTCGCTGAGTTGGATCGCGATGAGCTGTGGGGTGCTACGGGGGCGCGGTCGGTCGCGGCGTTGGTGGCCTGGAAGCTGGGTACCTCGTCGGCGAACGCTCACACGATCAGCACTGTTGCGCGCCGGCTGGAGGCGTTTCCGCGCTGCGCCCAGGGTATGCGGGAGGGTCGGCTGTCGCTGGATCAGGTCGGGGTCATCGCCGCACGGGCGGGTGTGGGATCGGATGAGCATTACGCGGAGTTGGCGCGGGTCGCGACGGTCAACCAGCTGCGTACCGCGGTCACCCTGGAACCGCGACCCGAACCCGATCCTGGGCCGCAACCCCAGGCCTCGATCACCAAGACCACCAGCGAACAGTTCAGTTGTTGGCGGATCAAACTTGGCCATCTGGACGCGGCGACGTTCGACGCCGCACTGGCGTCGCATCGTGATGCGCTGATCGCCCAGTACAAGCGCGATCACGGCGACGGCGACGGCGTATCCGA
>Ga0182012_10001343_pt1 | contig 27027 bp, 29 predicted proteins | sample 612S2SmetaG_FD_120486 | JGI IMG/M metagenome (GOLD analysis project Ga0182012, IMG submission 120486) | Permafrost microbial communities from Stordalen Mire, Sweden - 612S2S metaG | ecosystem: Environmental > Terrestrial > Soil > Wetlands > Permafrost | place: Sweden: Stordalen | collected...
CGGGCCGGTCCGTACGCGCCATCACGATCGGCTCTATCTCCGGCATGACGTGGTCGATCGGGAACGGGATGCCGATGAGGCCGGTCTGGCAGATCAGGATCTCCTCAGCCGTGGCGCCGATGTCACCAGCGACCGCCGTGCACAGTCGTTCGGCGGCCTCGCGGCCAGGGACGCCGGTGGCGGCGTTGGCGTTGCCCGACGTCAGGATCACTCCTGCGGCCTTGCCTCCGGTGGCAGCGAGGTGGGCCCGGCTCACCTGGACGGGCGCTGCCGCGGCCAGGTTGGAGGTGAAGACCCCGGCGGCCGGAACGGCCCGGCCATCAGCGGTCGCCACCACGGCGACGTCGTGGGCCTTGGCCGCCTTGATGCCGGCGTAGCCCCCGACGGCGACGAAACCTTGGGGTGCGTTGACGCTCACGGGGAGACACCGGCAATGGGCAGCCCGGTGGTCTCGGGCAAACCGAGCGCAGCGTTGGCGCACTGAATGGCCTGACCTGCCGCGCCCTTCACGAGGTTGTCGAGGGCACACAAGGAGATCACCCAGCCCGTGCGGGGATCGACCCGCGCCGTGACGTGGGCGGCGTTGGCTCCCGCCGTGGCCTTGGTGGAGGGCGGGTCGTCCCGGACGACCACGAACGGCTCGGCGTCGTACGCGTCGTGCAGAGCGGCCATGACGGACTCGGTCGTCGGCGCGGTGCCCGCGGCGGGGCGGGCGTAACACGTGGCGAGGATGCCGCGCACCATCGGGGCCAAGTGTGGCGTGAAGAGCACCTCCGCACCGATGATCTGCTCCATCTCGGGCGTGTGGCGGTGGTGCAGCAACCCGTAGGCAGTGAAGTCCCCGTCGACGGTTCCGAAGTGCAGGGACTCCTTGAGCCCACGGCCCGCACCGGACACGCCCGAGGCGGCATCGACGATGATGCCGGTCGTCTCCACCATGTGTGCCCGGACCAAGGGGGCCAAGGCCAGGCCGGCCGCGGTCGGATAGCACCCGGCTGCCGCCACCAGGGTCGCCCCGGCCAGCCCGTGGCGGAAGAGCTCGGGCAACCCGTACACGGCATCAGCCAGCAGCTCGGGCGCCTCGTGCTCCTCGCCGTACCACCGCGGATAGAGCGCGGCGTCCTTCAATCGGAAGTCGGCAGCCAAGTCCACGATCAGGCCCACTCGTGATTGGAGCTCGGGGATGATCCGCTGCGACTCCCCGTGGGGCAGGCCGCAGAACACCAGATCGAGACCGTCGAAGCGGGCGGGATCGCTCTCTTCGTAGGCCAGGCCGGGATAGGCGGCGGCCAGGGATGGCGTATGGGTCCCCACTGCCTCACCGGCGTGGGAATGGGCCGTCGCCACCGCGACCTCGAAGCCGGGATGACCTGCGAGCAGGCGCAACAGCTCGGACCCGGTGTACCCCGACGCGCCGAGGATCCCTGCTTTCATCGCATGAGTATACACATACCTGCATATTCATGCGTACGTGGATCAGGGGCCGGTCTGCACCTCGGCATGACTGGCCGATGCCTCGGCACGACTGGCCGGTGCCTCGGCATCACTGACAGGTGCCTCTTCGCCCTTTCTCCCAGCACCGAAGTTCCGAACGATCTCGGTCGCCAAGACGATCAGCGTGACCACGATCACCACAGCGATGAGGATCAGCAACGCATCGACCCACCACGGCAACGCCGCAGTCCCGGTTGGCAATTAGACCACCTTCTTTCCACTCAGTCCCCCACCCGCCGACACGGATGCCAGGTTCTTCTGCCAGAAATTCCCGTAGCTGGCCACCTCGAAGCCCATCATTTCGTTGACGGCGATCATCGGAGCATTCACGGACGCATTGCCCGTCACGACGACCCTCACATCGGGAGCACGCTCCGCCAACTGGTCGATGTTGGCCAGCTTGATGGCCAACCCCAGCCGGTGTCCCCGATGTCCGGGCTCGACCACCGTGAGCAACTGCCACGCCTGCTCGGGAGACCCGGCGTTGATGGCGAGCTCGGTACAGGCGACGAGGCGGGCCGTGGCGACGTGCTGCGCCACCGCGACGAGGAAGCGGGCGCCACGGGCGACCCGCAGCGCGTCGTTCTCTTCCACCCTCTCGGCGTCCCAGATCTCCTCCTCGTGGCCTTCGTCGCCATGGGGCTCGTCGGTGGACATGCACTTGAAGAGCGCGCACTGGTCCCGGACGTATTCCGCCGGCCACGGCGCCTCGAACGTCAGGACGCGGTACGCGTCGGCATCGCGGGCCTGCGCCACCTCGGCCCGCAACGCCACCATCCGTGCCGTGTCCATCGGAACGCTGAGGTGCCGGACGTTCCCGTCCAGCATCGGCTCGAAGCCCACCTTCGGTGCGAAGAAGAGTGAGGGGTGGTCGGCGACCTGGTCGAGCGGCACATCCACAATGGAGTTGAGCACGTCACGCCCGTCGATCCGGCCGTGCTCGGCCATGCCCTCGACGATGGCTGTCCCCACGCCGCGGCGGCGATGAGCCGGGTGCACCGCCACGGTGACTTCAGCGCTGCGCACGTTGTCGCGCAGCGGCAGCTCCATCATCCCCACACCCAGAATCGGTCCGCCGGGCTCCCGCGCCGCCAGGAGATCGTAACGTTTCCATCGACTGCGATACCGGGCGAAGGCCCTGATGTCGGGCAGGGTGAACCCGGTCAGGTCGGGCCAGAGGTCCTCGTCGCTGGCGCGCAGCACCGCGGCCCATTCGGCCAGCTCAGTGTCGTCTGAGGGGTCGACGAGACGTACCTGCACCGGACCACCTTGCCACGGCGGCAGCCGTTCAGCGCAGGACGGCGCCGAACTCCCCGGCGACGGCGTCAATGCAGCGGGCGCGCAGCCCGCCCACTTCTTCGTCCGTGAGGGTGCGGTCGTCGGCACAGAACCGCAAGCGGTAGGCCAGGCTGCGCTTTCCCCCGTCGATACCCGGGCCGCGGTAGACGTCGAAGAGATGCACGGATTCGAGGAGCTCACCCCCGGCGGCCCGCAGCGCATCGGCCACGGCATCGGCCGGATGCCCATCGTCCACGACGAAAGCCAGATCGATGTCCGAGGACGGGAAGCGGCTCACCGCTCCCCCCATCGTGACGCGCCGAGGCACCCGTTCCTCGTCGAGGAGCACGCCCAGGTCGACCTCGAGCCAGCCGACACGCCGGGGCATGGTCGCTCCACCGGAGGTGCGGGTCAGATCGAACCGTGCGGCCACCGCGGGGTCGATCTCCCCGACAGATCCGATGGTGACCTCGTTGAGGCTGCCGGCACGCGCCATGAGATGGGCGGAGCGGGTCGGGTGCAGGCCCGGCAGGGGCGGCGTGCCATCGTTCGGCGGTATCAGCCGCACGCCGTCGAGGCGCAGCGCGTCGGCCAGCACGTGCCAGGCCGCCACCGCCGAACGAGCGTCGTCCTCCTGGGCCGCGAAGACGGCGGCAAGGATCTCGCGCTCCCCGGGGAGTTCGGCCCGCTCGGTACCGCCCGCACCGCTCCGCTCGACCACCCGCGCCTTCCCTGCCCCTGGGTGCGCGAACACGACGCCGACCTCGAACAGCCGCACATCGGGCTGCCGCCGGCTGGCGTTGTAGGCCAGCGCCCCCAGCAGGCCGGGCAGCAGGGAGCGGCGCAGGAACGGTTTCTCGGCGTCGAGGGGGTTGGTCACCCGCACGGCCGGCCCGATGAGATCCACGTCATCGTGCGCCGAGGCTGAGACGAAGGTGTCGGTCCAGCCTTCCGACACCCCTAAACCCCGCAGCACATCTTTCACCTCGCGCCGGGAACGCTGCCGTGGGGTCAGCCGACCCGGCTGTGGCCAGGTGGGAACCCGGCGCGGCACATTGGAGTAGCCGAAGGTGCGGGCAACCTCTTCAATGACATCGTCGATCCCATAGGGCTCGGGCCGGATGTCGGGGCGGTTGGTCGGGACCTGGACGATCAGGACGCCGTCGTCCGCGTCGCCTTCCCGCTCCAGCACCGTGAATCCGATCGGCTCAAGGTGGCGAGCGATATCGTCCGGCCCGAGCGCCACCCCGATCTGGCGGTGCACCCGGGCGATCGGCACCGAGACGACGAAGGGCCCGGGGACCTCGCCGCGCACGTCGAGCATGCCGTCGGCCACGTGCAGCCCGGGCACGCTCTCGCCCAGAAGCTGGCAGAAGCGCCGCACCGACGGCTCAATCACCCACGGGTCGACACCACGCTCGAAGCGCGCCGAAGCCTCCGTGCGGAGCCCGAGGCGCTTGGAGGTGCGCGCAATGGCCATGGGGGTGAAGAAGGCCGCCTCGAGCAACACCTCGGTCGTCGTCGGCGCAATCTCCGACGAGGCGCCGCCCATGATCCCGCCGATCCCGACCGGGGTGCCCTCGGCGTCGCAGATGAGGCAGTCCTCGCCGGTATCGCCGAGGCTTCGTCCGCGCTCACCCACGCTTCGCGTCACGCCGTCGAGCGTTTCGACCGTCTCACCGGGCCGCGCGCGCCGGACGGTGAGGCCGCGCCCGGGCAGCAGCGACAGGTCGTAGGGGTGGGTGGGCTGGCCCAGCTCGAGCATGACGTAGTTCGAGGCATCGACCACGTTGTTGATCGGTCGCATACCGGCCAGCAGTAGGCGCTGGGCTATCCAGCCCGGGGAAGGTGCGACGGTGACATGGCGCAGGACGGACACGGTGAGGCGGGGGCACAGATCGCCGGCATCCACCGAGGCGATCGCCGCCTCCGCCACCGGCCAGCCGGTCGCCGCCGGCTCGGGCGGCTCGGGCAGGACGAAGGGCAGCTCCAGGCGACCCGCCAGGTCGCGGGCGATCCCGGAAATACACCAGGCATCAGGGCGGTTGCCTTCGACCGCGATGTCGAAGACGGTGTCGACCTGCAGCCCCAGCGCCTCCATGATGGGCGTGCCGGGCTCACCCGGCGTCTCCTCACCCAGGATCAACAGGCCGGCGCCGTCGTCGCTGAGACCGAGTTCCTTGCCCGAGCACAACATGCCGTTGGAGGTCACGCCGCGCAATGTGCGCTGGGAGATCTCGAAGTCGCCGGGAAGAATGGCCCCGACCGGCGCCAGTGGCACCCGGTCCCCCACCTCGAAGTTGGTGGCGCCGCACACGATCTCGAGCGGATCGGACCCGCCACCGTCGACGATCGTGAGGCGGATTTTGTCGGCACCTTTGATCGGGCGGATCTCGAGCACCCGGCCGACCACCACGTCGCCCAGCCCCTCACCCACGTGCTCGATGGCTTCGACCACCAGACCCAGATCGTCGAGCGCGTCCCGCAGGACCCCGACATCGTCGGGGAACGGGGCGAAATCACGGAGCCAGCTGAGCGGAGCGCGCACGGGGGACTTTCTCGTTGTGGGGCGAGGTCAGAACTGCGACAGGAAGCGGATGTCGTTCTCCAAGAAAGAGCGCATGTCGGGGATGGCGTGGCGCATCTGCGCCAGCCGGTCGATGCCGAACCCGAAAGCGAAGCCCGACCAGACATCGGCGTCGATACCCACGGCGGCGAAGACAGCAGGGTCGACCATGCCGCAGCCCCCGAGCTCTATCCAGCCGGTGTGCGAGCAGGTACGACACCCTTCGCCCAGACAGACCGTGCAGGTGATTTCGTACTCGGCCGACGGCTCGGTGAACGGGAAGTAAGCCGGACGGAGGCGTGCGTGCATGCCCGGGCCGAAGTAGGCCTCGGTGAAGGCCTGAATGGTTCCGGCGAGGTCACCGAAGGTAATGCCGCGATCGACCACCAGCCCCTCAATCTGGTTGAACACGGGGAGGTGACGGGCGTCTGGCGTGTCGAGCCGGAAGCACTTGCCCGGCATGACGGCGTGAATCGGCAGGGAGCCGTCGCGCACCGCCGCCTCCATCAGGTGGATCTGCACCGGCGACGTGTGCGTACGCAAGAGGACCGTCTCGGGCTCCCCGATGTCGAGGTACATGGTGTCGTACATGCCACGCGCCGGATGCGCCGGTGGGATGTTCAATGCTTCGAAGTTGTACCAGTCCGTCTCGGCCTCGGGACCCTCCGCCACCGCGAACCCCATGCCCACGAAGACGTCTTCGAGCTCGACCCGAGCCTGGCTGGCGGGGTGCAGGTGCCCACGTGCCGCAGCGGTGCGCACCTGGTCCGGGATGACCTCCGTGAGGTCGAGCCGGTCGGCCAGAAGGGCTTCGGACCGTTCGAACTCCGCCACCTCCGCCCGTCGCGCCGCCAGCAGAGCCTTGAGCTGCGCCTGCGCCTCACCGAGGCGACGTCCCGCTTCCTTGCGGGCCTCGGGAGCGAGACCACCCAGTGCTCGGTGGGCGCGGGTCAACGCCGATCGTTTGCCCAGGAAGTCGGCGTCGACCTGGTTCAGTGTCTCGGTCGACGCGGCGCCCTCAATGGCCCGCGCGCCATCAGCAGTGATGCCGTCGATATCGAGCTCTCTGTCGTCGCTTGCCATGTCGTCGCTCGCCATGTCATCAGTCACCATGTCGTCAGTCACCAGGTCCGGCCGTTGCGCCGTCCGCGATGCTACGTGGCGCGGCGCCGCCACCCCGGCGTTGCCGGAAGGCCTCGAAACAGACCACGGCGCAGGCCACGCCGACGTTCAGCGATTCGGCCCGGCCGGCCATGGGGATGCCCAGCGGGGCGGACAGGGTGTCAGCCAACACGGGATCGAGCCCAGAAGACTCGTTGCCCAGGAAGACGGCCGAAGGCGTGGACCAGTCGATCCCGGCGTAGTCCTGGCCGTCCCGCACGACGGTGGCGAGCGTGCGGAACCCGGCCGTCGCGAGCTCGGTGGCCAGCGCCTGCGGGTCGGGCCGCACCGCCAGAGGCACGTGGAAGATGGAGCCCGCCGACGAGCGGACCGTCTTGGGGTTGTAGGGGTCCACGGAGTCCCCGGCATAGACGACCAAGGTCGACCCCGAGGCGTCGGCCGCCCGCAGCACCGTCCCGGCGTTACCCGGATCGCGCACGTCGACCAGGACCACGATCAGGGCGCCCTCTCGAGCCGACCAGGGCTCCGTCCCGGCTGCGGGCTCTTCGAGCATGGGCAGGACCGCCAGCACCGGTTGCGGCGTCACCGTGTCGGCCACCCGCTCCAGCACACCTGCCGCCAGCGGGAAGACCCGCACCCCGGCTGCCTCGGCACGCCGGCAGACCTCCCCGACGGCGCCATCGTCCGCGCCGTCGGGTGAGACGTACAGCGCCTCGATGGGCACGGCCGCATCGAGCGCGCAGCGGATGAGCTCCGCCCCTTCGGCCACGAAGGCATGCTCGCTCCAACGGGACGAGCGCTTCTGCAGCAGCCCGCGCAGCCGGCGGACCCGCCGGTGCGAAAAGGCCAGCCGCTGGGTCAGGAAGCGACCTCGGCCACGGGCGCCTTGGACAGCGCGTCCTGCGCGGTCGCCACGAGTGCGCCGAATGCCTCGGAGTCGCTGACAGCCAGGTCGGCGAGGACCTTGCGGTCGACCTCGACGCCGGCCAGGTGCAAACCGTTGATGAGCCGGCTGTAGCTCATGCCGTGCAGGCGGGCTCCGGCGTTGATGCGCTGGATCCACAGCTTGCGAAAGTCGCCCTTCCGGGCACGACGGTCCCGGAAGGCGTACTGCATCGAGTGCATGAGCTGCTCGTTGGCCGCCCGGTAGGAGCGGCTCTTGTTTCCGTAGTACCCCTTCGCCTGCTCGAGGACAGCGCGATGGTGCTTGCGGCCGTGGACGGACCGCTTCACTCTGGCCATGGGGGTGCTCCTCTCTTCAAGATCTCGGTGTGTCGGGTGGGTGTGCGCCTGGGCGCAGTGGTCAACGCCTGTGCTAGATGCCGAGCATCCGGCGTGCCGCCCGCTCGTCCGCCTTGGAAATATCGGTCTCGCGGCCGAGTCGGCGTGTGCGGACGCTGCTCTTCTTCTCCAGAATGTGCGAGCGGAAGGCCTTGCGCCGGCGCAAACGGCCAGAGCCGGTCACCTTGATGCGCTTGGCGGCGCCCCGGTCCGTCTTCATCTTCGGCATTGCGTCATCCCTCTTCGGCTGATGTTGCGACTTCGCTGACTCCGTTGCTCCCACCGACCGCCGTGGCACTGCCATTCCCCTCGGAAGGGGCGGCCTCCTCGCTCGCCCCGTTCACGGCTGCCGGGTCGGCAGCCGCTTGCGGAGGAGCACTGGCACCCGGCTTGTCGGTGCGCTGCTGCGCCTTCTCCCTCGATTGAGCGGCCTGACGGGCCCGCTTGTCGGGGGCGAGCACCATGATCATGTTCCTGTTGTCGAGCTTGGGCTCGGCCTCGACCTTGGCCACCCCCTCCATCTGCTCGGCGATGCGGTCAAGGATCCGCTTGCCGTGCTCGGGGTGGTAGACCTCGCGGCCTCGGAACATGATCGTGATCTTGACCTTGTGTCCTTCGCCCAGGAACTTGGCCACTTGGCGGGTCTTGGTGTCGAAGTCTCCCGGACCGATTTTCGGCCGGTACTTCATCTCCTTGATCCCGACGTGGACCGTCTTGCGGCGGCTCTCCTTGGCCCGCTGGGCCTCGTCGAACTTGAACTTGCCGAAGTCCATGATCCGGCACACGGGCGGGTTGGCCATGGGGGCGACTTCGACCAGGTCGAGATCGAGCTCCTTGGCGATCGCCAGGGCCTCGGGGAGCTGCTTGATGCCTAGTTGCGCACCGTCGGGGTCCACGAGCCGGACTTCACGGGCACGGATTCGGTCATTGATCCGATGCTCGGTTGTAGTTTCAGCGACGATGCGTCATCACACCTCTCACTCGGGCCGGCGGTCCTTCCGCAAGCCAATCGGAGGAGCGAGGCCGACCAACGGGCAGAGCCCGCGGCAGAGAGGCGATCGACCTGGCGCACGGTGCTCCCCGCTCGGGGGAGTTGGTGGCCAGGTGGAGGCCACTCAGTGGGGGCCCCGCTTCCATGTAGTCAAGGAGCATAGGGTACCAGCATGAGCAGCTTGTGGACACCGTCGGGTGAGCATTTCCCCAAGGAGGAGGGCGGCGGCGCCGCCGATCCGCCCCCAGGCCGACCGGGCGACACCGACGTCACGCCGCCGTCACAGGACGTCCCCCTCACCGAGGAGCAGGCGGCGGCCCAGGCCGAGGTGGACGCCATGCGGGCCCAGCTCGCCCACACGCCGGCCGAGGTCGTGGTGGCCAACCACTGCTACGGGCTCTTCGAGCTGGCTGCCATCTACCTGTCGCAGAACCCGCCCCAGCTCTTCCAGGCCCGCCTGGCCATCGACGGCCTCGGCGCCCTGCTCGACGGGCTCCGGGGTCGACTCGGGGAGACCGAGCCCGCCCTCCTCGAGTCACTCTCCCAGCTCCGCCTGGCCTTCGTGAGCCTCGAGGGCGCCGAGAAGAGTGCCTCCGAAGGCGCCGCCAACGCCGGGCACGATCTGAATTAGGCATCTTCCCGTCCGGGGAGCGACCCGACCCTCGGGAGGAATCGTGCCTGTCGCCGGTGGTGGCAGCGTCAGGCGGGGACGGGCCGCAACGACCGCGCCTCGTAGAGGCCACGGTGCCCGGGTGTCACCGTGAACACCACGGTCGTGCCCACGTCGATGCGCCGGCTCCCGTCGGCGATCGCCGTGGCGTGGAAGCCGTAGGTCGCGCCGTCGTCGTCGGCCACCGCGCCGAGGCCCCGGGTGGGGTCGAACGACGCCACCCGCCCGAGGTGCGGCCCCGAGGCGGGGACGGAACCGGCCACCTCAGTGGACGATCTTTGACAGCGGGATTTCCAGAATGTCACTCGCACCCTGGTCACGCAGGGCCGGGATCAAGATGTTGATGTCGGACTTGGCCACGACCGCTTCGAGGGCGAAGGCTCCACCGCCGGAGAGTTCCGAGATGGTGGGCGCGCGCATGGCCGGGAGGACCGCGAGCACCTTGTCCAGATTCGCCTCTTCGACGTTGAGCTTCACCAGCACCTTGCCCCGGGCCTCGAGCGTGCCCTGCAACAGCGTGTGGATCTGCTCCATGGCGTGACGCTTGGCGGGGTCCGCCGCCGACTCCGGGTTGGCGATGAGCTCGGTGTGCGACACCAGCAGCGTCTCAATGACACGCAGGCCGGCGGCGCGCAGCGCGCTCCCGGTCTCGGTCATGTCGACGACCGCGTCGGCGATGTCGGGCACCTTGGCCTCGGTGGCGCCATAGGAGAGCGCGATGTCCGCGTCGATGCCATGGGCCTCCAGGGCCTTGCGGGTCAGTTCGGGGTACTCGGTGCTCACCCGCAGGCGCCTGCCGCCATGGGACATGTCGGAGGCCAGGTCGGCCAGATTCTGCGCAGGCGAGTCGGCAGCGACGGCCAGCACGACCCGGGCCGGGTTGGCCGTGTTCTTGGAGTAGGCGAGCTTGCCGAGCGAAACCACCTCGCTGCCCCGCTCCTCGATGCAGTCGCGCCCGGTGATGCCGAGGTCGAACAGCCCGTCGGCCACGTAGACCGGGATCTCCTGGGGGCGCAGGATCCGCACCTCGTCGATGCGGGGGTCCCCGACGGTGGCGCGGTAGGCCACATCGGAGGCCCGGTTGACGGCGAGGTCGGCGTCCTCGAACAGCTGCATGGTGGCGCGTTCGAGCGAGCCCTTGGGCAGAACGAGGCGGAGCATGGGGATAGATCTTCGCAGATGCGCCGGCGGGGCCGGGCCCGAACGGCGCCGTTCGGGCATGCTGTGCCCGTGCCCCCGCCGTACGACGCCCGCAACTTCCTGGAGCTCCTCGGGATCGACCTGCCCCTGCCCGACGAGGACCGTGATCCTGTGGCCCGCCTGACCGTGACCCACGCACTGATCGCCGGCACCGGCTTCCTGTGGGCACCCGTCGTCATCGCCATGGCCGACGCCCTGTGTGCATTCGGAGTCAGCCACCACTGGCCCGAAGGGGCACGCAGCTTCACCACGGTGGACTGCTCGGCCAACTTCATTTCGAGCGCGCGGGAGGGTGAGCGGGTCACGGCTACGGCGGCGGCACTGCACCTTGGGCGGACGACCCAGGTCTGGGATGCCACGGTGACGAACGAGTCCACGGAGCGGTTGATGGCGTCCTATCGCTGCACCCAGATCATCCTGTACTGAGGTCCGTCCCCGGCGCCCTACCCGAGCGCCCGGGTGAACGCCGGCCGATCGGCCGCCCACCAGCGCTTGCGCCTGTCCCAGCGTTCCTGGCCACCCATCCACTCCCACATGAGGACGAAGCCCGGTTCCCCGAGGTCCGCATGTCGCTTGACGAACTCCCCGCTGTGGGCCACGGCGTCGTCGAGGATCTCCAGCAGCTCGTTCCTTCCCGAGCCGTCAAGGCCGTAGCTGTCGCACACCAGACGCAGTCGGGTCGGGCGGTCAGGGCGTTCCCAGCCGAGCAGCGCCGCGCTCTCGTTGTCGTCTATCGGCACGCACATGCGGGCGAACTGCGCCAGGTCGTAGACCGGTCGGCCCGGTGCGCAGAAGTCGAAGTCGACCAGCCCGACGGCCAGGCCGTGCCGAAACACCACGTTCTCCAGACAGACGTCGTTGTGGCACACGATGGGGCCACCCTGCGGGTCGGCGATCTCGGGGTTCCAGGTCAACCCCGGCCGGGCCGGGTCGAACGCGGCCGATGCCCCGTGGAACCGGGCCATGAGCTCCGCCACCGAAGCCAGGGCCTCGTCCCTCAAGGCCCAGCCCGGATAGGGAGCCACCGGCACATCGCCCTCAATGAACTCCAGCCGCTCACGACCGTCGGCGTCGATCCCCACCGCCCGCGGCACGCCGGCGAAGCCGGTTGCCCGTACGTCGGCCAGGAAAGCGAAAATGGAGTGCGAATGGGTGCTGGACGGCCGCAGCACGTGAGGGCCCACTCGCACCACCCGGCCTCGGTTCGCCACCCCGCCGTGCAGCACCTCCTCGTCCCCTGCGTGCCCGCTCACGGCCTCGCCACCGAGGGGGTCAGCCGGGTCAGTGGGCCCCCCGGAGCGGCGTCACGTTGGGCAGTGTGGAGACGTCGGCAGCGTCAACGGGGTCGGCCTCAGGGGGCTGCTGGCCGCGTCGGAGGCGCTCCCGCCATCGGCTCTGGTCGTAGGTGGCCGGTACGGAGTGCTCCATGAAATCACGCAGGACGCGCACGAAGCGCGCCGGGTCGGTGTGGTGGGGGAAGTGCCCCGCGTCGTCGAAGACCTCGAACCGACTCCCCGGCATCACCGAGTGGATGAGGCGCCCGTGGCCCAGCGGGATGATGGCGTCACGCCGGCCCCACACAATCAAGGTCGGGACTCCTTCGGCCAGATAGGCCCGGTCCACCATGGTGATGATCTGGCCGTTCCAGTCGACGCTCGACCGGAGCGTGCGCAGAATCGCCATGCGGGCCTCCGTGTTGGGCAGCGCGTCGAACACGGCCAGGAGCTCCTCGGCGTCGCGCCCGAGTGCCGTGTCGAAGAGACGCAGCAACTCGGCGCCCAGCCGGCTGGCGAAGCGGATGGGTGGCAGGCCGAGAAACGGCATGAGGACTTCGATGCCCGGCACGGCGGCCACGCGAAGGAGTGGACTGACCGTCCGGCCCACTCCCCCGCTGCCCACCAGGACCAGGCGCTCACAACGCTCGGGGAACTGGTAGGCGAACTGCGCGGCGACGCCGCCGCCCAAGGAATGCCCCACCACCGTGACCCGGTCGACCTCGAGCACGCTGAGGAGGTCGCGCATCCCGTTGGCGAATCCCGCCACGGAGTAGTCCGCTCTCGGCTTCTCCGATCGGCCGTGTCCCAGAAGGTCAGGAGCGATGACCGTGTAGTGCTCGGCCAACTGCTCGAAAACGGGGCGCCAGGAGTCCGAACTGTCCCCGATCCCATGAATGAGGAGCAGCGCCGGCCCCGAACCGGCCTTGACGTAGGCCCGCCGGTAGCCGTGGATGGTGACGTACTGCACGGTGAAGGCGCCCTCGCGGCGGACGCCGGGGCGATGGCGTAAGTCCGCCGGGTGTGCCGTCTCCGCCGTGTCACCCATACCGATCTCCCGTAGTGGTCCTGGTCCGCTGCTCGGCTGCTGGACCGCTCCGCCTGCTCTTCGTCACCGTACGGCGCGGACGTGTCGGGGCGGTGTCGACGCTGTGAATACCCGATGAATGACCGATGAAGCACTTCCGGCCGATGCGTGGGCCTGTCAGGAGAGCGGGCCACTCCGCAGCAACCGCACCATCTCGATGCCGGTCAGCGCCGCCTCACGGCCCTTGTTCGTGTGATCGGGCTCCGAGCGCACGAGCGCCTGGTCGAGGGTGTCCGTCGTCAGGACGCCGAAGACGATGGGTACCCCCGTTGCAAGTTGCACCTGCTGAATCCCCGACGCACACTCCCCCGCCACGAAGTCGTAGTGACTCGTGTCGCCGCGGATGACGGCACCGAGGCACAGCACCGCGTCCACCTTGCCGGCCCGAGCGAAGGCACGGGCCACCAGCGGGAGTTCGAAAGCACCGGGAGCCCAGGCCACCGTGACGTCGCGGCGGTCCGTGCCCGCCTCGTTCAGGGCGCTCAGCGCGCCGTCGAGCAACCGCAGCGTGATGCCTCCGTTGAACTCGGCGCAGGCGAGGCCGATCCGCAACCCGGTGCCGTCGGTCGAGCCGCGCAGGCTGGCACCGACGCGCGACGCCACCGCATCGAGCGCGCCGTCGGGCAACGCGACCAGATCGGATTCAGCCATCAGGCGGCGGTGGAGGTCGTCGGGTTCACGCCGTCACTGTGGCACACGACGCCGTCACAGGACGTCGTCGAGGCCCTGCAGCAGATGCCCCATCCGCTCCCGCTTGGTCCGGAGGTAGGCGATGTTCTCGGGGTTGGCCGCGAGCTGCAGGGGCACCCGCTCGGTGATGTCGAGGCCGAAGCCCTCGAGCCCGCCGTACTTGACCGGGTTGTTGGTCATGAGCCGCATGGTGGTCACGCCGAGGTCGACCAGCATTTGGGCCCCGATGCCGTATTCCCGGCTGTCGACGGGCAGGCCCTGCTGCAGGTTGGCGTCCACGGTGTCGTGGCCCTCCTCCTGCAGTTGGTAGGCCCGGATTTTGTGACCGAGGCCGATGCCGCGTCCCTCGTGGCCGCGCAGATAGATGAGGACGCCCCGGCCCTCCTTCTCAATCAGATCGAGCGAGGCTTGCAGCTGTGGGCCGCAGTCGCAGCGCAGCGAGCCGAAGACGTCGCCGGTCAGGCACTCGGAGTGCACACGCACCAGTACGTCCTCGGTCCCGGCCACCTCTCCCATCACGAGCGCCAGGTGCTGCTCGTTGTCCAGCACCGACTCGTAGACGTGGGCCCGGAACTCTCGCCCCTCCGCCGGGATGCGCGCCTCGGAGACGAGTCGCACCAGCTTCTCGTTCTGGCGGCGGTAGCGGATCAGGTCCGCAATGGAGATGAACGGCAGGTCGTGCTTCTTGGCGAAGGTCTCGAGGTCAGCCAGCCGCGCCATCTCGGACTTGTCCTCGGTCACGATCTCGCACAGCACGCCGGCCGGCGTGAGCCCGGCGGCCCGGGACAGGTCGACCGTCGCCTCGGTGTGCCCGGCACGCTTGAGGACGCCGCCGCTGCGATAGCGCAGCGGGAAGATGTGGCCCGGCCGGTTCAGGTCGTTCGGGCGCGTGGCGGGGTCGATCAGGGCGGCAATGGTGGAGGACCGGTCGGTGGCGGAGATCCCGGTCGTCGTCCCGTGCCGGAAGTCCACACTCACCGTGAAGGCGGTGCGCTGCGCCTCGGTGTTGGCCGTGACCATGAGCGGCAGGTCGAGGGCATCGGCCCGCTCGGGCAGCAGCGGGACGCAGATGACGCCCGACGTGTGGGCCAGGAAGAAGGCGATGTTCTCCGGGGTCGCGGCTTCGGCCGCCATGACGAGGTCGCCCTCGTTCTCACGGTCCTCGTCGTCGACCACCACGGCCATGCCCAGCTGCGCGATCGAATCGATCGCCTCCTGCACCTTCGAGAACGCCATCAGGCCGCCACCTCCACTCGAAGATCCTCACCCAGCTGCTCTATCGACACGATCCTGCCCTTCCACACATCCCCAATTGTGCCAGCCCCGGGGCCCGCGAAAATCGGGCGCCCGTCGTCGCCCCCGAAAAGGACCGGGGCCAGGTACAGCACATAGCGATCGACCAGGCCGGCAGTGTGAAAATCGTGGGCCACCGTGGCCCCTCCCTCCACCAGCAGCTGCAGCACGCCACGACGGCCCAGCTCGGTCAGCAGGTCGCCCAGATCACCCGAGAACTCCAGGGCCGGGCGCACCCTGGCGCCGTCCGGCGCCCGCCCGAGCACGACGCGGAGCGGTTGCGCCCGCTCGACGCCGTCGTCCAGGCGGACCGTCAGCTCGGGGTCGTCCGCCCGGACCGTGCCCGCCCCGACCAGGACGGCGTCAGAGGTGGCCCGCAGCCGGTGCACGTCCCGGCGGGCGGCCTCCCCGGTGATCCAGCGGCTGGTGCCGTCCGGTGCGGCGGTGCGGCCGTCCAGGCTGGCCGCCATTTTGAGCACGACCCAGGGCCGTCCCGTCGTCCGGTGTTTGCAGTAGGGGGCCAGCTGCTCGGCGACCTCGGCGGCGGCCACCCCGACGGTGACCTCAAGGCCGGCGGCCCGCAAGGCGGCGATGCCCCGGCCGGCGACCCGCTCATCGGGGTCCTCGATGCCGACGACGACCCGGGAGACGCCGGCCGCGATGATGGCGTCACTGCAGGGCGGGGTGCGTCCGTGGTGGGCGCACGGCTCCAGCGTGACGTACAGCGTGGATCCCCGGGCGGCATCGCCCGCCGCGGCCAGGGCCGACACTTCGGCATGGGGGCCACCGGGGGGCGCCGTGGCTCCGGCGAACACGGTCCCGCCGTCCGCGGCGGAGTCCGGTGGAATCACGACGCTGCCCACCCAGGGGTTGGGTGCCGTGGTCGAACGGACCGTTGCCGCCTGGGCCAGCGCTCGGCGCATGTGCTCCACGTCGTTCATGGTCAGGTCCTTGCTCGGAGTGGAACTCCGGCCTTGTCGTTCCAATAATAGAACACGTTTCAGTTTTGTCGAGACGTCCTGGTCAGATGCTTGGATTGACCGCCGTCACGACCGACCGAGCAGGTCGATCAGGCCCGTGATGTCGGCGATGACCGCCGTCGGTGCGGCCGCGGCGAGCGTGGGGGCATCGTGGGCACCGCTCAGGACACCGACCACCATGCCGGCCCCGGCGGCATTTCCCGCTTCGAGGTCGCTGACGGTGTCGCCGACCACCGCCACGGCCTGCCCATCGTGCACCCCCAGGCGCGCCATGGCCCCCAGGACCAGGTCGGGCGCCGGGCGGCCCCGGCCGACGTCGACCGGTGAGAGGGCCAGGTCGATCTCGCTGGCCCACCCCAGAGCCTCGAGCAGCGCATCGCGAGTGGAAGGGGCGAACCCCGTGGTGAGGCAGACCTTGACCCCGGCGGCCCGCAGACCCCGCAGAACCTGCAGGGCGCCCGGGATCTCGCTGACGTCGCCCGCAGCAACGATCTCCTCGTACGCGGTGGCGAAGGCGGTCGTGGCCACCCGGGCCTGCTCCGGCTCGAGCAGCGTGGCGAAGACATCGGCCTTGGACCACCCCATCGTCTGTTGCACGACGATTTCGGCTTCGCCGTAGCGCGGGGTCCCTGGGGCGATCCCCACCGCCGCCAGGGCGGTCGCGAACGCCGCCTCGACGGCGCCGTCGTCGCGCACGGTCGTGCCCGCCATGTCGAGGCAGACAAGAGCGAAGGGGCCGATCACGCCGCGATCCCCGCCGCCCGCAGGGTGTCGGCGGCGATGGCCGGCGCGCAGGTCATGCCGCGCCCGCCCGGGCCCGTCACCAGAAAGACCCCCGGCTCGATCTCCTCGCGTAGGCACACGTCACCGTCGACGCACTGCGCATACACGCCCTCCCAGCGGCGCCGTACCGGCGGGAGCTCCGACCCGAGGATCCGGCGGGCCCTCTGCAGCAGCTCGAGGGTCGGGTCCTCGCACAAGGCGAAGTCGAACGGCTCCCCGTAGGCGTGCGTGTCCCCGATGGTCAACCCCCCGTCAGGGCGCTGGACCAGCAGCAGCTGCAAGTGGTGCGCGGCCGCCAGCGGGGTCTGCTCTCCGAGCTGGGCCAGCGGAGCCGACTCGTAGGCCGGGTAGTAGCGCAGGGAGTCCGAGTCGGCCAGCGAGGTGGTGAGCTTCGTCGCGAAAGGTGCGGTCTGGAGCATCTGCAGCCGGACACGGCGGAGACGGGCCGCCAACGCCTGGGCTCCGGGGAGGTGGTCGTAGGCGGCACCGGTTGCGAGGACAACGAGATCGGCTTCCCAGCGCACCCCCGTCGTGTCGACGAGTGCCCGCGGCCCGGTGCCCACGACACGGCATCCGGCATGGAACCGGTAGCGGTCGCCGTACGTCGTCTCCATATGGGCCCGCAGGGCACCCAGGGCCAGGCGCGGCTCGACCACCGCATCCTCGGTGCAGTGCAGCGCTCCTTCGATGTCGCCCTGTACGGCGGGGTTACAGGCGCGCACGTCGTCAGGCTCGAGGAAGGAGATGCAACGCGTCGCCGCGTCGGGATGCCGCGCGAAGGCCTGCATCACCGTGCGGGCGGAGGGGTCGGTGGCGACGGTCAGTGAGGTCGTCGGGCGAAACCCGATTCCGGGTGCCGCCGCGCCGACCTCTTCCCAGCGTCGGCGGGCCCGGCGCGCCACATCGAGCTCGGTGCCCGAACGCCGCCCGCTGACCCAGACCAGGCCGAAGTTGCGCACCGAGGCGCCCGTCGGGGCGGCCTCGGCTTCCAGGTGGTCCACGGCGAACCCGGCCTCGGCCAGCTCGAGCGCGTGCCAGGTGCCGATGATGCCGCCGCCGGCGACGACAGCCCGCGCGCTGGTCACCCGTGACCGGGGACGGCGCGGGCCGCGGCCCGGATGGCCTCGGCGGCCTCCCAGGGCTGCGGCTGCCCGAAAATGGCGCTGCCGGCCACCAGCACGTTGGCGCCCGCCGCCACGGCGATCGGCGCGGTGGTGGTGTCGATGCCTCCGTCCACCTCGATATCGAGAGGGAGCGAGCCGGCTTCCACCGCGGCGCGCACGTGCGCCACCTTCCCCATGACGTCGGCAATGAAGCTCTGGCCCCCGAACCCCGGGAAGACCGTCATACACAGCACCAGGTCGATGTCACCGAGGTACGGCTGCACCGCCTCGAACGCCGTGTCGGGATTGAGCGCCAATCCCGCCCGCAGGCCCAGACTGCGCATCTGGGCGATGAGCTCGTCGGTGTGGCCGATCTCGACGTGCACCGTGCAGCCGTCGGCGCCGGCGTCGGCGAAGGACTGCAGGTAGCGCTCCGGCTCGGTCATCATGAGATGGCAGTCGAAGAAGAGTGGCGTGTGGCGCCGTAACGACGCCACCACCGGAGGCCCGATCGTCACATTGGGGACGAAGTGCCCGTCCATCACGTCGACGTGGAGCCAGTCGGCGGACGGGGCCACCTCCCCCACCTGTTCGGCCAGCAGCCCGAAGTCGGCCGACAGCACGGACGGCGCAATGCGCAGCTCGCCGGCGCGGCCGGGGTCGCGGGGTGGCATCGCGGTCGATTCCTCCATCGGTTCGTCGCCTCGGCTCAGGGGAAGCGGGCCCAGCACAGGATGCGCCGGAACCCGTAGAAGTACGGCTCGCGCTCGCCGAGCTCTTCGATCAGCCGCTCCCGGTAGCGCTCGACGAAGGCGTCGAAGAGCTCTGGGCTCAACCGCGTGCGGTACGGAGTGAGGAGGGTCCCCATTACCCACTCGACGACCTCGCTGGTCGACTCGAGCTCGTGGCCGTAGACCTCCATGCGCACGACCTGATCCTTCGCCCCCAACTCGTAGAGGAGGTCGGCGTAGAGCTCGGGTGAGAGGACGAACCGGCCGCGGTCCTCGGGAACATCGCCGTCGAGCGCATCGATGAAAGGGGACTCGTTGGCCACCGCCTGGGCCAACAGATGCGACGGATGGCGGAAGTTGGCCGGCACTTGGAACGCCAACTGCCCATCAGGCCCGAGTGCGGTGCGCATGCGCGCCAGCAGGTTCAGGTGGTCGTCGATCCATTGGAGCGACGCATTGGCGAACACGAGGTCGAGCCCCTCGTCGAGCCATGTCGCGATGTCGCCCTGGGCGAACGACAGACCGCGCACGTCGGCGAACGAGGACTGGGCCCGGGCCAGCATGGCCGGGGACGAGTCGATCCCGACCGTCTCCTGCGCCGCCAGCTCCTCGTGCAGAATTTTGGTCAGGTCCCCCGTGCCGCAGCCCAGATCGACAACGCGGCCGCCCGGCACGGGGTGGCACAGCGTCAGCAGATCGTCGAAGGGTTGCTGGCGCTCCGAACGGAACCGCTCGTACTGGTCGGGGCTCCACCCGTCAATCGGAGTCACGGTCACCGCACGCATGTTTAGTCCGTCCCGAGCCGCTCGCCGACCGCAGGACGCACACCGCGTAGCCACTCGTCGGCTGACATGGGAGAACGGCTCTCCGGCCGTACCTGTTGCAGCACCAGACTCCCGCTGCCCGTTGCGACGACGGGACCATCGAGGGTGCCCGGCGGGAGTGCCCCGTCTCGGTGTCCGCCCGGGGCCAGCGCGGTGTCGAGCACCGTCAGCCGCTTGCCGCGGAAGGTCGTCCAGGCCTGCCCCAGACGCACCACGCGCCTGATGTCGACGGCCGGATTCGTCCAGTCGAGGTGGAGATCCTCTTTGCTGATCTTCGCGGCGACGGTGACCTCGCCCTCCTGCGGCACCGGGTCGGGCAGGCCCTCGACTCCATCGGCCAACGCCTCCACCACCAGAGCGCTGGCCACGGTCACCAACTCGTGGCGGAGGCCGTCGAGCGTGATGTCGTCGTCGAGCGCGACGGTGGACACGGCGTAGACGGGACCCGTATCGAGCCCCTCCTCCACCTTCATGAGACAGACCCCGGTCTGGCGGTCCCCGGCGAGGATGGCGCGCTCGACCGGCGCCGCGCCGCGCCACCGCGGCAACAGCGAGAAGTGCAGGTTGACCATCGGGATCTGCTCGAGCAGTCGAACCGGGATGATGCGGCCGTACGCCACCACCACCGCCAACTCCACGCCGGCGGTCGTGAGGTCGTCCATGTCGTGGGTGACCGCGATGCCGAGCTCTGTGGCCGCCACTTTGACCGGGCTCGGTGTCTCTTCTTTGCCGCGTCCGCGACGCCGGTCGGGTCGGGTGACGCAGAGTGCGACGTCGTGTCCGGCCCCCACCAGCGCGCGCAACGGCGGCACGGCCATGGCAGGGGTGCCGAGGTACGCCAGGCGGGACACCCGTTCACCGTAGGGCAGACGGCATCTCGTCGACGACGAGATCGGGGGGGGGCCGGCGTCAGCGAGTGAAGAGGTTGGCCAGCCCGTCGGGGTCGGAGGCCGGCAGATCCAGTGTGCGGCCCCGCAGGATCCTGAGGGCCTCCTTGCGCTGGTCCTCGTTGAGGTGCTCGACCAGCAGGATGCCGTCGAGGTGGTCGAGCTCGTGCTGGAAGACCCGGCCTTCGAGCTCCGAGGCCTCAATGGAGATCTCGTTTCCGTCGAGGTCGAGGCCCACTAGGTGCACCGCATTGGGCCGCACGATCTCCCAACTGAGACCGGGGACCGAGAGGCACCCCTCGTCGTAGGCCCATTCCCCGTCGCTCTCGATGATCCGCGGGTTGATGACCGTGCGGGCACCGTCCCCCACGTCGTACACGAAGATGCGGCGCTGCACGCCCACCTGGTTGGCCGCCAGTCCCGTACCCGGCGCGTCGTACATGGTCTCGATCATGGAATCGACCAGGCTCGCCACGGACCCGTCGATGTCGTCCACTTCCCGGGTGCGCTCCTTGAGCACGGGGTCCCCGTACTGGCGGATGGTGAGGCTCGGCATGATTGCATCTTACCGGCGGCCCGCGCGGGATCCGGTCCCGTCCCCGGGGTGCGACGCCCCCTGGGTGGGTCAGAGGGTGGCCGGATCCATCTCGACCCGCAGCCCCCGCCCCGACGGCCGGGGGGTCCGCGCCAGGAGATCACACAGCGGTTCATGGCTGTCCGCCCGCAGGAGGAAGCGATCGTCACCGAGCGGTGACAGCGTGACGCTGCTGTGGGCCCCGGGCGGCCCCGACCCCGACAGCCCGGCCCCCGCCCCGGCCCCTGCCTCGGACTCGGCCGGCACCTGGAGCTCCCGGCCCAACGCCTCGGCATAAACGGGAGCGAGTACACCGGAGACCAGCGCCAGGGCGGCGTAGGGAGGCAGTGCCGAGGTGCGGCGGATCGCCTCTTCTTCTGCCAGCACCAGCGTCGGGTCCCCCAGCGCGACCGCTTGCAGCAACGGGTGGTCCGGCACCCGTGTCTGTGCCTGCATGCGGGCCCAGGGCACTCCCGTCCCGCGGGCGGCCACCAGCCGGGCGGCCCGCACGAACAACGCCAGCGTCTCCTCGGTGGCGGAGAGGCGGGGGGCCAGGAGATGCAGATCGATGTCGAGGAAGGCCACGGCGGCGGCGCGACGGACCCGGTGCAGCACCGCCTCCGTGCCGATCAGGACCGGGGTGCCCGCCACGGGGGGAACGGACCCGGCCGCCTGCGGGCCGGCCACCTCCCCCACTTCGGTGCCCAGCAGGGCCTCCAATTCCTCGCGCAGGCGACTCACCCCGGCGCGCAGGGTCTTCATCCGCAGCCGGCCGCAGGACGCGCACACGACCGGACGGGTCTCGTCGCAACGCGGACAGCGGAGGAGCTCTTCGCCCCGCGGCTGGGCGACGGCGGCCCCACAGCGGGCACAGCAGGCCAACTCGCCGCAGTGACGGCAGGCCAGCAAGCGGGCGCCGCCCGTGCGGTTGTACACGCAGACGAGAGGGCCCCGTTGGCGCGCCTCGACGTCGTCGAGGGCCGACCGGGCCAGGCGGACGAACTCCTCGGAGAACATGCCACTGCGGGGATCCGCCCCGCGACGATCGACCCGCTCCAACACGGGCCACCCGGCCCGCTCTTCGGGACGCGAGGGGGCGATCTTCCGCAGGTCGGGGCGTGCGGCGAGCGCCACCGGCGGCACCGGCGACGCCAGAACGCAGGGCACTCCCTCCCGATTGGCCCGCTCCATCAGGACGTCGACCGCGCTGTAGGTAGGGGCACTCTCTTCCCGGTAGGCGGGGTCATGCGCATCGAGCACCACCACGGCCGCCAACCGCGGCACCGGGGCCCAGGCGCCGGCCCGGCTGCCGACGACGACGGGCCATCCGGCCCGGGCCTGTTCCCAGGTGCGCGCCGTCGGCCAGCCCCGGTGTTCGAGGCGCGACGTGAGCCGTTCCGCCCAGCCCGCGGACGGGACGAGGACCAACACGCTGCCTTCGCGGGCGCGCACCGCGTCGTCTCCGACGACGGACAGCACGAGTGCAATCGGATCGGTGAGCGGGGGCTGGCGCACGACGGTCACACCCGACGCGGCCAGATCGAGATCGGCGCGCTGCGGCACAGCGGCGTCCAGTGGCGGTGGCGGTGGCGGTGGCGGTGGCGGTGGCGGTGGCGGCAGGTTGCGCACGATGGTCGCCGGGGAGGCGATCCGGAGAAAGAACGAAGCCGGACCGGCCCAACGCCAGGCCGCCCACTCGGCCAGTTCCACCAGGACGGACGGTGGGCCCCAGCCCAGCCACGACTTCAAGGGGAGGACGTCGACACCGGCGGGCGTCCCGACATCCTCGTCGACCACCCAGCCCCGCACCGTGCGCCCATGGAAGGGCGCCCGCACGCGGGTGCCGATGTGCACGTCGTCACGCCAGCCCGCGGGCACCGCGTAGTCGAACGTCTTGGCGACAGCAGCCACCTCGGTGCGCACGCGCACCACCCGTGCTGCGGCGTCGCTACCATCGCCACCGTCGTCCCGCGTCATGAAGTCACTGTCACCGGACGACGGCTCCCCTCAGGGGAGCGATCGGGCGATCAGAGTCCCAAGACGGCCCGCAGGTCGTCCACCCGGGGGGTGGCCTCCCACGTGAACTCCTTCTCCGAGCGTCCGAAGTGCCCGTAGGCCGCGGTCTTCTTGTAGATCGGGCGACGAAGGTCAAGGTCCCGGGAGATGGCGGCGGGGCGCAGGTCGAAGAGCTCCCGCACCGCGTCGGCGATCTTCTCGGGGTCGACGGTCTCCGTGCCGAAGGTCTCGACGAGCAGCGAGACAGGGTGGGCGACGCCGATGGCGTAGGCCACCTGGACCTCGCATCGCTTGGCCGCCCCGGAGGCCACCACATGCTTTGCCACCCAGCGCGCCGCGTAGGCCGCCGAACGGTCGACCTTGGAGGGGTCCTTCCCGGAGAAGGCGCCGCCCCCGTGACGGGCCATGCCCCCGTAGGTGTCCACAATGATCTTGCGACCGGTCAGGCCGGTGTCGGCGTGGGGACCGCCGAGCTCGAAGATGCCCGTCGGGTTCACGAAGATGCGCAGCCCTTCGGAGTCCATGTCCGTGGGCAGGAGCGGCATGATGACGTGCTCGGTGAGGTCGGGCCGCAACTGCTCTTCGAGGTCGATGCCGCTGGCGTGCTGGGTCGAGATCAGCACCGTGTCGATGCGCACCGGGCGGCCGTCCTCGTAGACGACCGAGACCTGGGTCTTGCCGTCGGGGCGGAGGTACGGCACCGTTGCGGCTCGGCGAACCTGGGCCAGCCGCTCAGCGAGGCGGTGCGACAGCCAGATCGGCAGCGGCATCAGGTCCGGCGTCTCGTCGCAGGCGTAGCCGAACATCATCCCCTGGTCGCCCGCACCCTGTGCGTTGAGAACGTCCTCGCCGGCCTTGCCGCTGCGCAGCTCGAGCGAGTCGTCGACCCCCTGGGCGATGTCGGGTGACTGCGCGTCCAGCGACACCAGCACGCCACACGTCTTGCCGTTGAATCCGTAGTCGTCGTTGTCGTACCCGATCTCGCACACCGTGTCGCGCACCAGCGCGGGAATATCGACATAGGTCGATGTGGTGACCTCGCCGGCCACCACCACGAGGCCGGTGGTGAGCAACGTCTCACAGGCCACACGGCTCGCCGGATCGCCCTCGAGCATGGCGTCGAGGACGGCATCGGAGATCTGGTCGGCCATTTTGTCGGGGTGGCCCTCGGTCACCGATTCCGAGGTGAATGTCGTTCTCACGTGGTGCTCCGCTTCTCGTTGTGGTGGGCGATCACCCTATCCAATACGGCATTTGCCACTGCATCTTTGGAGGTCAGTGGGATTTCCTGGCTCTGCCCATCCGCTTCCAAAATAATGACTGCGTTGGTGTCGTGGTCGAATCCTGTACCCGGCGCGCTCACATCGTTCACGACGAGCAGGTCGACACCCTTGCGGGCCAGCTTGCGCCGTCCCCGTTCGAGGGCGTCGTGGGTCTCCGCCGCGAACCCCACCAGCACCTGCCCTGGGCGGCGCCGGGCGGTCAGGCCGGCCAGGATGTCGGGCGTCTGCTCCAAGACGATTTCGGGGAGACCCTCTTCCTTGGAGAGCTTCGTGTCCACGGACCGCTTCGGGCGGAAGTCCGCTACCGCCGCTGCCATGACCACGACCACCGCGCCCTCGGCCGCGGCGCCGACCGCGTGCTCCATGTCGGCCGCCGTCTCCACGTCAATGCGAGTCACCGTCGAGGAGACATCGGGCGGGAGCACGAGGGGCGACGACGTCACCAACGTGACCGCGGCACCACGGCGCGCTGCCGCGATGGCGATGGCGTGGCCCTGCTTGCCCGACGACCGGTTCGTGATGAAGCGCACGGGATCGAGCGGTTCCCGCGTGCCGCCCGCGCTGACCACAACGGTGGTGCCGTGGAAGTCGCGCCGCGTCCCGCGGCCGAGCCGTTCGAGGACGCGCGCCACAATCACGCCGGGGTCGGCGAGCCGGCCCTCCCCCGAGTCACCACCAGCCAGCCTCCCGCTCTCGGGCGGGATGATCTCGACGCCGCGGCGCTCGAGCGTGGCCAAGTTCTCGCGCACCGACGCGTGCTCCCACATTTCGGTGTGCATGGCCGGACAGACGAGCACCGGCGCCCGGGTGGCCAGGAGGGTGGCACAAAGGAGGTCGTCGGAGAGCCCGGCGGCGTAGCGGGCCAGGGTGTGTGCGGTCGCCGGCACGACCAGGACCAGATCCGCTTGCTGGCCGAGCCGGGTGTGGGGAATCGGAGAGGCCTCGTCCCACAAGGAGCGCAGCACCGGTTCGGAGGCCAGGGCAGAGAAGGTGACGGCACCGACAAAGCGCGTGGCCTCTTCTGTGAGCACCGGCGTCACGTGCACACCGGCATCGACCAGTTGCCGGCACACCTCTATCGCCTTGTAAGCGGCGATGCCGCCGCAGACACCGAGAACGACGCGTGGTGCGGCGGCCGAAAGGCGGTCAGCTTCAGCGTTCACGGGCGGATCCTCCATGGGGGTCACCGGCCATCGGCGCTCCTCGCCGCGCCAGTCCGTCAGGCGCCTAGCTGGCAGCCGGGTCGTCGCCCCCGACGTCGAGGACCTCGATCACTTCGACGATCTCGGTCGGCTGGGCACCGGCTTCGCCCTCGGACTCGGCCAGGAGGCCTGCCTCGGCCGCATCGGCGATGGCCGCGGCCAGAGCTGCCTCTTCCTCTGGGTCCGGACGGGTGAACGTCGCCTTTCCGGCGGCGATCTCTTCGAAGGCGATGGAGACGGGCTTGCCCGACACCGACGCCACCTGGGGTGGGACCACCTTGCCGAGGCCTTCGCCGAGGCTGTTGTAGTAGGAGTTCACCTGGCGGGCCCGGGCCGAACCGAGAGCGACCAGGGTGAACTTGGAGTCCACCTTGTCCAGGAGCTCTTCGATTGGTGGGTCCATGAGCGTGTGGCGGCCTTGGGCCATCAGGATTCCTCCGGGTTCGCGGCGCAGGGGGCAGCCGATCGAGTCCGATCAACTATAGCGGTCAGCTCGGCCAGGGCCTGACCAAGGTCGTCATTGATGACCGTGTGAGCTGCAATTTTGGCCCCACGCTCCACTTCTGAGCGCCCGAGCTCCACCCGGCGCCGAATGTGCTCGGTGTCGTCCCCGCGGGCCTTGAGGCGCTCGGCCTGTACAGCGGGCGACGGGGGCAGCAGGAGGATCACCGTCGCATCAGGACGGTGGGCCAACACCTGTTCGGCCCCCTGCACGTCGATCTCGAGCAGCACGTCGGAGCCGGGAGGGGGATCAGGAATGGGCGTGCCCATGAGGTAGTCGAGGAACTGGGCCCACTCGTAGAAACCGCCCTGGGCCACCGCCGCCTCGAAGGTGGGGCGATCCACGAACACATAGGCACTGCGCTCGCGCTCGCCCGGCCGCGGCTTCCTCGTGGTCCAGCTCCGGCTGAGCCAGAGAGTGGGATCCTGCGCGATCAGCGCTGCGGCAACAGTGCCCTTGCCGGCCCCACCAGGGCCGATGAGCACGAAGATGTGCGGCGCGGTGATCTTGGGTTCAGCGCGCAGTCTCTTTGAGCAGCGATTCACGCTGCTTGGCGCCGAGACCCTGGAGCCTCCGGCTGTCACTGATGCCGACGGTCTCCATCAGACGGCGCGCCTTGACCTTGCCCAGACCGGGCAGGGACTCGAGGACGGACACCACCTTCATCTTCCCGATGGTCTCGTTGGAGTCCGCCTCTTGGAGGAGGTCCGCCAGCGACAAGTGGTTCATCTTGAGCTTGTCTTTGACCTCGGCCCGCTCACGGCGAACCCTGGCAGCCTTTTCGAGTGCAGCTGCGCGCTGCTCTGGAGTGAGTGCGGGAGGTTGCGGCATGCCGAGACCATAGCGCCTCAGCCAGGGGCGTTCACACCCATTTCCCCTCTTCAGCCCATTACTGCCGCCAACTCGCGGTTCAGGGAGCGCGCACTGCGGCCCAAGTCGGCGGGATCCGGACCATCATTGAGGAGTCCCCGGGAGCTGCTCGGGAGCACGCTGCCGGGCTGGCACCCGGCAAAACGCCTGGCCACGTCGGCGGGGCCGGCGCCCTGGGCACCCAGTCCGGGAGCGAGGATTACCCCTCCCAACTGGGATAACGCGAAGGTTGACCGCTCCAACGTCGCCCCGACGACCGCACCGACGGTCCCAGTCGGGACTTCGGGCGAGCCGTTGAGATCGGCGATCTCGCCGAGGAGCATGTC
>Ga0182012_10001344_pt1 | contig 27014 bp, 13 predicted proteins | sample 612S2SmetaG_FD_120486 | JGI IMG/M metagenome (GOLD analysis project Ga0182012, IMG submission 120486) | Permafrost microbial communities from Stordalen Mire, Sweden - 612S2S metaG | ecosystem: Environmental > Terrestrial > Soil > Wetlands > Permafrost | place: Sweden: Stordalen | collected...
AACGGAAACCGGAGCGGGCACAGCGTATCCCAATGTCAAGTACGACGCCGAAGTCCCGCTTGTCCTGAGCGAGATCGACCCGGCGCTGAACAACGCTGTCAACGCCGCAGTCAATACCGCCGGCTTCAGCGAAATTGCGTCTCGAGGGCCGACCGTGGGCGGCGCGGTGGCCGAAGTGAACGTTACAAATAATGGCTCGTACATGGCGACGCCTCCCACCGTTTCCTTTACCGGTGGAGGAGGCACGGGAGCAACGGCGACCGCTTATATCAACACGCCTTGCACGTCGGCCGGAGTTCCGGACGGATGCGGCACGATCACCATCGTCGTTACCAGTGGAGGCACGAACTACACGTCCGCTCCCACTGTGATGTTGACAGGCGGCGACGGAACCGGTGCGGCAGCCCAGTCATACCTCACACGCGGAACGAACTCGATCGCCACTTGCAGCACTCCAAGCGGGACCGTGCCTGCATGTTATCCCCCGGTGGTCAATTACACGCCTCTTTATTACATGATCAACGGCGTTCCCTTCAGCCGGGCGAACGCCTCGTCGTCGCTGTTCCCGGTCACCCCGACAACGCTTGCGCCCGCTTCGGGGACAGGATCGGTCCTTGTGCGTTTCGTCAATGCCGGCCTGCACATGCACGTCCCAACGATCGTTGGATCGCAAACTATGCAAAATGCCAGCGGGACGCCTGTCGCGACCGGTGGATTTGAGTTGATCGCGGAAGACGGGAACCCGCTGCCGGGTATTCCCCGTGTTCAGAGCGAAGTGTTCATGGCCGCAGGCAAGACCTATGACGTGATGATCAACGCGCCTGCCTCTGGCGGGATGGCGCTCCCGGTGTATGACCGCGAACTGAGCCTGTCGGGCAACGCCATCAATCGCGACGCCGGAATGCTGGCATATCTAAGCATCAATGGCTCAAGCCTGCCGAACGCCGGATCGCTGGCAGCAGCGACAGCCAATCCCGACACGTATAACTCGGTGGTTCCCGGTTTTCCGCTCACTATCTCGGATGCCTCCAAGGGCGTAATCGCCAATGACGTGAACGTCCTAGGTGTTCAGGTGTCCACTGCGCCCACGCAAGGCACACTGACTCTGAACGCCAATGGCACATTCACTTATGTTCCCAACGCCAGATGGACCGCACCGGACACTTTTGGCTATTGCGGCAATGGTGCGACTTCAGGCCAGGCTTGCACCACGGTAACGCTGAATGCGGCTCCAATTGAGGCTGCTACCGGAATTACCTTAACCTGCCCTGCACCCAGTTACACGTCGAAGGAAGCGACTTACATAAAGGTTCCGCCGCCGGGCGTCCTGTCATGTATCAAAGACGCGCTTGGGTATCCGGTCACGGTCGACGTATCAACGGTCATTCCGACGAGTGGTCTCTCAGTGAATATGGATGCCAACGGCGGGTTCTCCGCCTCCGTCTCCGGGCCCACCATGAGCACCTTTACTTTCCAGGTGAAGAACGCGCAGGGAACGGAAGCCTCGAACCCGACTGGAAGCACACCTGCATCTAAGCTTGTTACCGCGACGCTGACCTTCCCGCAGGGAAGCGGGCTTAGTGTGTCCGTTGTCGATGGCAAGACGAAGGCGCCGGTCACCGACTATCGATGGATCATCGAGGAAGACAAGACGTTTTACATCAGCCCCAATTGCACGTCGAATCCTCCGCCAGCGGGCTGCATCCAGACTTCCAGTGGGACCGTTCCGCTGCTTGGAACGAATTTCCACACCAGTGACATGACCTATGTGGCACAGGGATGCACGGGACCGCAGTCCTGCGAATCCGGCCAGATGGTGGTGGACCCGTCCAGCGGACAGCATATCGCCGCGGTGTGCGATGTCGGCAACGGCAAATGCCGGCCTGACCCCGGCAATGGAAAGACGGCGGTCAATCCCAGCCAGGTCGTACTGGACCCAAGCAAGCGCTACTATATCTCGGTGCTGCCTGGCGACGCAGCTGACCCGTTCCAGACCGGAAACTCGGGGACCTCCTGCGCACTCATTAACGGACAGCAATCTTGCGGTCACAGCATGGGCGGCGCGCCCGTTCCGGTAGCCTGCACGCCTCCCATTGGCTCAACGACCTGCACCGGCACGTTCCCCCCTGTGACGGTGCTTGTGGAGCAGGATCCGTTCCCGCCCGCAGATCTGGCTGTGAACGTGTTTGAAGACGACTTCCCGCTCAACGGCGAGCAAGACTCCGGCGGCGGAATCGACGTCCTCGCCACCAACGAGCCGGGGCTGGGTGGTTTCAACATCCTCCTCTGGGACGATATGGGCGGCTCCGGCGACGTGACCGGCCAGATGACCTACGACATGTTCAACCAGCCGCTATCCAACAGCCTGGATGGGTACATCGACCCAGCCACAGGGCAGAATGCATGCCCGATCACCCAGCAAGGACAGGGCATCACGGGGATGATCGTGACCTGCCCCAAGTTCGAAGCAGATGGAGTGACGCTGTCACCACTGGCGGGCGAAGCTGTTGTCAAGAACCTCATGCCCGGCCGATTCAGCGTTCAGGCCATCCCCGCTGCCGACCGCATTGCCAAGGGTGAAGAGTGGCTTCAGACGAACACTCTGGACGGCCAGAAGGCCCACGATTCGTTCCTCAGGATCGGCGAGCCGGACTACTTCCAGGAGTTCGGGCCGGCGAATTATCACGTCAACATCGGCTTTGCCAACCCCAAGATCATTACCAGCCGGCTGGCGAATGTCTGCAATGGAAACGATCCGAATGCTCCGAACCCCGGCCAAAAATACGCCTGCACCAGCACGGTGACGGGCAAGGTGACCACCGAGCGCATGAGCAGGACGCCGGATGAGCGGCTTTATAGCAGCGGCTCACGCGACTCCTTTTTCTTCACCCAGTGCTACGTGAGCATCGGCGACCCGGACGGCGAGGATTTCGCCTTCGCCAAGTGCAACGCCGATGGTACATTCAGCATTTCAGGCCTGCCCGAGGGCCAGTGGAGGCTCACCACCTTTGACCAGTGGAATGACCAACTGGTGGACGGACTTTCGTTCCCGATCCAACTCGCCGTAGGTGCAACCCTCCCGTTCGGAGATGTTCCGGCAAACCAGTGGCAGGCTAACGTCTACACCAGGACATTCATCGACGACAACAAGGATGGAGTCTCGCAAACCAGTGAAGGCGGCATTCCCTTCATCAACACCACGGTCCGGTACCGGGATGGCAGCCTGTCGAACAATCTGGTCACTGACCTGACCGGCACAGCCAACTTCAACGAAGAGTTCCCTCTGTTTAATTGGTACGTGGTTGAAACCGATACCACGCGATACAAGACAACCGGAATTCACACGGTCTATGACGCGGGCGGTCCGGCAGACGGTACGGCTTCCTGCGGCCAGAAGGTTCCCGGCTACCCGCTGTGCGGATCAACCGATTCTAAGTCGCCGTACGCGTTTCTCGCCAATACCGCGGAGCAAAACCCGTTGCCTGCCGATCTGTCGGTTCCGGGCGCGGTCTACTGCCCCACCTCGGATTGCGCGAACCAATCCATTGCGAATGGCCCAGTTCCCAGCGGCGCCGGCGTTTCGACCGGTCGCATCGACCCCCCGTGGCTTGGCGGGACTGAGGGCTGGCAGGGCTTCTCCGGTGAAAACAACTTCATCGAATTTGGCAAGGCGCCCTATGTAGCGGGCGAAAACGGCGGCATCAAGGGGCACGTCATCTATGCCTCGACTCGTCCGTTCGACGACCCGCAGATGCTGGTTCAAACCCAATGGGAGCCCCTGGTTCCACACGTCAAGATCAACCTCTATCAGGAGGGCACGGCCGCGGACGGCATCACGCCAACCCTGACCCTCGTGGATAGTACGCAAACCAGCAGCTGGGACGACTTTGCCCAGGGATTCCGATTGGATGCGAATGGCAACCCGATCAAGGATGCGAACGGCAACTACATTCCCAACATGAATTGCCCTGGCCAGTCCACCACCGATCCCTTCTACTTCTCGCTGGAGAACCAGCCGAACTACCTTGACTATTACAACAACGTCGAGCACAGCGGCGGCACAGGCAGCGCGACGCCGCTGCCGTATAATGCGCAGTTCAAGTGCTATGACGGTTTGCACAACTGGAACCAGTTGCAGCCGGTGCCATACGACGGCATGTACTCGTTCCCCAGCGTAACTACGAGGGATGCGAACGGAAAGCCAACCGGAACCAACTGCACCTCTTGCACGAAGGACCCCGCGAGCGACGAGTATGGCGGCATTCCCATGCTCAAGCCTGGCAAATATGTCGTAGAAGTAGTCCCGCCCGAGGGCTATGAAATCGTGAAGGAAGAGGATAAGAACATCCTGATCGGCGATGACTTCATCGCGCCAGTAACCCAGCAGTTCGGCGGCCTCAGCGACATCTTCATCATTCCCGACCAGGCCCAGGTTGGGAGCGCCTACAACCCGTACAATCCTCAGGATCCGACGCAGAGCCTGGGAGCGCAACCGAACAATGGGATTGTCCCAGGGTTCACGCCTGAACCGACCTGGCCATGCGTCGGGGAGTCCCGAGTGGTCCCCGACTACATTAGCCTCTTCCCTCAATCGAAGCAGGTAGCGCCGTTCGCGGGAGCCACCAGGAATCTCTGCGACCGGAAAGAAGTGACGCTGAGCGATCAGGCAGGAGCAATTGCCAAGTTCTACGTCTACACCTCAACTCACAAGGCAGCCAAATTCACCGGCGTGATCACGGACGACTTCACCTCGGAATTTGACCCGTTCTCTCCGCAATTCGGTGAGAAGTTTGCACCGCCAAACATGCCAATTGCTATCAAGGATTGGACTGGAACCGAGATCGGCCGCGTGTACTCCGACTGGTGGGGCGATTACGACGGCCTGACCTACTCGACATGGGAAGTGAACCCACCCAACCCGACGGGTTATTCGCCGACCATGATGATCTTCTGCATGAACGACAAGGGAACTGGAACCACTCCGGATCCGCTGTTTAATCCGGGATACAGCCAGTTCTGCTATGAGTTGCCGTATATGCCGGGTCAGACTCAGTACCTGGATACGCCAGTGGTTCCGACTTCGGCCTTCTCGGCGGGGTATAACCATCCAGATTGCAGTTATCCGGCTGCCACACCGGCCATCAAAGAAGTAGACGGATCAGTAAAAGGGCCATGGGTGGGGACATCGATTGCATTGTCTTCCCTGACTCTCGGCGCAAACGGTAGTCATTACACAGCTGTTCCCTCGGTGGCCTTCACTGGCGGCGGCGGAAGTGGAGCGATGGCCACCGATACCTTGAAAGTGGTCAGCGTCACCGTGGGTCTTGCCGGCCACTATAGTGTCGCTCCTACGGCTGTCGTCGTGGCAGCTGCCCCTGCGGGTGGGACCACTGCTACGGCAACAGCGAACTGGACTGCCCACGGTTTAGGGGCGGCCAGATACTTCACTCTCTCGAGCGTCAATATAACGAACCTTCCCACGGAAGGCGGGTATATCGGTGTTCCAACCATCAGCTTCACCGGTGGCACAACTGGCACTGGCGGCTCGGCTGCAACTGCTACAGCGGTAATGGGTGTCGGCGCTGTAACTCTCACGAACGGCGGTTCGGGTTATAACTCAGCTCCAACAGTCTCCTTTACCGGAGGCGGCGGCTCTGGGGCCTCAGCAACCGCAAATATCGCCTCTATGGCAACGAGTCCCCTCACAATCATGGCGCTGGGCGACCAGCAAGTAATCAACAATGCGTACTCCGGGCCCACGGCCACGGCGGCTCCTTTCAACAATCAATTCGTGACTCGCCACTATGGCTTTGGTGGGGCGCAGGGAACGGTCACCATCGGAGGAGCTCCTGCAACCGTCACAAGTTGGAGCGATTCTTCGATCACTGTGACTGTGCCGGCTTTGGGCGGGACCAACGGCGTGCCACTGTGCGCAATTCAGCAGCAAGCCCAGTACTTCCCAACAGGCGTTCCATTCACACCCGCGTATTGCGGACAACTGGTGATCACCACCGCCAGCGGCCTGCAATCCGTCGACACCGTGACCGTAACCATCGGCGGCAAAGCTCCGACTATGGTCAGCGGCACCACGCCACTCTCACCGACCGGCACGGGCGCGATTCAGCAAGCGATCGACAACGCGCTACCGGGCGACCTTATCATCGTTCCTCCGGGCGACTACCAGGAAATGGTCATGATGTGGAAGCCGGTCCGGCTGCAAGGTGTCGGCGCTGCCTCCAGCATCATCGACGCGAATGCCCAACCCGCCGGCAAGATGGATCCCTGGCGCAAGCAGCTCGGATGCCTCTTTGGTCTGGACCCAACAGGCACTCCGCTGAACAGCTTCCAGAGTTGCGCAAGCTGGACCGCCTTCACCCCCGGCAGCAGTCCCCAGGTCGACCGCCTACCGCTCGAGGGGATCGTCGGCTGGGACACCACCACCAACGGCAACCTTGCTCAGCTGCTTTCGGAGCCGACGCTGATGGGAGCCTATGAGGGAGCGGCAATCACGGTCGTCGGGAAGGGCGTGCTCGCCGGTCCTGGAGACTATTTCGGGGTCGCGAATGAGGCTGCATTCCCAACCGGAAGCGTCGTCCTCACCGCCAATAATTGCGGCGGATTGGGAGCGCAGGGCACGACGACGAATCCTTACCCGAGCAACTTCCAATGCAACCCGTCAAGCATCGACGGCCTGACTCTCACTGACTCATCCGAAGGCGGCGGCGGACTCTTCGTCCACGCCTGGGCGCACAACCTGCAGATCGCAAACAACCGGGTCTACGGCAATATCGGAACGCTCTCGGGCGGTATCAACGTTGGACAAGGCGAAAGTCCCGACGCCTATTTGAACAACACCGACCTCGACACCGATCCAGCTTCATGCGAGACAACGCTGACGAATCCGGCCACGGGCTTCCTTTGGAACCCGAACGATCCAACGAACACACAGGAACCGTACTGCTTCGACCTCTACGTCAACGTGCACAACAACTCAGTCACGTCGAACACTTCCATCGGCGACGAACTGTTCTCCGGCACGCCGGCTGGAGCAGGCGGCGTCAGCTTCTGCACCGGAGCCGACTACTACAAGTTCAACTACAACTGGGTATGCGGCAACATGAGCACCGGTGACGGCGGCGGTGTGGCTCACATCGGATTCAACAAGAACGGAGATATCGAACACAACACCATCATCTTCAATCAAAGTCTCAATCCGACGATTCCAACCAACGGCGGCGGACTTATCGTGATGGCCACGGCACCGGACGGAACTCTGCCCGGCGCAGCGGCCGGCACAGAGTGCGGCAGCGTGACGGACGTGGACTGCGCACCTGGACTGGGCGACGGTACCGGCCCTGGCCTGGTGATCAACGCGAACCTGATCATGGGCAACGCTGCTGAAGCCGGCAGCGGCGGCGGCATCAGGTTCCAGGGAGTAAACGGCACGGACATTCCGCGCTTCCCCAACAGTCCAAACTACTGGTACGGGGTCACAGCCACCAACAACATCATCACCAACAACGTGGCCGGCTGGGATGGGGGCGGTGTCTCGCTGCAGGACGCACTGAAGGTAAACCTGATAAACAACACCATCGCCTCGAACGACTCCACCGCAACGGCTGGAGTGCTCTTCAATACTCTGGGCGCGCCACTGGCGAGCGCGCCTGGAGTGTCGCTGGGGGGGCAGCTCAACGGGCTAAACAGCTCGGCGCCTCAACCCGCCGGCGTTGTCACCATGGCCAACAGCACCAACCTTACTGCGGCTCTTCCAGGATCTAAATCCAACGATTTCGGGCTCACTTGCCCGGCTTCTCACGCGAATTGCGGACTGTTCTCAAATCCGTATCTCGCCAACGACCTGATTTGGCAGAACCGCACCTTCTTCATCGGAGTTGGAACCAACGTCCAGCCGCAGTTCCAGCAGAACCTTGTCACCCTGTATAACTCGGTATTCACTGGCGGCGTGCCGTCATCTTCCGGCGGAGTGCTCACAAACCAAACTGCCACCGGTCAATGCGTCGCGGGTTCGAATTACTGGGACATCGGCGTACGCGGCGACACGGGGCCGGGCAACCACGCCTCTGGGTTCACGCTGGCCCCAACCTATTCGCTGCTGACAAACCCTGCCGAGATTGGGACCGGTACGAATAACCTGAATGCCAGCCCGGACCTCATGAGTCAATACTGCAACGGCTCAAGAGTGCCGCCGGAATTTGCGAAGGGAAGCTTCAACGTGCCTCCGGGCATTTCGGACGCGACCGTTCCCAACCCCATCTTCAACCTGAGTCCGGCGGCGACGGTGGACGAAGGCAACAACTGGATCAACATGACCTGGGGACCGCTGGCCGAAACCAATCCAACGAACGGTAAAACGCTTGGGAACTACGCGCTGACCGCTGGTTCACCGGCCATCAACGATATCGCAAGCACGTTCTTCAATACCGTTGAGGCGCTGGTGCCACAAATCGGCACTGACTTCTACGGGCATACGAGACCGTACAGCACGACTCTCGCCGACATAGGTGCAGTCGAGTTCCAGGGTACGAGTACTACGCTCCCCTACGCGTCGCCCACGGCCCTTGATTTCGGCGCGGTGGGGGTGGGTTCCACAAGCACAGCGCAAACGCTGACCTTGACCAATCCAACAGGAGCGACGCTAACTGGCATCGCTGTCACGGTCACGGCGCCGTACTCCAGGTCAGGAGGCACCTGCGGCGCGACCTTAACGGCGGCGGCCGGGAACTGCACCATTATCCTGGTGTTCAGCCCGACCTCCTCAACTAACCAGTACCCGACCGGCACGGCGACCATCGCGGTCACGGGAACCACGGTTCTCGGATCGCCCGTCGCACTTACCGGTGAAGCGGTGCCCCCGACCTACCTCGCTACCGTAACCCCGACTTCGCTCACCTTCGGAAGCCAGGTCGACGGCACCGCCAGTACGGCGCAAACCCTGACGGTGACAAACACCGGCACCGCTGTTCTGTCGGTCGGCACCTTTACGTTCTCCACTGGGTTCGCGCAGGCTGCGGGTGGCACCTGCACGGCCACCCTGGCGGTCAACGCTTCGTGCACCCTCAACGTGGCATTCGCACCGACGACGGCGCAGTCTGGGCAAATCAACGGAACCCTGACCATCGCTTATGCCGACACGGGTACTGCCGCAACAGTGACGCCTTCACCTGTGCCACTCAGTGGCACAGCCATACCGCAGATACTCACCGCAACCGTAACTGGCGGTCCGCTCGCCTTTGGAAACTGGGCGATCGGAACCACTAGCGGGGCAAAAACACTGACTGTTACGAACACCGGCAATACAGCTCTGGCCGGCGGAACGTTCACAGTTGTCGGTGGCGCGCCGTTCTCGCGGCCAACGGGTGCGGCGAGTGGGACTTGCGGCGCAGCGCTCGGGGTTGGCGGCACGTGCACAATCAACGTGGTGTTCGCGCCGACAGCAGTAGCGACATACAGCAGAACGCTGACTGTCGCATACGGCACCGCCACGGTGACGGGTTCGCCGGTAACTCTCACTGGTGCAGGCGTGGCGACGCGGGCAACTGTGTCGATCGCACCGAATCCTCTAACCATCACCCTGGCATCGGGAACCCTGTCTGGATCCGGGACTGTGACACTGACAAACACTGCCGCAGCCGGTGGATCCAGCGTCTCTGTAACCAACGTATCGGTCACCGGGTCGGGCTTCGTCTGGGCATTCACCGCCGGAACAAACGCCTGCACGGGCGCGAGCCTGCAGCCTGGAGCCAGTTGCACGGTACAGGTCAATTTCTCGCGCTTAGGGTCCGTGGGAACTCACACAGGAAGCATTACCTTTACCGACACAGCCACTGGGTCTCCGCAGAGCGGAGTGTTAACAGGAGTAGCTCATTGAAGCCTATTTGAGCCGCCGAACGATGCTCCTTGTGGTCTTTTCCGCAAGCAGCATCGTAACTCCAAAGCCAGTTCGAGAATTGGCAAACTGCAGAAAGGGCCGGAAATTCAAACCAGGAACTCCGGCCAATTTCACGAGGGACGCGATGACTCAAAAAATGAATTCCTTCCGATACAACGGATTACAGGGCACGAAACTCGCATTGGTGGCAGGGATTCTTATGGGCAACTTGCCGCTCGTGCCAGTGATTGCCCAATCCGCCGCCCCGGCGCCGGTGGCAGTGACGACTCCAACTGTAACCCCTCCCAGATCCGCCGAGGCCGCTGCTCCGGCGGCCCCCGCAACTCGCTATCAACCAAATCGTTTTGCAGGGCGGGCGGCCAGGTACTACGCGCTCTTCTGGGGAATCGAGTCCCCGTCGGTAAAGGCGGCGGAGGCGGGAGAGTTGATTCGCTTTACCTACCATGTGCTGGACCCCGAAAGGGCGAAGGCAATCAACGACAAGAAAAACGACGCTTACCTGATCTTCCCGGAAGCCAAGATCAGGCTCTCGGTGCCCTCTTTTGAGAAGGTTGGGCAGATGCGTCAGAGCAGCGCACCCGAAGCGGGGAAGACTTACTGGATGGCTTTCTCGAATCCAGGGCGGAGGGTGAAACGGGGAGATCGCGTGGACGTGGTGATCGGGCTCTTCCATGCGGAGGGCCTGGTCGTGGAATAGCAACACATGATTTTCGTAGCCCGCAACCACGCAGCTTCGTCCCAACTCGGATGCAAGCACAGACAACACGGCACGCACCTCTTGGGGCAGGCCCTAATTTCTCACAGTGAGGAAAAATATGTTTGGAAAGCAAGTTTGCGCGACCCTGGTTCTCACCGCCTCAATCCTGTCTGGAACAACAATCGCCGAGTCGCAGGCTAACCTTTCGGCCGCGCAGATCGTGAACAAGAACGTGGCGGCCCGAGGCGGCTTGGAGGCGTGGCGCGCGGTCCAATCGATGTCGTGGAAGGGACGGCTTGGAGCCGGAGGGAACCAGCGAGCTACTCTTCCTGTCTCGGGCGCAAGCAAGAACGGAGCCAAGATTCCAACTGATCCGCGACCGAAGGAAGAGGCTCAACTGCCGTTCGTAATGAAGATGGAGCGCCCGCGCAAAGTGCGGTTTGAGCTCCAGTTCAAAGGCCAGTCGGCAGTCCAGGTCTACGACGGCGCCTCGGGCTGGAAGCTGAGGCCGTATCTGAATCACTTAGAGGTTGAGCCCTTCACTCCTGACGAATCGCACATCGCATCCATGCAGTCAGACCTTGATGGTCCTTTGGTCGATTATGCAGCGAAGGGCACCGCAATCGAACTTGCAGGCATGGAAAAAGTGGATGACCGAGATACCTACAAACTCAAGCTCACCATGAAGGATGGACATTCAATTCACGTTTGGATTGATGCGAAGACCTTTCTGGAAGCCAAGATTGAAGGGATGCCGAGGCGGCTTGACGGCATCGAGCATCCTGTGGAGATCTACTACCGAGATTACCGGCAAGTGAGCGGGCTCCAGATACCATTCGTTCTCGAGACGAAAGTCCTGCCTGTGGGTAAAGCGGTCCCGCGGGCGGATCGCATTCCGGTGCCGGTCGAGAGAATTTCCATCGAAGGAGTCGAGGTGAATCCTAAGCTCGATGCATCCCTATTTTCGAAGCCGCAGATCCAGACCGCATCGAATGGCCACTAAGGTGCCGTCAGGTTGATTGGAAAAGGCATTCCCTTGCGCGTACGTTCGGACGTGTGCGGCAACTCGAGCAGACTGCAAGACCTGTTGCGGTCTAGTGCAAAGAAGCCCAATGCGCCCAATGGGACCACGATGGAAGAGGCGCACTTGAAGGAAGGATATCCTTGACGATCCTGGAAGAGGTTGCAGTGAGCGAAATCGATCCAGACAGCCCGGACCGTGATTTGATTTTGCTGATCGAAGTGGGCCAATCACCCCTCTCGGGTGAGTGGCACGTCAGAATAACGACGCAACACGGCGTATGTTACTATTCCTCTCCATGTGTTTCAGAAAGTGAGGCAATGGCAATCAAGGAAGATGCCTTGGAGAACATTCGTCGCAACTTCCTTAGGGGAATCGACCCGCCATTCCGGGTGAACTAATAGAAAAGTGTCTTGTAGCACCGAGTTTCTGTCCAGTAGTCGCGGGTCCGTCGGCTCTAGCTTCATAAACACGCAGGCCGTCAATACAGGGGAAGAGTTTCCCTTGGAAGGAACCTCTTCGCCGGCGCTCATGTTTTGGCGCTAGACTCGCACGGCTGATCTCCGGGCCTTCTCAATCAAAAATCGCTTGCATCTGGCGACTGCCAGCATGTCTTCTTGTTCCCGGTAGACCGTATTCCGCCCTCAAGTCAACCCCGTCAATCTCCATCACGCCTTGGCTTTGATTTGATCCATCCAGGATGCGGCGATCGGAATTGCGAAGAGTCTGCTTAGCTTCAGCCGTTCAGGCGATGGAGACTCCTGAGTCTGGGACGGCCTATTTGATAAGGATCAAAGACCTTCCGGGGAATAAGCTCCAAGCTGAATTGTCAAGCACAAGTTGCCCGCCAAGGACGTTGAAACAGGCTTGCGACGGTCGAGTTGCTTGAGATAACGGAGCTGGGGTTCGTACTCCAGTTGCAGACACTCTTCCGCAACCCGTGTGCCTCCAGGGTGATGGATTTCAGGGACGTATCTAATCTAGTCGACGGAATGATGAAGAGCATCCCAATTCGTCGCAGCAAACGCCCTTCCGATGAGGGCTACACCTTGGTCGCGGTCGTCTTCATGATGACAATCCTGATCATCATGATGGCCATTGCAGCGCCAAAAATAGCGAAGGACATCCAGCGAGAACGCGAACTTGAGACTATGCACCGCGGCAAGCAGTATGCGCGTGCTATCAAGCTTTACTATCATAAGTTCGGGAAGTATCCACCTAGCGTCGACGCATTACTCAATACTAACAATATCCGATTCCTGCGCGCGCGGTACCTGGATCCAATGACCGGCAAAGATGACTGGAAGCCAATCTTGCTCGGGCAGAACAAGACGCCGCTGGCCGTGGGTTTCTTTGGGGAGCCCGTGGGGATTCCCGGCTCGCCGCTCGGCGGAGCATCCGGTTACCCATCGGGTGGCGGCTCGATCTTCGACTCAAGTAGTAACTCATCCTCCGGGTCAGGCAACGCTGGTACAACGTCAGATCCAGGTTCGACCGCAGGCCAATCGGGCGATTCGAATTCAAGCGGCGACTCTAACTCGACTTCGGGATCGGCTTCCTCGGGGCAGGCCTTCGGCGGAGGGGGTATCATCGGCTTTGCGCCCGGAAGTCCGAAGGAGTCAATCCTTACCTACAAGAAGAAGACCCACTATAACGAGTGGGAGTTTCTTTACAGTCCGCTCTCTGACCGGACGCTCCTTAATAACAATCCCATCGTTCAGCCTCCCTTACAAGGGGGCGCGCCGGGCGCGCCACCTCAGACGTCCAATCCCTCTCCATCTCCGCAAAATCCTCCGCAGTAGGAACAAGCGAAGAAATCGAACGATATCCATCCACGCGCAAGACGAATTGCAGGTTCTGCGTTCGAGTGACTTTCTTCTTAGTATGAGGTAACCATGAAAATCGGGAGGCAAGCAATCGCAGGGCTGGCGGCCATGCTGCTGATAGTGGGATGCAAGAATTTCTGGAATGTTCCGAATACGAATGGCTGCACAGCCGACTGCACATCAACGATATCCAGCGGAGCCTTCTACGTTCTGAACTCCAACGCGGGCCAGGTGGAGATTGCCGGCTACTCGATCGTCAACAGCCAGCAGACATCGCTGTCAGGCAGTCCCTATACGTTGCCTTCCGGGCCCTATGCCATTGCCATTGCGCCCAACAAGAGCTTTCTATACGTGAGTACCCAGTCCGGCATTTACCTCTACACAATAGCCTCAACAGGCGGATTGACGCTGGCCAGCACAAGTCCTATTTCCACCGACTTCTCAGCTACCAGCATGCAGGTCGATGCGACTGACTCCTGGCTCGTGGAGGCCTCGGGGATAGGATATCTGTACGCCATCCCCATCAGTCCCACGACCGGAAAGACTACGGGCTCGGTTCAGCAGACTTCGCTTGCCGGTATTGCGCCGCGGCAGTTGACCATCTCACCCGATAACAAGAACGTCATTGTCGCTCTGGGCGGTGACGGCACGGAAGTGATTCCATTCACAGCCTCAAACAAGAACCCTCTGCCGGCAACTGCTGGTGTCCCCATCGCCGTCAAGGGCCAAGGTGGCGCCGCTCTTTCGGTCGCCGTAGATCCGTCCAGCCAACTCCTGTACATTGGCGAGACTCTTGGTTCAACCGCGAGCGGCAACACTGGTGTATTGCGCGCTTTCACCTATAGCTCGCTCAGTGGCACTCCCGCTGAAGTTACAGGCTCCCCTTACTCGAGCGGCGGGCTGACGCCGGTTTCCATCCTGCCCACCACATCCGGAGATTTTGTCTACGTCGCCAACGCGACAGTCAACAGCAGTTCAACCGGCAACATCGCCGGATTTTCAGTCACAGTCACCGGGACGGTCTATTCTCTTACGCCGCTCGCCAGCACGGCAACCGGTGGCATCACGCCGACGGGCCTTGCCGAGGACTCAAGCGGGTCTGTCTTGCTACTGGTGAACTCAGGTGGAAGCCCGGATCTGGATGTGTATACATTCGACACAACGACCCCAGGCAAACTAGACTCCGCGTTCTCTTTTCCAACCGGAACAGATCCCGCCGGGCCACTTGCGATAGCCGCGGCTCCATAGGAAAAACCGCATTACGCGAAGCAACTGAATACCTCCCGCGATTCGGGTGAATTCGGTAAGCCTGGAGCGTGGGACACCTCCGCTTGCAGGTGTCTTTGGATCCATAGGGGTGATTCAATTAATTGCAACGTCAGGCGTGGTTCGCTGGCATTCAATCTCCCGCTACGGCTGGGGGGGTGTCGGGGTCGGAGTAGGAGTTGGATTCTGATTCATCTGACGACGTTGTTGAAACAATTGCTCCATGCTGCTTATTTTCTGTTCCGTTCCCGCGCCCGGATCGGAGCTTAGACTGGAGGTCGATGGAGCGGCAAGCGTTGCCGTGGATGGCGCTTTCGGACTTGAGCCGTCGCCCGAAGGAGATGGTGCTTCGGTGGGCTGGGATGAGGCGTCGGTGGTTGGCACTTGAACTGGGTTGGCGCCCGCTTCAACGGCCGGTGCGGCTGCGGTCTCCTCTGTCTCTGGTGTGGATAGAATTTCATCGCGAACCGGCTGACTGCTTTCGTCGGCTGTCAAGGAAGCCGACCTGTTTTGACGGCTCTGCAACCAGGCCCGGCGCGCTGGAGTGACGGATCGGTCGGTAGCGGAATCATGGGTGTTCGCCGTTTCGGTAGAACGCGACATCAGTAGAATGGTTTCAATCTTCTGAGGATTCGCGTCTGACGATCCAATAACAAAGTTGAAGTCGGTCCCGCTCAACAGCGAGTCCAGCACTTGCCGCGCAGGACCAGGACCCAACTCTCCGAACACTCTGTTTCCTACCGCGCCTTCCGGGATATCTATCTGGACGCCGAGACAGGTATGCACAGCCGCCAATACGCCCCCCAGGGTCGAATTGTCAGCTGAGATGGTCAATTGATCGCCGACGCAAGTAACTTTGGGCGGCTTGGGCGGCGCCATTTCAGGGAGTTTTGTCGAAAGCTCTGTGGATGACGCGTGGCCGCTTCCTTGACTTGTTTCTTCCTTCGGAACGGAGGTTCCCTGGGCATTGCAAGCCTGTGAGGTAAGCGCCGCCACAAGCCCCCATAAAAGAAGCTGATTTGCATTCTTGCTAACCATCATCCACCTCCACGAAAGACTTCGACTCGTCGGGTTCTTTGACACGCTTTGCGCCTGGCCTTCAATCCCGCGCAGCGGATAGCGCCATGATTGGCTGGGTCTCTTGGCCTTCAGCCGCGATGACCTTTTGTCTTGGCAATGGCGTCACAATTGTGTGACGCCGCCATAGCTCGAATACAACAGGATAGATGAGCAACTCCAGGATGAACGATGTGAAGATGCCGCCCACCATGGGTGCGGCGATTCGCTTCATCACATCCGATCCCGTCCCGTTCGACCACATTACAGGAAGCAGACCAATGCATGTGGTCGCGAAAGTCATGAATTTTGGACGCAGCCTCTTCGCTGCGCCGTATAGGATAACCTCCCGCAGATCATCGAGGGTTCTGAGACGGCCACTTAGGCGGGCTTCTTCATAGGCAAGATCGAGATACAGAAGCATGAACACGCCTGTTTCCGCGTCGATGCTGAGGAGTGCGATGAGTCCAACCCACACCGCAACACTCAGGTTGTAATGAAGAAAATAGAGAGCCCAGACCGATCCTATGGCGGAAAAAGGGACCGCCAGAAGAATGATCGCCGTTTTGACGAACGAACGCGTATTCACGTAGATCAGTAACATTACCAGAGCCAATGTTGCTGGCACGATAATCCGCAGTCGGCGATTTGCCCGGGAGATGGACTCGAACTGGCCTGCCCAGGAGACGACATATCCGGTCGGCAACTTTGTTTGCTCCCGTAAGACACGATCAGCTTCGGCGATGAAACTGCCGGGATCGCGATCTGCAAGGTCAACGTAGACATACCCGGTTAGTAGTCCGTTTTCGTCGCGCAGCATCGCCGGGCCGTTGCGAACCTCGATCGTTGCCAATTCACCTATTGGCGCCTGACGCTGACCGGTGCCGTATACCGTGATGTGGCTGATGGAATCTATATCTCCGCGGAAATCGCGCATGTATCGAACATTGACCGGGTAACGCTCCGCGCCTGAATAGACCGTGGAGACATTGTCGCCTCCAATTGTATTGTTGAGAACCTCCTCGGCCTTTTCGACACTAATGCCATACCTTGCGAGTTGTTCGCGCTGCCAGCGAATGTCAAGGAAGTACCCCTCGTTGGTGTGTTCGGCAAATACTCCGCGTGTGCCGGGAACAGAGCGCAGGATCTCCTGGACCTGTTGGCCGATCTCTTCGATGGTCTTCGGGTCATCCCCGGAAATTTTCAACCCCACTGGCGTCCGAATGCCGCTATTCAACATATCGATGCGGCCCTTGATTGGCATCGTCCAGGCATTGCGCATTCCCGGAACCCGAATAGCAGAATCCATATCGCTTATCAAATCCTCTGTGGATATGGTGTCTGGAGTGACATGTCGCAGGACCCGCGTAGCCCATTGCGGGGCCCAGGCAGAGTACCATGTATCAACCTTGCGCCACTGGGATCTGGGCTTTAGTGTGATGAGTGTCTCGAGCATCGACAGAGGAGCTGGATCGGTAGCGGTTTCTGCCCTACCTGCTTTGCCGAGAACCTGATCGACTTCGGGGAACTGCCTCAGAATCAGATCGGTTGACTGCAGTACCCTGCGGGCCTGGGCGATGGAAATGCCAGGCATGGCTGTAGGCATATAGAGAATCGCGCCTTCGTCCATAGGCGGCATGAATTCCGATCCCAGCGAGAGGGCCAGGGGGATTGTCACCGCCATCAAAGCGACGGCCCCCGCACAGACAATCCATTTGTTGCGAAGGGTCCACTTAACCGCTGGCTCGTACAATCGCATCAGGAATCGACTGGCGGGATTTTCTTCTTCAGGACGGATATTTCCTACGAGCAATGCATTAACGAGTCTGCAGGTCCAGACCGGACGGAAGTCGAACTGCTTGACTCTTGTCAGAAGCATGCGAAGCGCCGGGTCCAAGGTGATCGCCAGAGCTGCGGCAACCAGCATCGCCAGGGTCTTCGTGTACGCGAGTGGCCGAAACATTCGTCCTTCCTGTCCCTGAAGAGCCAGGACGGGAATGAACGAGATCGCGATCACAAGCAAGGCGAAGAATGTCGGTCCTGCGACTTCTTTGACGGCGGCAAGTACCACGTCTCGATGTGTCCCAGGACACCCGCTTCTCTGCCACTTCTCAAGTTTCTTGTGGGTCTGTTCCACAACAACGATTGACGCATCGATCAACTCTCCGAAAGCGATCGCCACGCCGGCGAGGGACATGACATTCACCTCGATGCCCAGCATTCGCAAGGGAATGAACGACAGCAAAACCGCCGCAGGCATGGTCACCAGCGGAACGGCGGCGCTGGGGAAATGCCACAGGAACACAAGGATAATGAGCACTACCGTAATGACGACTTCAAGGATCGTCTCCTGTGCACTGTCGATGGTGCGATAAATGAGCTGGGAACGATCATAGACAGGGAGAATACGAACGCCCGGAGGCAGGCCCGGTTCAATCTCTTTCAACTTCGACTTGACCCGGTCAATGACTTGAAGGGCGTTTTCTCCGCTGCGCATCACGACGACGCCGGAGACCACTTCTCCGGCGCCGTTGAAATCGGTAATTCCGCGACGCAAGTCTGGCCCTTCGACCACTTCACCCAGATCCTTCACTTGAATCGGCGTTCCATCTTGTGAACTGGCGACCACTATGTTCTGGAAGTCTTCGATAGAGGTTGCGTAGCCTCTGCCACGCACCATGTACTCGGTTCCGCCAAAGTCGAGCAGGCGCGCACTGGTTTCGCTGTTTCCTTCGCGAACGGCGTTGACGACCTGAGCGATCGGTATTCCGTACCCCTGCAACCGGTTCGGATCGAGGTTCACCTGAAACTGCCGGGTGAATCCCCCGACCGGGGCAACATCGGCGACACCGGGAACTGACCTGAGATGGTAACGCAGCTTCCAATCCTCGTACGAACGAAGCTCCGCCAGGCTATGCCGGCCTGTCGTATCGACCAGCGCGTATTGGAACACCCAGCCAAGACTGGTTGCATCTGGTCCCAACTCCGTCTTCGCGCCTTCGGGAAGATGCGAGAGCACGGTGGCCATGTATTCCAGAGTCCGCGAACGCGCCCAGTAAAGATCGGTACCGTCATCGAAAATTACATACACATAGGAGTATCCAAAGTCGGAGACTCCGCGGACCGACTTAACATGTGGAGCCCCCAGCATTGCGGTGACGATCGGATAAGTAATCTGGGCCTCGACTAGATCGGGACTCCGGTCCCAGCGTGACAGAACGATCACCTGGGTATCTCCCAGGTCGGGAATCGCATCCAGGTGGGCGTGCGTAATTGACCACAGCCCCAAACCGCAACCAAGTCCCACTGCAAGGAAAATGAGCAGCTTATTGCGAACGGAGAAATCGATAATCCGATCAATCACTACTGAATCCTCCATTCAAGCAGTTCATTCCCCCCGGCTTAGCTGCAAAGTCCGTTCGAGCGGCCATGGCTTGGGTCGAACGCTGCAGAGCACGGTCCAAGCCGGCTGGGCATCAGTTCAACGGTCGATCCATTCCCGTCTTCGTCGGGGAGATGCTCCGGGTTGTACTGTCCGAAGTGGCAGCCATCTGCAGGCGGCTCTCGGAATCCACCAGGAATGTACCGGCGGCTACGACGGACTCACCCTTCCGTAATCCCTTCAGAATCTGAACTCGATCGTTCACGCGCCATCCCGTCTCGACTTCGCGGGCTTCAAAGTTACCAGGCGATTTCTCAACGAACACTCGTTTCGACAATCCGGAATTAACAATCGCGTCGGCTGGAACGGTCAGATCCGCCCGCAGAGAAGTTGCCAATTCGACATTCACGAACATATCCGGCCGTAGTTTGAAGCCGGGGTTGTCGACCAGCAATCGAACCTTGAGCACGCGGGTGACAGGATCGACCTCTGGCAGCACATCGCTCACGCGAGCCTCGAAGGTCTCACCCGTATCCTGCAGAGTTACATGGGCGATAGCACCTGGCCGAAACGCCTTTGCATCCTTGCCGAAGACTTCCGCGAGAATCCAAACCCGCCTGAGATCAGCTATGGTGTAAAGCTCCATATACCTTTCGAACCGGACGCCGGGTGAGATGTTCCTGGAAAGGATGAACCCGTCCGTGGGAGATACAACATAGACATTCTCCGGGATCCTGTGATTGGCGCTGATCTCCTCAATTTGCGAGTCGCTCATGCCGAGATTGCGGAGGCGGTCGGCCCTGGCCTGCGAACTCGTGGCTCCCAGCGTGGTAGAGGGCGCCGTATTATCCTTGGACGCGACCGCGCCACCCGGACTGCGTTCGTTCGCAGAGAGAAAGCCGCCTGCTACGGAAAGAAACTCCGGGGAATAGACAACGGCGAGGTGCTGATCTTTCGTCACATGGTTACCCACGGCGTCATCATGAGTCTCCTTCACATAACCATCCGTGCCCAGGTTGACGCGGTATATCAGGGTCTGATCAGCGGCGACGCGACCGAAAGCCCTGATAGCGCCATGTCCCGGACCGATCTCGACTTTGGCCAGACGGATTCCATACATCTGTTGGGTAGCCGAATCTATTTGCACTGCCCCGGGCCTGGAACCCTCAGGTGGCAGCAAAGAGCGTCCAGCCTCTTCGGCATACACCGGCTCCAATGCCATTCCGCAATCCGGCGCAGTTCCTGGCTTATCGGACCGGTAGCTGGGATGCATCGGGTCAACCCAGTAGAGGACCCGGCGCGTTTGCTTTGTCCCGAGCGCAGCGTGATGAACGACAAGCGCAAGCATTGCGAGTAAGAACACCGCGCTCAGGAAGAGGTAGGGATGTTTTCGCACCACTCTATTTCCTCCTTCCAGCGCCTTCGCATGGCAGCCTGTTCGCTGAGTTCGCCGTGGGCTGATTTCTCATGGCCTGCCTTGAAAGCATGGGAGGCGCAGCGTCGTGAAGTAACATCAAGCTCATCGAGAACAGCCTTTTCCGTAACCGCTCGGCAGTGACTTAGGTAAGTGCCCCCGTGCTCATCCGATGACGGGCGCTATTCTTGCGTTTATAGGTTCCAGAGATCTGAACATGCCACGGAAGACTACCCGATCTTCCTCGGCTTCGGGCAAACGGTCTTTGCTCTTAGTCAAATAGCACGGAGCCGTTTGACTTTATCGTTCGTTTGCTCTCGGCAGGCAGATTACGCGCGAGAGTTTCAGTTCTGTTAAGTGGAGGTGGGGAGTTGACAACTGAGAACAAGGCCAATGTCGGGCTCATAAGAAAACTGTTGACAGCGAGATATGCGGCGTTATATATCCTTGCTGTTCACTACGAGACCTTTGATCGCGCGCGCTGAGCGTCTTCCCCCGGAGCTACGTAGCAGCGCTAGTTTTTGGGGATGGCGATTTAATTCCCTCTGGGCCAAACTTTGCGATAACTAAGAGCCAAGGTTCTATCTTGAAGATTGGCCGATGTCGGCAGAGATTTCTCGCGCCAACAGAAAGTCATTCTCGAAGACTGCTTCAAGTGGGAACCAGAAGTCACCGCAATCTGTTGGATTAAGTGGATCGGGGGTGTAATGCCGACAGCGCGAACATCGACAGAAGTTCAGAACGCTGGGGAGCCGTCGCTACATAATCCCAACGTTGCAGAACGCGTAGTCCTCTTATGCACTTCCGAGCTATTCAACGGCTTGAGCGAGCGTGAATGCCGGGAGATTGCAGCGTGTGCTAGGGCACGAATTTTCGCTCGCGACGAACTCCTCTTCATGCAGGGTCAACCAATCCGTAACTTGATTCTGATTCAGTCGGGCAGTGTGAAGAGTACTCAACTCAGCCAGAATGGCAGTGAGGTCATCATTTGGATGAATGGATCGGGCGACTCGATTGGTGTGCCTGGCGATCCGACTGTCCATAGCCACACTTGTTCCGCGCGTGCTATCGAGCAATGCAGGACATTGACTTGGGAGTATTCAAAACTGCAGAGCCTAGTGGCGGACTATCCGCAGATCAGGAAAAACATCAGCAAGATACTCTTCCATCGGCTTAATGAGCTTCAGGAACGCTTCCGCGAAGTGGCAACTGAAAAGGTTGCCAAGCGCGTTGCCCTCGCTTTGCTGCGGCTTCTCAAGCAGGTAGGAAAACCGTCTCCGGGTGGGATCGAGGTTTCGCTCTCCCGCGAAGAACTTGCTCAAATGACGGGAACAACACTCTTTACCATCAGCCGCCTTCTTTCGAAATGGGGAGAAGAAGGCTTTGTGCTGCCTCGCAGAGAAGCAGTACTGATACGAGATCCTCAGCGGCTTGTACAACTAGGCGACGACGACGAAAATTAGCTTCGGTACAGCCTGATTTCTTTGGACTGCGCGCAACGCGCCGTCGTTAGGTCGGTGACTTTGGCGACGTGTTTGGTGACGCGAGCGGGAACTTCTTTGCCGCTGTTGACAGCGCCCTCCAATCTGGGGGCTGTTTTTGGTTCTGGTCCCGGTCCGGTCGGAGAATGGCGCGTTTTCAAAGCCCAGTCCTTTCAGGTACTTGCGCGGCGCGCCTCTTCACGAATCCATTCACTCTCGCCGGATCATCCCAGGTCAAGGATCAAAACCCAGGCGAATGATCCGATTCCCGCCAGTGACCCCCACTCCTCGCTCCCGGATCGTTCCTATCTTCGTGCCGATCAACGGCTCGCAGAATGCCATTTGTCGCTGCTCAAGCGCGGCGCGGCGAAGTGTGGCACAAGTCTGGCGCGAAGAAACCGGTCTTACCGAAGTAGAATGTCCGCGCTGCGTCTGTTGCGGAAGGAGAAACAATGCCACTATCGCGAGCAATCCTCAGTGGACTTACATACAAATTGGCGGCCTTGAGCTTCCTATTCCAGTTATCCGGTTCAGCGCTCCAGGCGCAACAGACTCGCCATGAGCACGCCACCGGCAAGCAGACGCTGGAGATCCTGCTGAAGAGAGTAGATCAACTGGAGGCCAGGGTCAGGCAACTGGAGACCGAGAGACAGCGAATGGTCGCAGCCGATCTTCAGTCGTCCCTCACCCCTCCGAACGCGTCCATAGATGCGGCTCCCCTGGCGGCCCCGGCGCCACCCCCACCAACTCCGCCGGTAATTGCTGCTTCGGCGCCGCCGGTGGATTCGCGCCAGGAACCCGAACCGGCACAATCTGACAGCGCCATGTCCGACCGGATGGACCTGAGCAAGACTCTGCTCCGTATCCGTGGCTTTGGAGACGTCTCTCTGCACGGAGACACACAAAAAGGCGATAGCACCACCTTCTCACTGGGACAACTTGATTTATTCATCACGTCGGACATTTCGGAGAAGTTCAAATTCCTCGGCGAAGTTGTGTTCGAAGGAGGACCGGACAACATTTACGGACAGAACGTCGGGCAGGAGAACACCTTCGGCGTGGATGTCGAACGATATCTCCTGCAGTACTCCTACAACGATTACTTGAATATTTCCGCAGGCAGAGGACACACCGCCATCGGCTATTACAACACCGCCTATCATCACAGCACCTGGTTGCAAACAACCACAGGAAGACCTCTCTTGTTTGAATTTGAAGACAACGGAGGAATTCTTCCCATTCACATCGTCGGTGTCACCGCCTCAGGACTCGTTCCTTCCGGATCGTTGGGATTGCACTATGTTGCTGAAGTCGGCAATGGGCGCGAGTCTCGGAATCCGTTTAGCGATGAACCTGTCCAGAATGAGGTTGCAGATCAGAACCACAAAGCATTTAACCTTGCGCTCTTCGCAAAGCCTGAAGCAATTCGCGGCTTTCAAACCGGATTTTCCATCTATCGAGATCAGCTTGTTCCGGCCAACACGCCGAAAATCGGGGAGACCATTCTAGCCGCGCACGCCATCTTGATCCGGCCCGCGTACGAATGGCTCAACGAAGCCGTACTCGATAGGCACTCTGTCTACGGAAGTTCCGCTGTCTTCAATACTCCAGGCTTCTACACCCAGGTCTCCAGGCAATTTGCTGCTTTCCGGCCCTATTTCCGCTATCAATATCTGAATGCCGCCAAGAACGAACCGGTGTTCCCCGATATCGGATTGCGACATGGCCCCTCGCTCGGCCTGCGCTTTGACGCCAGTGAGTCTGTAGCCTTGAAATTCCAATATGATTACACCTCCTTGCGTAACCAACCGGGAGTAAACGGGCTAACCCTCCAAGCGGGATTCACCTTCTAGCGAGAATCGATCAAATATGCGCCGCCACTCGACTGTTCTGATTGTCCTAGCCTTGATTGCGTGGCCGCAGGTGTATACCGGTCCCGCGGCCGCTGGGCAGCATTCAGAGCCACCGGGTGGGGCGACAGAGCCGCTGGTCATCGTCGTGAATCGTGGCAATCTGGTCGATGACCTTTCCTTCGCTGAGCTAAGGACGATATTTCTTGGTGACCGCAGCCACTGGCCCGACGGCCGGCGTATCACTCTGGTCATGAGAGAGCCGGGGGAACCAGAACGCAAGGCTCTCCTTCGCGACGTTTGCGGCATGAATGAAGCACAGTTGAAAACGCACTTCCTTCGCGGTTTGTTTACTGGCGATATCCTCCTGTCGCCTAAAATTCTCGCCACGCCTTCCGGAGTCAAAAAGTTTGTGTTCAATGTTCCCGGGGCCATCGGCTACCTTCGCATGAGCGATATGGATGCCACGGTAAAGGCTGTGCGGATCGACCATTTGCTCCCGAGCGAAAAGGGCTATAGACTCCACACGCAACTTCAGGTGGCTAATGAAGGAGACTAGAAAACGGAAGCTTGTTTGGAACCCGCCATCCACCGTTTCCGCGACCTTGGTGGATCGCATCGTCGGCGCTGCCGCGCGCCACAATCCCGGCCTACTGCTCTTCGTGGTTTGTTTTGCAGTTGCCGCCGTCGGCATTTTTGTGGTCCGCGATTTGCAAAAAGCAAGCGCCGAAGCACAAAAGATGTATTCTGGCTCGGTCCATGGCCTGCAACAGATAGGAGACCTGCAGTATTATGCGCAGGAGACTCGCCGCGCCACCCTTTACGCTCTGACGACCAGCGACAGCAATCTCCAGGTTGAATATGCCGACCAGTCCCGCGATGCCGATCAGCGAGTCAAGGATGGTATCGCCGAGTACGGACGCCAGGCTAATTCACCCGCGGAGGTTGCGCTCGCCAATCGGCTCGCGCGTGATTGGCCCAATTACCTCAAAGTGCGCGACGAGGTTCTCGCTTCCATTCTTGAGGGAAGCACCAAAGAAGCAGTCGGACTCGATCTTTCAGGTGGCGTGCCCGCATTCGAACTCGTCCGCCAGGACCTGAACGATGTCAAGCGTCTTTATGACGAGGATGCCTCCCGGCGTCTGGCAAACCTCGTTGCCTCCTCGCACAGCTCCTTATGGAGATTAGCCGAAATCCTCGGCTTTACGTTCCTTCTGTCCTGCGGAGCCGTTTGGACGATTCAAAGAGCTCAAATGTTCAGTTCCATCCAATTGGCCAAGCTCCAGATGGAATTTGTTGCGTCTGTCTCGCATGAGTTGCGCACGCCGCTCGCGGTGATAAGTGTCGCAGCGGACAATATTGCCGACGGTCTAATCGAGGAGAAGGGAGCTTTGCGGAGATATGGATCGATCCTTCAAAAACAAAGCCGAAGCATGAGCAGGCTGGTGGACGAGATTCTGCTCTTTGCCTCCACCGAAGAAGGTAAGAACCGTTACGTTCTGCAAGCTCTCCAGGTATCGCCGATCATCGATTCGGTCGTGAACAGCACGGAAGCTCTTGTCCAGAGCGCAGGCTTCGTCATAGACCGGCATATTGAGACCCATCTCCCTCTTGTTCTGGGAGAAGTTTCCGGGATCTCAAGGTGTCTGGAAAACCTCATCGGCAATGCGGTAAAATACGGCGGGTGTGACCGGCGGATTGCGCTCCGTGCCTTCGAATCACCGATGGAGCGTGGGTTTGGCAGGGAAGTGAGGATATCGGTAGCGGATCGAGGCATCGGAATCGAGCCCTCTGAGATCGCTAAGATCTTCGATCCATTCTTTCGCAGCCCCAGAGTAACGGCAGCGCAGATTCATGGAACCGGCCTTGGGCTATCTCTTGCAAAGAGAATTGCCGAATCGATGGGCGGAAGGCTCTCTGTTGTAAGCGAACTTGGTGCTGGCAGCGCGTTTACGTTGCACTTGCAAATTGCTAAAGGAGAGGAACTGCAGCCAGCGACGGAAACTTCGTGAGCGGCTACATCGTTGCACCCATGAATGAGAGCATACTGATTGTCGAAGACGAACAGGAACTGTGCATGACACTCGGAGACCGTCTTCGCAGCGAAGGCTACGTCGTTGATTTCGCGGCGGAGGGTCAAGCTGGTTTGGAGAAGGCCACCCACCTCCCTTTCGACCTGATCATACTCGACATTATGATGCCCCGGCGCAGCGGGCTTGATGTCTGCAAGGACATACGTCGCGCCGGGCTGGCCACCCCCATTCTTTTACTGACTGCGCGCAGCCAGACGGTCGACAAGGTGGTGGGTCTCAAACTGGGAGCCGATGATTACGTTACGAAACCATTTGACACGCTGGAACTGATGGCCCGCATTGAGGCCCTTTTACGCCGTTCGCCTGGCAGGACGGACGTTTCCAAACCTGGCGGTCCTGACTTCTATCGATTCGGCTCGGTTGTTCTGGATCTGCGAAGAGCATCGGCGACTCAGGACAACAAGCCTGTGAATCTCACCGCGCGGGAATTCAATCTACTCCGCTACTTTGCGGAGCATCAGGGAGTTACGTTGTCGCGCGATCAATTGTTGCGGGAAGTATGGGGACACAAGACCGGCACACTGACGCGCACCGTGGACGTGCACGTTGCCAGTTTGCGCCAGAAATTGGAGCCATTTCCGAAGGATCCCGAAATGATCCTGACCGTTCCCGGAATTGGATACCGATTTGAGATTTGAAGTGCGTTGGACAATTTGCAAGCGATCTGGCTGCATCCTCAAGGACGGTTTCGAGCATCCCAGTGACTCAAGAGGCAGTCCCCAATCGGGAAAACCAGCTGCGCTCCGCAGCGAATAGGCCAACCTCGCGAACCTGCTATGCCGGTCGAAAGGACAGCCCAAAGCGCTGATATCCGGGCAACGGAGGCGGTAACTTTGGAGGCTTTGCGTCAACCTCCAGGGGCCATGTAAAGTACGAGGACTCAATCAGTCTGGTAAACAGACTCAGCAGGCCCCCTTCTCGATACTCTGCGGTTCAGATTTACGCAGGGCGGATAGCACGCGATTGTGGAGTCCCTCGGTGTACCAGCCAGGGCCATAATCATTCAGCAGCTCAAACA
>Ga0182012_10001345_pt1 | contig 27006 bp, 19 predicted proteins | sample 612S2SmetaG_FD_120486 | JGI IMG/M metagenome (GOLD analysis project Ga0182012, IMG submission 120486) | Permafrost microbial communities from Stordalen Mire, Sweden - 612S2S metaG | ecosystem: Environmental > Terrestrial > Soil > Wetlands > Permafrost | place: Sweden: Stordalen | collected...
ATGCCGCCCTCGTAACGGCTGCGCACGAGTTGCACCTGTTCATGGCGCAGCCCGACTGTGCTGGTCACGGTGGCGATTTCGGCATCCAGCGAGCGGAGCGAGAAGTAATCCTGCGCGACACCGGCCTGGAGGCTGAGCAGAACGTTGTAATAAGCGGCCAGACTGGCCTGGGCGTCGGCGCGGGCGCTTTCAAAGCCCCGGCGCACCCGGCCCCAGAGATCAATCTCGTAACTCAAGTCCAGGGGCGTGCTGAAGGTGTTGGCGGTGAGGCTGCCAAAACTCGGGTCGGCATTGGGGGAATACCGCTGGCGCTCGAAACTAGGGTCCAGGCTCACATTGGGCAGCAGGCTGGCGCGGGAGATGCGCGCCACCGAACGCGACTGGTCCAGCCGGGCCAGGGCGGCTTGCAAGTCCTGGCTGGCAGCCACCGCCTGGGTTTCAAGGGCGTTCAACTGCGGATCGCCAAACAACTCCCACCAATTGCCCTTGGGCACGCCATCGAGTGGCTTGCCCGCCTGCCACTGACCCGCCTCGAGGGATTTGTAATGGTCCGGGATGGCATTGGTCGGGGCCTGATAATCCGGTCCCACGGTGAGCGGGCCGGCCGGACTGGCGACCGGAGTGAACAGCAAGCCGAGGAGCAACAGGCCCACCACTGCCCCGCCCGCGGCCAGGGGCGCGGGTGGCACGGTGACCGGCACGGTCTTTTTCTTCCCGCCCAATTTCATGAGCGTGACGTAAAAGACGGGAGTGAGGAACAGACCGAAAACGGTCACGCCGATCATGCCGGAGAAGACGGCGATGCCCATGGCCTGGCGCATTTCCGCGCCGGCGCCGTGCGCGACCACCAGCGGAAACACCCCGGCGATGAAGGCAATGGAGGTCATGAGAATGGGCCGGAGACGCAGGCGGCAGGCTTCAAGCGCGGCCTCCAGGGGCGGCACGCCCTCTTCCTGTTTCTGCTTGGCGAATTCAATGATCAAAATCGCGTTCTTGCACGCCAGCCCAACCAGCACAATGAGTCCGATCTGGGTGAAGATGTTGTTATCACTCCCCTTGAGCCAAACGCCCGCAATGGCAAACAGCAGGCACATGGGCACGATCAGGATGATCGCCAGCGGCAGGCGAAAACTTTCGTACAAAGCGGCCAGCACCAGGAAGACAAACAACAGGCACAGGGGATAGACATAGACGGCCGTGTTCCCCGCCAGAATTCGCTGGTAGGTCAGCTCGGTCCATTCATAAGACATCCCGCGCGGCAGGGAGGAATCGGCGATTTTGGACATCAAGGCCTCGGCCTGGCCGGAACTGTACCCCGGCGCGGGTCCCCCATTGACCTCGGCCGCCGGATAGCCGTTGTAGCGCATCACCCGGTCCGGTCCATGGGATTCGGTGACCTTGACCACGGCGCCGAGCGGCACCATTTCGCCCCGGTCATTGCGGGTCTTGAGCCGGGCGATGTCATCCGCATGGGCGCGGAAGGGCGCGTCCGCCTGGGCGAACACCTCGTAGGTGCGGCCGAAACGATTGAAGTCATTGACGTACAGGGAGCCAAGGTAGATTTGCAGGGTCTCGAAAAGGTTATCCAGCGGCACGCCTTGCGTTTTGGCCTTCACCCGATCCACATCGGCGTCCAGTTGCGGCACATTGACGGTGAACATGGAGAACACCGAGGCCAGGCCGGGGGTTTGGTAGCCCTGCCCGATGATGCCCTGCACACTCTGGTAAAGCGCGTCATACCCGAGATCCGCGCGGTCTTCGACGTACAGCTTGAAACCGCCAATGGTGCCCAGCCCCATCACCGCCGGAGGGGCCACCGCCATGACGTAGGCGTCCTGAATGGCGGCCAGCTTCTGATTCAGCGCGGCGGTAATGGCGGGACCGCTGAGATCGGGCGTGTTGCGCTCGTCAAACGGTTTGAGCGTGAAGAACACAATGCCTTGGTTGGGCGCCACACTGAAACCGCTGATGCTCAGCCCGGGGAACGCCACGGAGGAATCCACGCCGGGCACCTTGGCGCCAATCTCCGACATTTTGCGAATGACCGCCTCGGTCCGGTCCAGGGACGAACCATCCGGCAACTGGGCAAACGCCACGAGATACTGCTTGTCCTGGGAGGGCACAAAGCCCGTGGGCACCTTGTTGAAACTCCAGCCGGTTAAAAACACCAGGCCCGCATAGAGAACCAGGGCCACGACGCTTTTGCGGAGCACCTGGTTCACGCCGGCCGAGTAGCGCTGGCCCGCCCAGGCAAAAACGCGGTTAAATGGGCGGAAAAACCAGCCCAGCGCGCCGTCCATGCCGCGGGTCACAATATCCTTGGGATCATGATGATTGCGCAGCAACACCGCGCACAAGGCCGGCGAGAGGGTCAGGGAATTGAAGGCCGAAATCACCGTGGAAATGGCGATGGTCAGCGCGAACTGCTTGTAAAACTGGCCGGTCAGGCCGCTGATAAACGCCGTGGGAACGAACACCGCGCACAACACCAGCGCGGTGGCCACGATCGGTCCGGTCACCTCGCGCATGGCTCGTCGCGCCGCCTCCAGCGAAGTCAGGCCCAGCGCAATGTTGCGCTCCACGTTTTCCACCACGACAATCGCGTCATCCACCACAATCCCAATGGCCAGCACCAAACCGAACAGTGACAGCGCGTTGATGCTGAAGCCCAACAACAGCATGACGCTGAAGGTACCGACGAGCGAGACTGGCACGGCGGCCAGCGGAATAATCGCCGCGCGCCAGGTCTGGAGGAAAATAATCACCACGATCACGACCAGCAGAATGGCCTCCGCCAGGGTGTGCAGCACCGCCTCAATGGAATGGCGCACAAACACGGTCGGATCGTAAACCACCGCATAATCCACCCCCTCAGGGAAGCTCTTCTTCAGCTCCTCCATCTTGGCGCGGACATCGTGCGAGAGTTGCAGGGCATTGGCCCCCGGCGACTGGAAGATCGGGATGGCCACGGCGGATTTGTTATTGAGCAGCGAACGCAGGGAATAGCTGCCGGCGCCGAGTTCAATGCGGGCGACATCCTTGAGCAGGGTTTTCGCGCCATTCGCGCCGGTCTTCACCACGATCTGGCCGAACTCCTCCTCGGAAATCAGCCGCCCCTTCACATTCACGGCCATTTCGAAATTGACCGGGTCATGCACCGGTTGCTGGCCCACCACCCCGGCGGCCACCTGGACGTTTTGCTCGCGGATGGCGTTCACCACATCGCTGGCGGTGAGGTTCCGCGCGGCGATTTTCTCGGGGTCCAGCCAGATGCGCATGGCATAGTCCCCCGAGCCAAACAACTCCACGTCCCCCGCCCCGGGAATCCGCGCCAGGGCATCCTTGACTTGAAGTGTCGCGTAGTTTCGCAAATACACATCGTCATACCGCCCGTCCGGTGAGAACAAGTGGACCACCATCGTGAGATCAGGTGATTGCTTGGTGGTGGTCACGCCGAGCGTGCGGACTTCCTCGGGCAGTTTGGGCAATGCCTGCGCCACGCGATTTTGCACCTGCACCTGGGCCTCGTCGGGATTGGTGCCGAGCTTGAAGGTGACGGTGGTGGTAAGCACGCCATCGCCCGTGGCCTGGGAGAAGATGTAGAGCGAGCCTTCCACGCCGTTGATGGCCTGTTCCAGCGGCGACGCCACGGTTTCGGCGATGGTCTTGGGATTCGCGCCCGGATACGTTGCCTTCACCACGATCGTCGGGGGCACCACCTCGGGATACTCGGCAATGGGCAGTTCAAACATCGCCAGCAGGCCGATGATGAAGATGGCAATGGACAGCACACCGGCAAAAATGGGCCGTTTTATGAAAAAGTCGGAGAAATTCATATGGTCAGGGTATTGGGTTTGTTGCCTTCCGGCGCATGGCCGGCGGTCAACGCTTGGCCGTGGTCAGCACCGGCTGGGCTGCGGCGGTTGCGGTTTCCGGGGTGACGGGCATGCCGGGACGCACGCGGGCCATGCCGTTGATGACCACCTTTTCCCCAGGGGCCAGACCTTCGGTGACCACGCGCTGACCACCGACGAGCGGACCCAGTTTCACCGGCCGGTAAACCACCGTGTTGGTGGGCGAGAGGGTGAGCACAAACTTGTCCGCCTGGTCGGTGCCGATGGCACTTTCATTCACCAGCAAGGCCGCATGACGCTCGCTCAGCGGCAGGCGGATGTGGGCGAAGAGACCGGGCAGAATCCGCCCGTCACCATTGGGAAACACCGCGCGCAACACAATGGTGCCCGTGTCCGGGTCCACGCGGTTGTCAAAAGATTCAATGTAGCCCGAGTGGGGATAATCGGTCTCGTCGCCGAGTTGCAATTCCACGGGCACGCGGCCATCCGCCGCCGTCCCGAGTTTCTTGGCCGCCACGAGTTCATTAAATTTCAGGAGCGAGGCCTCGTCCACATCGGCATACACATAAACCGGGTTGACGGACACCAGCGTGGTGAGCAGCGAGGCGCTGCCGGCGGCGCCGCTCACATAATTGCCCTCGGTAAGCAGGGCGCGGCTCACCCGGCCGTCAATCGGCGCGCGCACTTGCGTATATTCCAAGTTCAAGCGGGCGGTTTCCAAGGCGGCCCGCGCCTCCTCAAACTGCGCCGTGCGGGCGTCGGCATCCTCGGTGGAAATAGCCTTGTTCGCCAGCAGTTGGGCCGTGCGGGCGTTCACGCGCTGGGCCTGGTCGAACTCCGCCTTGCGCTGGTCGTAAACCGCCTGGTTGTCCCGCGGGTCAATCACGAACAGGACATCGCCCTGCTTCACCAACTGGCCGGATTGAAACCGGACCTCGGTGATATAGCCGGAGGCGCGCGGGCGGATTTCCACGGACTGCACGGGCTCCGTGTGGCCGGTGAAGTCATGCCACTCCACGATTTCCTGTTGCGAGACCGGCGCCACCGTCACGGAGGGGGCCGACGCAGCGGGCGGGGCGGATTGGGGCGCGCCGCACCCGGCAAGCAGGGCGGCGGCCGACAAGGTGAAAGCAGTCAGACCAAAACGAATAGAGGGTGCGGTCATAGTTATCAGTGGGTGTCAGGGTTTAGGGGACAGGATGAGAGTTAAAGTTGTTCAGGCACGCCGGTCCAGGCCCGCGCAAACGGCGGGTGCTGGCTCGTCAACAATTGCTGCCGGTTTTCCCAACTGGCGGCGGCCTGGGCTTTTTCCATCGCGAGGGTGGTAAACACCAGGTGCGGATAGTTCGTCTCCCAAGCCAGCGCCTCGGCCTCATTCAAGGCCAGCCGCAGGACCGATTCGTGGCCCGCCAGCCGCTCGCTGAATTCCGCGGACACCTGCTTTTTTGCCGTTTCCAGTTGGGCGGTGATCTGTTCACAAACCGTTGCGCCAGCCACCGTTAAATCAACTTTGGCCGGGCAGTAATCCGACTTCTTTTTATTTGTCTTCATATAACCTTTTCTTGTAGTAGTTGCCTATATAGTAAAGTATTTTTCCAAAAAAATCAAACCGCCGCAGTTTCGGGCTTCACGCCCAGCATATTAAACACGCCGTCGGCCATTTCGCGCAGGATCTCCAAATCATTTTGGATGCGCGCCTGGGTCAACAAACCCTCAACGTAGGCCCGGACCACCCGTGCCTTGGCCGCCGCGTCGGGCGCGTGAAACACGCCGGTCGCATGGCCATCCCGGATGGCCGTCTCAAAATAACGCGCCTTGTACTCCAATATCTCCGCAATTTTCGCGCCCACCGCCGGTTCCTGGGTGCAAACTTCCGCCCCCAAAGTAAACAGCGGGCAGCCCAGCACACACCCGAATTTAGCCTGCATTTCCACCTGAATTGCCCGGCCGAACTCGCAATATTTGCGAATGCGCTCCAGCGGGGGCACCGATGGGGAAAACATGGCATCTAATTCCACCCGATGGGCCGCAAAACTCACCTCCAAAGCCGCCACCGCCACATCCGCCTTGGAGCTGAAAAAATAATAAAAACTCCCCTTTTTAACCCCGGCACGTTCGCAAATGTGGTCAATCGTGGTGCTGCCATAGGATCCCGTCCAGAGCAACTCCAGCACGGCATCCATTAATCTCACTTTGGCATCACTCACGCGGCCCATAACATTTAGCTTTCAAAAAACACCCACCGGCTCGGGCTTGTCCCGAACCACATCCATAAATTATCATAGTGGACTAATTAGTCAACTACTATTTTGAGAAAATCAGCCCGAGGTCATCTGAATTTATTAAAGCTTGTGGAGGGAAGGTCAATCGCAGAGAGAACTCAAAACCTTCAGAATGAATCGAACTGCACCAGCCAATCAGTTTAAGGCGGCCAAACCCGGTCAGTTGATTTGTTGGGTGAGCCCGTTAATGCTGGCGTTTTTGTTGGAAAAAGTCGTCAGCGACTGAAGATAGACCCAATCCGCATCCGGCCCGTTCGGGCAAGTTTGGTTCCAAGCGGAGGCAGGGGAGCGAAAAGCAATATTTTCGCTGTGCCCATCCATGAAGGTGAGCCCGTAAGCAGTGCCATGGCGCGTGGAAGGCAGATCGGCGACCGCATTGGTTTTGCCCATGTCCACCAGGAACATGTCGTCATTGATGGTGCTGCCATCCTCTTCGATCAAGCGCCAGATTTGTTCGGGATGCAACACCTGTCCCTCCCGCCGAAACAAGGTAAAACTGAGCGTTTGGTCATTCTTGGGCGTGGCATACGTGGATGATCCGGTCGGGTCCCCTTGGGAACATCCGTTCAACCATGAATTCATGGAGAAGCTGCGAACCACTGGCAATCCGTTCACGGAGCGATTATCGGCTGGACACCGATAGACTATGGCAGAATTGATGTAGGGCCAGATTTTCCCTTGTTTCAAGGCCAGGTCATTGGTGCAACTATAGGCGGGCCCCATGCCAACCGCCGGCGATCGCGGGGCAGTGGAAGCCCAGCCCGGACACCAGCAATAAGGATTGGCGGTGTTGACGGTCGGACCCAACGGCCAACTGGCCACCAACTCGCCCTCATTGTCATCGGAGTACATTTTGCATCCGAGATTTAATTGCTGGAGATTGGAGAGGCAAACCGTGCGTTGCGCCGACATCTTGGCCTTGGAAACCGCCGGCAAGAGCATGCAAGCCAGAATGCTCACAATGGCAATGACCACTAGAAGTTCGATCAACGTAAATGCTCGTTTCCAAAGCATGTTTTCTGCATTTAAACCATTGACCGGTTAAATGGCAAGCTTTTTAACAACTTTTTAGACCTCTGAAACCGGGCAAACGTGCTGATATGGCCACACTTAACGATTTCCGGCCGACCGTAAACCATCCTGGTCATTTCGCTTGGTAACATAGTAGATTAAACAACATAATTGGAAGGAATTTCGATCCATTACCCAAAGCCGCCGGAAATGGTTGATTAAGGCTCAAAACGGACCATGGCTGGCAGTAAAGTTTTGCAAGGCCGAGTCCAAGGGGGGGACGGAAGACTGTGCCATTATTTGTCAGATGAACCCTTGACGGGAAAAAGATTGGTGCCATATTGGCACTATAAAAATGACTTTAGCTCACTGATCCGGCAAAGCGTTTTAAGGTAACCTACGTGGCCACAACCAAATCCAGTTTTCTCGACAAAGTGCTGGGCCGTTTGGGGCGCCTGGACAGTGAGGGTCTGCAAACGGTCGTGCAGCGCATTGCGCGGGAGCGGACTTTTCTGGAAACCTTGTTCAATGCGATTGAGGACGGGGTTTTGGTGGTGGATGAGGCGGGCATGGTGGTCTATTTCAACCAGGCGGTGACCCGGCTGATCGGGTTGCAGGCCAGCGAGGAGGGACGGCATATTTCGCAATGTCTCCCCGAAGTGGAGTGGAAACAATTGTTGCGGGTGGATCACGCCGGTGGCCGGCGGGTGGTGCGGCATGAATTTGAGGTGCATTATCCGCGTCCGCGCTTTTTGCGCTTGTACGCGGCGCCGCTGGATGGGGAGGCTTCGGGCAGTTCCGGGCTCGCCTTGATCCTGCATGATGCGACGGAAGCGCGGCAGAAAACGTTTGAGGCCATTGAGAGCGAGCGAGTGCAGGCCCTGACCCTGCTGGCGGCCAGCGTGGCGCATGAGATTGGGAATCCCTTGAACGCGCTGCACATCCATTTGCAATTAATGGAGCGCGAAGTGAAAAAACTGCGGATGCCGGCGGAAAACCGGGCAGTCCGGATGCGCGGGAAGACCGCGCCACCGGCATCGGACACGGCTGAGATCACGGGCAAGCTGGAACAATACCTTGGCGTGGCGCGGGGCGAAATCAACCGGCTGGATTATATCATCACCCAATTTTTGCAGGCGATCCGCCCGGCGCCGCTGCAATTGAAGCTGGGTTCGTTGAACGCGGTGGTGGAACGAACCCTTGAACTATTGCAACCGGAACTGGAAAACCGGGGGCTGACGGTGAAGACCAGGCTGGCGCGCGGGCTCACGGCCACGCCCGTGGATGCGACGCAACTGCAACAGGTGCTGGTGAACCTGGTGAAGAACGCGATGCAGGCGATGACCAAAGGCGGCATCCTGACCCTGCAAACCGGGGAGACGCCCGAAAGTGTGTGGGTGAGCGTCACCGACACGGGCGGGGGCATTCCCGAGGAGCAGATGCGGCGGATTTTTGAGCCCTTTTACACCACCAAAAAGAAAGGCACCGGACTGGGTTTGATGATTGTGCAGCGCATTGTGCGGGCCCATGAGGGACGCATTGAACTGGAGAGCCATGTCGGCCGGGGCACGACCTTCCGGGTCTGGCTGCCCCTCCACGAACGCCGTCCCCGTATGCTGGTGGAAGAAAATCAAGCTTGAGACCATTTGTGATTCCCAAACCCCGACTACTGATCGTAGACGACGAAAAACCGACGCGCGAAGGCTTGCGCGCGGCGCTGGAGGAGCGGTATGACGTCTATCTGGCGGAGGACGCGGCGGCGGCCACGCAACTGCTCGAGAGCGAGCCGTTTCAAGTGATGCTGACGGATTTCCGGCTGCCGAACGAGGATGGCATGAAACTGATTGCGCGGGCGAAGTCGCTGACGCGTCCACCGGTGTGCATCCTGATGACGGCGTATGGCTCGGAGGACGTGGCCGTGGAAGCCATGAAGCGGGGAGCGGATGATTACATTGCCAAGGGGCGGTTGCAAATTGACGAGTTGGAGATGCGGATCGCCCGGTCGCTCCGGTCGCAAACGCTGGAAACGGAAAACGTGGCGTTGCGGCAGCAACTGGATTCCAAGTTTGGAATGGAGCATATCATTGGGGAATCCCCGGCAATGCAGGAGGTGTTTGAGGTGGTGCGGCAGGTGGCGCCCAGCCGGGCGACGATTCTGCTGGGCGGGGAGAGCGGGACGGGCAAGGAAGTGTTTGCGCGGGCGATCCACCAGGCGAGTCCGCGCGCGCGGCAGGCGTTTGTGGCGGTGCATTGCGCAGCCCTGACCTCAACGTTGCTGGAGAGTGAATTGTTCGGGCACGAAAAAGGGGCGTTCACCGGGGCGCACGAGCGGCGGCTGGGCCGGTTTGAGCAGGCGCAGGGCGGAACATTGTTTCTGGATGAGATCGGGGAGATAGACGCCACCATCCAGGTGAAACTGCTGCGGTTCCTGGGCGAACGAACGTTTGAACGAGTGGGATCCAGCAAGACCCTGACGGCAGATGTGCGGTTGATCACGGCGACCAACAAAAACCTGGAAGAGATGGTAAAAACCGGGAAATTCCGCGAGGATTTATTCTTCCGGCTGCGGGTGGTGGAGATTAACCTGCCGCCGTTGCGGGAGCGGGCGGGGGACGTGGTGCTGCTGGCGCAGAGTTTTTTGCGGGAATTTGCGGCGGAAAATCAAAAGCCGGTAAAGGAATTCACGGCGGACGCGCTGCAACTGTTGTTACAGTATGGCTGGCCGGGGAATGTCCGCGAGCTGCGCACGGCGATCGAACACGCGGTGGTACTGTGCCGGGGGGAGAAAATCGCCGCCCGGGACTTGCCGGCCCAGGTGCGCGCGGGCCGGGTGAATGAGGCGGCCACCGCGTCGGCGGACGCCCTGACGGTTCACGAGGCGGAGAAACAATTGATGATACGCGCGCTGCAGGAGACAGGGGGCAACCGGACGCTGGCGGCGCGGAAAATTGGAATGAGCCGGCGGACCTTTCATCGCAAACTGCACCTATACCGTTTGGAGGAATTTTAAAATATGCCGTTAACCGAATTGATTCAACGATGCATCTACTTGCTGGAAGTGGGGGCAGGCTCGCGCGTGGTACGGGTGACGCTGGTAGTGCTGCTGTTTGCGCTGCACTGTTTGTGGATGGATTTGCGCGATTATCGGAACCTGGCCAGGCCGGAAGCCATGGACCAGGCCCAGGTGGCGCGCAATCTCGCGGCGGGACGGGGTTACACGACGGAGTATATCCGGCCGTTGAGCATTTACCTGGTGCAACAGTGGAATCAGTCGCTCGTGGCCGGCCAGCCGGCGGATCCCAAGTCCGACTTTGCGCGGTTGCAAACGGGGCATCCCGACCTGGCGAACGCCCCGGTGTATCCGTTATTTCTAGCGGGATGGATGAAGGTGCTGCCGTTCAGCCACACCATGGAATTCGAAAAGCCATTCTGGTCGGATGGGGGCCATTTTGCGCGGGACAAATCGGACGTGTTTATCGCGACGATCAACCAATTGCTGCTGGGACTAATCATCTGGCAAAGTTTTTGTCTGGCGCGAAAAATATTTGATCCCGAGGTGGCCTGGATGACGGCGGCCATGATGTATGGTTGTGAATGCCTCTGGGACTTTAGTTATTCCGGTTTGCCGACCCTGCTCCTGATGGTGGTTTTTCTGGAGCTAGCCCGGTGGCTGGCCGTTTTTGAGGAAGCGGCGCGGGCGGAAACGCCCAACCACAATCGGCTAATGGTCCTGGCGGTGGTGACCGGGTTGCTGGCCGGGGTGGGGGGACTAACCCATTACGGGTTTGGCGTCATTATTGTGCCGGTAATGGGGTTCCTGCTGCTGACGGGCGGGGTGCGCCACCGAGTTTACGCGGTGGCGGCGGGAGCGGCTTTTCTGGTGGTGCTGGCCCCCTGGGTGGTGCGGAATTGTCTGGTTTGCGGCCTGCCTTTTGGCACGGCGGGTCTGGCGATGCTGGAGGGCACCCAGTATTTTCCCGGCACGCAATTGGAACGGGCGCTTCATCCGAATCTGATCCTGGCCTGGCAAATCAAGCCGTACTGGCATAAGTTCTGGCCCAATTTCGGGGCCATCCTGCAGCAGGACTGGCCACGGTTGGGCGGCAGTTGGGCGACCATGCTGTTTTTCGCGGGGTTGTGCATCGGGTTTCGCAGTCTGGCGGTGCGGCGGCTGCGGCTCTTTGCAGTGATGTGCCTGGGGGTGTTTACGGTGGTGGAGGCGCTGGGGGCGACGGAATGGACGAAGTCGCCCGCGATGGTTAATGGCGACAACTTGCTGGTGCTGCTGGTGCCGCTGGTCATCATGTATGGCACAGTGTTTTTTCTGACGTGCCTGGAGCAGTTGAACATTCCGCTGCCAGAGTACCAGGTGCTGTTGCGGTACCTGGCCATTATGGGTTTTGTGCTGGTCATGAGCCTGCCGGCGGTGGGCAAGCGGTTTGCGGAAAAAACCAGTCCGCTGGCCTATCCGCCGTATTATCCGCCGGAAATCCAGACGACGGCGGAATGGATGAAACCGGGCGAGCTGATGATGAGTGATGTGCCGTGGGCGGTGGCGTGGTACGGGGACCGGCAGTGTGTGGCGCTGACCTTGAACTCAACCGATGACTTTTATGCATTGAACGATTTTATCAAGCCGGTGCAGGCGCTCTATCTGACGGCGGAAACGATGGATGCCAAGTTGATCTCGGAATGTTTGCGGACGCCGGCGAATAGTTGGGGCAATTTCTCGCTGCGAGTGACGACCACGGGAGAGAAAGGATTTCCGCTGAGGGTGACGTCGCCAACGGGGCTGCTCAAGTCCGGGATTTTTTTGACGGATCGCGCGCGCTGGCTGGATAACGAACCGTAGGGAATGACCAGTTTACGTATATTGGAATTTTTAAAAATGGCGGTTTTTCCGGGGAACGGGATTGGGTTTAATATTGTTAAAATTTATCCTAAAAGCGCAAAAATCAGGGGGACGGGAGACAGGAGCTGACCGCCGACTAACGCACACGTTATGATGTCAAAGAGCCTGGCGGTCCGGGGGCGGAGGGCGCCGGGATGAGGGTGGGGGCACCCGCATCGTCGTGAATTTAACAGGGGACCCTGGACATCCGCTGTCCAGGGTGAAAAAGTGAATAATAATTTTTAACGGCGGATGGCGGGGATGGGGGGGAAAGCGGGGGGACTGGGAAGTGCGGTTCCAAAAGGTTGGGACTGCTGAAAGAGGAGTACAAGGGAAAAGGCAAATAATGGGCGGCGCGGCAGCGACCGCCCGACCGGGAGGTGGAGATTATTTAGAAACTCGTTACCGGCGAGTTGCCAAAGTGCAAAAAGCAGGAAATCAAGTCGCTTGGCGAAGGATACAACCTTCCATTTGCAGGGATTTTTACGTTGATGCGGCGTGAACGCCGCGCTCCGGGGCGAAGGCAATTCGCCGTCACTTGGTTTCATAATAGATCGGTGGGGTGCCCGGCGGGACGGGCTTTGGGCTCGACTTTGGGGGGTGGGGACGGATAATGGCGCACCTTTTACAATATTGGCAGACACTCTATTTATTATGAGAATTTACGCGGTTTTTGGTCGGGCTGGAATCCTCCGGGGGATTTTGGCGGGGCTGGTTTTGGTCGGGTTGGCGTTGGATGGGCGGGGCCAGACCAACGGTGCGACGCCGGGCACAGGCAATGTTTTTGAGCGGAATGTGGCGGCTTATGAGGCGATGGATCGCACGAATCCGCCGCCGCAGAATGCGATTCTGCTGGTGGGGGATTCCCAATTTTTCCGCTGGAAGACGGTGGCGGAGGATTTGCCCGATTATACCATCGTGAACCGGGGGATTGACTCGTTTCAAACGTCGGATTTGGTTTATTTCGCGGACCGGCTGGTGCTGCCGTATCATCCGCGGATGATCGTGATCCACGTGGGGGGCAATGACGTTCATGCGGGGAAGAGTCCGGAGCGGGTGTTAAGTGATTTCAAGGCGTTCGTGGCGACGGTGCGCGCGCATTGGCCGGCCATTCCGATTGCTTTTTCCAGCACGACACCCGGACCGGGTCGCTGGGAGGAGGCGGCGCAGCGGAAGGCGACGAATCAGTTGCTCAAGGAGTACATCGCGACCCAACCCAATCTGATGTTTATTGATTTGTGGGACGCCATGCTGACGGCGGATGGCAAACCGCGCGAGGATTTGTGGGTGGCGGACCGGGTGCATCCGAATCATGCGGGGTACTTGCTGCGGGTAAAGATTATGCGTCCGATGCTGGGCGCGCCGGACCGGAAGGGGAAGTAAATGACACAGCTATGGCAACGGACTTTTGGGAAGACGGGGGAGATGTGCTCGGCGATTTCGCTGGGGACGAATTTTGCGGGATTTGCGGGGTTTGATCGTTCGGTGGAGACGATTCAGCACGCGTTTGACCTGGGCATTAGGTATTTTGACACGTCGGTGATGTATCAATCGGGGGCGGCGCAGGCGATTCTCGGCGCGGCTTTGGCGGGTCGGATGGAGCCATATTTTCTGGCGACGAAGGTGGGTTTCTTCAAATCGGCGCGGCATTTTCGTTCCGTGGAGGCGTTGCAGGTGCAATTCCAGGAATGTCTGCGGCTGTTACGGCGGGATTCGGTGGATTTGTTGCAGGTTCATGAGGCGGACTGGGATAATTGGTGGGCGGACCGGTCCGAGGTGCGGCCAGGCGGGTTGTTGGATTTACAGGGGGATTACGATTTTGCGAACGCGCCGGTAATGCAGTTTTTGCGGGAGGCGAAGGCGCGCGGGCTGTGCCGTCGGATCGGCATCACGGGGAACAACGCGCGGCATCTGGGGCGGCTGGTCCGGGAGTTGAACGGGCTGGATTCGGTGTTGGTGGCCTATAATTACATGCCGATCAATGTGACGGCGCGCGAGTTCGTCATTCCGGAGGCGGTGGCGCGGGGGGTGGCGGTGATTGTGGCGGGGTTGTTTACGTTTGTGTTTTCGCTGCCGAAGGGCTGGCGCACGGAGGGCACGTATTTCGGCAAGCACGCGGATCAGCAACTGGCGGAGTTGCACACGTTGCAACAGGCCTGCGGGATTCCTATGGTGGAACTGGCGTTGCGGTTTGTGGCGGCGGATGAGCGGATCAGCAGTTTGTTGCTCGGGGCGTGTCATCCGGCGGAGGTGGCGGAGAACCTGGCGGCGTATGCGCGGGGTCCGTTGCCGGCGGATGTTCATGCGGCGGTGGAGGGGATTGCGCGGGGGTTCTGACCTTTTACGATTTATTTATTAGGAAAGCAGGAAGGGAACTCAATATTCAAGAAGGGGATTGAGCCAAGGGATTAAGGCGGGATTACAAGCGGGAGAATGCAGGTTGCCAACAGCAAAAGCGGTGGAGGACCACCGCACTCCGGGACGCTATCGCGCAGGCCTGGCCCGCAGAGAACTTGGCTGCCGGGTGGGGTGATTTGGTTGCTGTTCGGGGAATGGAAATGAGCCTCCTGACCGGCGTGTTGCCCATGGGCAAAGGCAGGAAAAACGAGTCGTCTGGCAATGGATTCAATCCTTCATTTGCAGGGATTTTTACGTTGATGCGGCGTGAACGCCGCGCTCCGGGGCCTTGTGGTGGTGTCGGTGGTTGGACGATATGGTTCGCGGTTAATCAGAACCACCGGGCGGGACGGATGGGTTGGCAGGGGCGGGGTCCAGCCACGTTGTGGCTGGCTAATTTCCGGTGCCCCGGTGGGGGTGGGGAGGCGAATAGCGGAATGAGGAAGGAAGAGTGAAGAATGAAGAAACGGTCGGAAAAAGTGGAAAGCGGGAAAGCGGAAGGTGAAAACGGGGCAGCGGTTGGTTGCGGAATCATGGGGCGGGCCGTTGGCCCTTGGAAGGGTTTTGGGGGCGGCTCCTCCTATGGCTGTCGCCATATGCTGGTATGAGGTCGCGCCGTTGGCGCTAAGGCGAGATTGGGACTGGGCGACATGTCCCCCAGTTCCAAAGCGGCGACTTGTCGCCACACTCCCAAAATTTGGCGCATGAGGTGGGATACTGGCTCGGGGGCAATTACGGCGGTCAAGCCGGCTGCCAGCCGGCGATACAGCCGATTGCCAATCGGCGCTACTTAACTGGGTCGGGCGGCTTTCTGGAATTTATCTTCACCTGGAAACGCGGGGTGGTGGTTAGAGCATTTCCATCAATGCTGTAATTTGCTGGAATTGGGGGCGGGGTTGATACACAGTCGGGGGTATGAAATTCCTTTTTTGCGCGGTGGCGTTGTTCCTGGCGGGCTTGGGTTCGGGGCGGGCGCAGGTGACGGCGGCGGCGCCGGTACCGGAGCCGGTGAGGGTGGCGCAGGGGCTGTTGCAGGGGGCGTTTGAGAATGGGTTGACGGTTTATCGCGGAATTCCGTTTGCCGCGCCGCCGGTGGGGGATTTGCGCTGGCGCGCGCCGCAGCCGGCGGCGACGTGGGACGGGGTGCGGGCGGCGGTGAAGTTCGCGCCGGAGGCGGTCCAGGGTTCGCGGACGGGACCGAATATAAGCGAGGATTGTTTGTATTTGAATGTGTGGTCGCCGGCGAAGTCGGCGTCGGACCGGGTTCCGGTGCTGGTGTGGATTTATGGGGGCGGGTTCACGTCGGGCGCAACTTCGGAGCCGACGTATAGCGGGGAGAAGCTGGCGGCGAAGGGGGTGGTGCTGGTGAGTATTGCTTACCGGGTGGGGCAGTTGGGGTTTCTGGCGCATCCGGAGTTGAGCGCGGAGTCAGCGCATCATGTGTCGGGGAATTATGGGTTGCTGGACATGATGGCGGGGTTGAAATGGGTGCGGGAGAATATCGCGGCGTTCGGGGGTGATCCGGCCCGGGTGACGATTTTCGGGGAGTCGGCGGGCGGGATCGCGGTTAGCGAGTTGTGCGCGTCGCCGCTGGCGAAGGGGTTGTTTGACGGGGCAATCTCGGAAAGCGGCGGTTCGTTTGGTCCGCCTCGGAAGACGACGTTCCCGGGGGAGAATTTGAAGGTGCTGGCGGACGCGGAGCAGAACGGGGTGGATTATTTGAAAAAGGCGGGGGTAGCGTCCATCGCGGAGCTGCGGAAACTGCCGCCGGAGCAGTTGCCATCCGGGCGCGGGCTGGGGACGGCTTGGCCGATTATTGATGGCTGGGTGGTTCCGGATGATCAGCACAAGTTGTACGAGGCGGGCCGGTATAATGACACGCCGATTTTGGTGGGTTATAACTCGGACGAGGGGGCGAGTTTTTCGCCGCCGAAATCGCCGGAGGAATATTTGACGAATGTCAAAACTCGGTATGGTCAATTTGCTGACGCGCTGGTGGCGGCGTATCCGGTGGGCTCGAATTCGGTGCCGAAAACGGCGCGGGATTTGGCGCGGGACGCGGCGTTTGGCTGGCAGACGTGGTCGTGGGCGCGATTGCAAACGGAGACGGGGAAGTCGAAGGTGTTTTATTATTATTTCGACCAGCATCCGGATTATCCGGCGGGCTCGGGGCGCTATGGTTACGGGTCGCCGCATGGGTCGGAGGTGGCGTATGTGTTCGAGCATTTGAACGCGCGGAACCCGCAGGTGGACCGGGACATTTCGGACGCGATGTCCACGTACTGGGTGAATTTTGCGAAGCGGGGGGATCCGAATGGCGAGGGGATGCCGGTGTGGCCGGCGTTTGACGAGCAGACCGCGCAGGTGATGTATTTTAACCAGACGCCGAAGCCGGGTCCGGTGCCGAGCGCGGAGTCGTTGAAGGCGCTGGATGCGTACTTCGCGTGGCGGCGGACGGCGGAGGGGGCGCGGTTTTAACGCAATGGCCCAGAGGGGAAGCCGATTTAACGCAAAGGCGCAAAGGCGCTGAGGCGCAGAGGGGGAAAAGCGGTACGAAGAGAACGAAGCTCCAAGCTCCAGGCCTGGAAGGGGAATTTCAAATCTCAGATTTCAGATTTGAAAGGGGGGGCGGGGAAACGGGTTGGCTCGGGCATTTCCAGCAATTCTAAAAACTGGGCGTGACATGGGGAGGGGTTTCGGCAAATATTGGGCGGTCCCATTTACTGCTTAATTAAACTTAATAGCCATTTTGCGCGATGACACCGACTTTTCAGGCCGTTCGGACGAAGCAGTCCCGCCGTCAATTTCTCCAGGCGGGGGCGCTGGCGGCGGGGGCGATCACGCTGGGGTTTCCGGCACTGGTGCGGGGGCAGAATCTGAACAGCAAGCTGAACATCGCGGTGATTGGCGCGGGGGGCAAGGGGGCGAGTGACACGGATTGTTGCCGGTCGGAGAACATTTTTGCGCTGTGTGACGCGGACCGCAATAACGCGGCGAAGACGCTGGCGAAGTATCCGGACGCAAAGTTTTATCAGAATTACCGGCACATGCTGGAGGAGCTGGGCAAATCCATTGACGGGGTGAATGTGGCGACGCCGGATCATTTTCACGCGATCGCGGCGACGGCGGTGATGGATTTGGGGAAGCCGGTGTATTGTCAGAAGCCGCTGTGCCAGACGATTTGGGAGGCGCGGGAGTTGCGCACGATGGCGGTGGACCGGCACTTGGTGACGCAGATGGGGAATCAGGGGAGCGCGGAGGATGGCTTGCGCCGGGGGGTGGAGGCGATTCAGGCGGGAGTGATCGGCCAGGTGCGGGAAGTGCATATTTGGACGAACCGGCCGATCTGGCCGACGCAGGGGATCGAGCGGCCGGCGGGCGAGGATCCGATTCCGGCGGGTTTGGACTGGGATTTGTGGCTGGGTCCGGCGCCGGTCCGGCCGTACAAGGCGGGCATGTATGATCCGTTCAACTGGCGCGGGTGGCTGGATTTTGGGACGGGGGCTCTCGGGGACATGGCGTGCCACACGGTGAATCTGCCATTCCGGGGGTTGCATCTGGGGTATCCCACGGAGATCGAGGCGACGTGCTCGGGGGTGACGGCGGAAACGTATCCGCTGAGCTCGAAGATTCGGTTTGAATTTCCGCGCCGAAAATTTTCGCAGGCGGCGGCGCATCCCTCGCTGTTTCATCACGAGGATTCGCGGACGCTGGACCCGGTGACGTTGTGGTGGTACGACGGGGGCAACCGGGTGACGGGCCGGCGCGGGGGCGCGGGCGGTCATGACGGGTCGAACAAGCCGCCGGTGGCGCTGACGGCGGAGGTGGCGGCGTTTCGCGGCGAGGTGCCGGGCAGCGGGTGTCTGTTGATCGGGGACGAGGGCACGTTGTTCTCGCCGGATGATTATGGCACGGAATTTTATGTGAAGCTGAAGGGGGAGGCGAAGTTCACGCATTACAGCAAGCATCCGGGGGTGCTGGCGGTGCCGCAGAGCATTCCGCGCAATCCCTTCAAGGGGGACGCGGACACGCGGCATCATCTGGAATGGCTGGCGGCGATCAAGTCGGGAAAGCCGGAGGGGTGTTATTCGCGGTTTGACATCGGAGGGCGGCTGGCGGAGATCATGTTGCTGGGGTGCGTGGCGCTGCGCACGGGGAAAGTGTTGCACTGGGACGGGCCGAAGATGCGGGTGACGAATGTGCCGGAGGCGGCGCGGTTTATACGGAGGGTGGACAGGGTGTTTAAAGAGGAATGAAGAAACGGGGATGGGCAGATTTATTAGAAACATATTATGAATAAAAATCAGAATAAGATTCTGTTCGCGGGGTGTTTTATCGCGCTGATCACGACGTCGTATGCGTTCATCAGCCGGGTGCTGCTGTGCGGGGGGCAGTTTGGGACGGACTTTGGGCTGGACAAGGTGGCCCAGGGGGAATTGCAGGGGGCGGGGATCTGGCCGTTCGGGATGAGCATTATTGTGTTCAGCCTGTTCATTGACCGGATCGGTTACAAGGTGGCGATGATTTTTTCGTTTGCCAGTTATCTGATTTACACGGGGCTGGCGTTCGCGGCGTACGCGGCGATTCACGTTCAGGGGTTGAGCGGGGACGCGTTGGTGGCGGCGCAGAAGCACGGGTATCAGTTGTTGTACTGGGGCAGCATTATTCTGGGCCTGGGCAACGGGAGCGTGGAGTCGTATGCGAATCCGATTGTCACGACGATGTTCAACAACGACAAGGTGAAGTGGTTGAACCGGCTGCACGCGGGCTGGCCGGGCGGGCTGGTGCTGGGCGGGCTGTGCGCCATCGCGCTGGCAAGCAACCCGGACTGGCGGCTGACGCTGGGGTTGATTCTGATTCCGGCCATTTTGTTTTTCGTCATTCTGTTTTTCCAGAAATTTCCGCGCAGTGAACGCGAGCAGGCGGGGGTCAGCTATCTGGCAATGTTGAAGGAATTGGGGGCGTTTGGCGCGCTGGTGGGGTTTGGCCTGGTGTTCGCGCAGCTCGGGCAGGTGTTTGGCTGGAGCAGTGGCGTGGTGTGGGGGCTGACGTTGTTGGTGGTGGCGGCCTTTGCGGTGATCACAAAATCGTTCGGCCGGTTCATTCTGGCATTTTTGATCATTATCATGATGCCGCAGGCGACGACGGAGCTGGGCACGAACGCGTGGATCTCGGATTTGATGGAAGCGCCGATGAAGGCGGCGGGGTATAATCCGGCGTGGGTGCTGGTGTACACGTCGGCGATCATGCTGGTGCTGCGGTTCTGCGCGGGACCGCTGGCGCACAAATTTTCGCCGGTGGGGCTGCTGGCGGCGTGCTCGGGGCTGGCGGCGCTGGGGATTCTGGCGCTGTCCCAGACGGCGCATTCGGGGACGGTGGTTATTTTTGCGGCGGCGACGGTGTTTGGGGTGGGCATCACGTTTTTCTGGCCGACGATCCTGGGGCTGACCTCGGAGCAGTGTCCGCGCGGCGGCGCGCTGACCTTGAACGCAATCGGGGGCATTGGGATGCTGGCGGTGGGTATTTTGGGCACGCCGTTTCTGGGGTACATGCAGGAGACCTCGGCGACGCAGCAACTGGCGGTGGCGAGTCCGGCGCTGGCTCAGTCGGTGACGGTGGAGCAGCATTATTTGCTGGGGGCGTACCGGGCGATTGATCCGGTGAAGAGCGCGGCGGTGACGGACGCGACGGGCAAAGCGGCGCTACAGGCGGCGACGACGTCGGGCCAGTTCAGCGCGCTGGGCAAGATGGCGATCTTCCCGGGCTTCACCTTCGCGTGTTACCTGGCGTTGCTGCTGTACTTCAAAGCGCGGGGCGGCTACCGGGCGGTGACGCTGACGGCGACGGGTAAAAAAGCGGGAAAATAAGTTTACTAATTCCGCGAATACTTCTAAGAATAACCGGTCTAAAATCTATGCAAGCATCGAATGGTAAAGCGGATCAGAGCGGCGGCAGCGGCGGGCACACCCTGGCCTTCCTGGTGCTGCGGCTATGGCTGGGTCTGCGGGCGCTGCTGGCGGGTATTGAAAAATACGCCAGTTTTCATACGATCCAAAAGCCGTTGCTGGATCCGGCCACGGGCATGGAGGATCCCAGCGGGGCGATGGTGGATGTGAAGATTAAATATTATTCCCTGACGAATTACGCGGGCATTCCGGCGCCGCTGAAGGAAAAGCTGGTGAACGAACCGCTGCTGCCGCCGTTTGCGCTGAATCACTTTGACTCGCTGCTGGGGCCGGCCTTTATCATTACGGGGGTGATGCTGCTGGTGGGTCTGGGCACGCGGACGTCGCTGTTTCTTCAAGGGGTCCTTTATAGTTCGTTGATGGTGGGATTGCTGCTGATCCGCGAGGATGACGGCATTTCCTGGCTGGGCATCCATGTGGGCTTGGTGGCCCTGGCACTGGTGCTGGCAAAGAACAACCGTCTGTGTCTCTCCAAAAAATGGTAACTGAATCCATCTCCCGACGGGATTTTGTGCGCACGACGGCGGCGGCAGGCGCGGGCTTGTTGCTGGCGAACGGCACGCGGTTGCTGGCGCAAACGCCGGGCGCGGGCGGCAAGCTGAACGTGGCCTTGATCGGCTTTGGCGCGCAGGGGCGCGTGCTGCTGGAATCGCTGCTGGTGATCGAGGGCATTCAGCTCGTGGCAGTCGTGGATATTTGGGATTACGCGCGCACGTACGCGGACAAGTCACTTAAGAAACAGAACCTGGATGTGCGCACGTACGAGAACTACGAGGCGTTGCTGGCGGGCGAGAAGGATTTGCAGGCGGTGGTGGTGGCGTGCCCGGATTTCTGGCACGCGCCGGTGACGAACGCCTGCCTGAAGGCGGGCCTGAATGTTTATTGCGAGAAGATGATGTCCAATACGATCGAGGGCGCGCGCTCGATGGTGCAGACGATGCGGTCCACGGGCAAGCTCCTGCAGATCGGGCATCAGCGCCGGAGCAATCCGCGGTATTTGTTCGCGCTGAGCCGGCTGCTGAACGAGGCGAAGATTTGCGGGCGGCTGACGGCGGCGCAGGCGCAGTGGAACCGGGCGGTGGCGGAGGATTTTGGGTGGCCGAAGAAGGCGGCGATCCCGCCGGAAACGCTGGCGAAGTACGGTTACACGGACATGCACCAGTTCCGCAACTGGCGCTGGTTCAAGGGCCTGGGCGGCGGGCCGCTCTCGGACCTGGGGGCGCATCAAATTGACATTTTCAACTGGTGGTTCGGGATGGCGCCGCGCTCGGTGATGGCAAGCGGGGGCGTGGATTATTACAAGACGCACGAGTGGTATGACAATGCGATGGTGATCTATGAGTATCCGTTGCCGGACGGGGTGGCCCGGGCCTTTTATCAGGTGCAGACGACCACGAGCGCGGGCGGCGGCTATTTCGAGATGTTCATGGGCGACGAAGGCTCGCTGAAGATGTCGGAGGATCCGAAGCTGAGCGCGATTTATCGCGAGGCGCGCGCGCCGTCGTGGGACGGCTTGATCGCGAAGAATTACATTCGGGCCCAGGCGGCGCCGGCGGCGGCGGCGGATGCCACGAAGGTGGATGTGCGCGAAACGGCGCAGCTCGCGGCCTTTGACATTCCAGTGTCGTTCAACAAGAAACCGCACCAGCCGCACCTGGAGAATTTTTTCAACGCCATTCGCGGCAAGAACAAACTGAATTGCCCCGCCGACGAGGCCTTCCGGAGTGAGTACGTGATTCACAAGGCCAACGAAGCGATTGCGGCGGGAAAACGGATTGACATTGCCCCGGGGGAAAACGAAGCCTGACCATTTATTTATCATCCAGCCATGAAAGCATTTACCATTGTAACCGTTCTGGGATTAACCCTGGCCGCGGGCCTGAGCCGGGCCGGCGCCGAGGACATGGTGCCGTTGAAAACGGAGTTGCCGCAGCCGTTGTTTGTGGGCACGCCGGTACCGGTCAGCCTGCCGAATCTGGAGCCGGAACACGCGGGCCGGCGGCCGGATTTCATGGTGCCCGCGGGCACGGTGAACCTGGCGAAGGGCAGGAAGGTGACGTCGAGCGACAGTGATCCGGCGGCGGGCACGCTGGACCTGGTGACGGATGGCGACAAGGCGGGCGACGAGGGTTCCTGGGTGGAACTCGGGCCGGGCAAGCAATGGGTGCAGATTGACCTGGCGACGGAGGCGACGATTTCGGCGGTGATCGTGTGGCATTTCCACCAGCAGGCGCGGGTGTACCTGGACGTGGTCGCGCAGGTTTCGGACGACCCGGAGTTCAAGACCGGGGTGACAACGATTTTCAACAACGACGCCGGCAATGAGCTGGGTTTCGGCGCGGGCAAGGATTACGCGTACAAGGAAACCTACGAGGGCAAGCTGATGGATGCCAGGGGGGTGAAGGGCCGGTACGTGCGATTGTACAGCAAAGGTAACACCACCAACAAACTCAATCATTACATCGAAGTCGAAGTTTGGGGGAAACCTGCGGCATAAACTGGTTTTACAATTTCTTCAATTTTCCAATTGGCGATGTGGGTTTGTCGGACATTTGTGAAGAGCTATCCTGACCAGTACATTTTTGCTGCCAGTCAGTGAATTGACGCTCCGCCTGCTATTGTGTAATCTCCAAGCATGGCAAAAATGGCTGCGGCTAAAACCACCGCCAAAAAAATATGGCCGTGGCGGCTGGGTGATTTCAGCACCAAAGTTGATAAAGATACGGTAGAGGGTAAAGCTCTTCGTGTCTTCATCAGCTGTGCCCTGCCTGCTTATACCCGAGGCTTCCAACAGGGTATATTGTTTATTTTCTTTCTTCACATTGGCTGGACGGCAAGTCAAAGTTTTGAAAAATCAAAGGAATAATAATCAATGATACCAAGAATATTTGTCAGTTCCACAATCAAAGATTTGCAGCATGTTCGCGATGCTATTCGAGAATTAATTCTCGAACTCGGATATCAGCCGGCCATGAGCGAGCATGGAGAAATAGGTTATTTGCCAGAAATAAGTGCTGCTGATTCTTGCTATCGAGAAACAACTGATTGCAATTTTGGCATTCTTATCATTGGGAAACGGTATGGGGATAATCACCGTGACAACATGAGTGTCACACACAATGAATATCGCGCCTTGGCGTCCAAAGTTCCGATGATCACACTAGTTGAAAAGGATCTTTTAAGCTACCGCGCAGTTTTCCAAGCAAATCCTAAGGCTCCTCCTGCGACTTTCCCCGGAATGGATCGCCCAGAAAATACATTTGCATTTCTTGATGAGATTGCAAACAGTCCACGAAACAATGGGATTGCTGAATTTCGACATATAGGTGAGGCTCGAACTTATGTCCGTTTACAATTAGCCCACATTTTTGGGAATCTGCTTCGCAATGCGTATGACCCAGTGAAAGGGGAGGTGAAAGATATCTTAGCAGAAGTTCGCTCTTTACGCAGTGAACTAGTCAAAGGCGATCAACAATTAAAGGCAATTAAGTATTTACGCGTTTCACGTGCGCTTTTGGAAGATAATCAAGACCATTACAGGACATTTTTAGAGCGGATATTCGGGAATGCTGATCAACCAGTGAAAGCAATCCTCGATTATAATACATTTGATGAGCTGATACCGCATACTGGGTGGAAGATGACTGTTTTCCGCTCCCTGGGCGACCTGCATAGCGAATGTGAAAAACTTCGTAAAAACAGGGCGTTATTTTTTAGTTCGGATTGGACTTGGACTGACCGCAATCCCAAACCGGGATCAGAAGAACCCCATTGGTTTGCTGGATTTGGACTTGCCGCAGAAAGGCACATTTTAATTACTGAGAGTGCGATAGAGTGCTTCCAAAAAAACCACCTCGTTTGCAGAGCAGCATCAGAAGGCTAAGAAATTATGAATTCAATATTTCAGAACTGGGCGGTCAGTTCTCGCGATGGTAATTCCAATGCATTGCATTCTAATAATATTTTCATTTTTAATCTGATTTTACCCACTTAATCCGGTGCCACGTCATCCAAACAAAAATTTTAAGATCACGACCCTATCAATTAAAATACGCTGGTTTTCCTTTTTTACACTTGCCCTGATTGCGCTAGCCATTCGCCTACCACAGGTGGAAATAAGGCCCATGCACACGGATGAGGCGGTGAACGCCTGCATCACAGGCCATTTGCTGGCCGGGGAGACCTACCATTACGATCCCCGGGACCGCCACGGTCCCCTGCTCTACGCGGTGGCCGTGCCCATTGCGCGACTCGCGGGCGCGCACAACCTGGCCGGGCTGACGGAAACGACTCTACGCCTGGGGCCAATCCTTGTCGGCACACTCACCATTTTATTATTCGCCGGGCTGGCTCCGGAGGTGGGGCTGGCCACCGCCCTGGTGGCGGCGCTGCTTTGGGCGGTGGCGCCGCTGCCGGCGTATTACAGCCGCTATTTCATTCACGAAACCCTGTTCGTGGCGGCCACGCTGGGGCTGCTGGGCGCGGGCTGGCGCTGGCTGACGACCGGCAACCTCATCGCGGGGGTGCTGACGGGGTTCTGGGCGGCGCTGCTGATCGCGGGCAAGGAGACGGCGGTGCTGAATCTGGCGGCGGCCGGGCTGGCGGCAGTGGCGTGGCGGCTCCGGGAGCGCTGGGGGCGGGTGATCATGCGGCCGCGGCTGTTCGCGGTGTCCGGCGGGTTCATCGGGCAGCCGGCGCGGCGGGCGCAACCGGAGGTGGCGGAGGCCTCGCCGGTGGCGCGCTGGCTGGGCGCGGGGCTGGGGCTGGCGTTGCTGGTGATTTTGGTGGCGGCGTTTTACACCTGGGGCGGCCACAACCCGCGCGGGCTGGCAGACCTGGTAAACTCCCTGCCGCGCTTTGTGGCGCGGGCGGGTGGCGAGGGTCATGCGAAGCCGTGGTGGTATTATCTGGGCCTGCTCGCGGGCGGCTGGTCGGGGTGGGCGCTGCTGGTGCTGGCCGTCGTGGGGGCTTTGACGGCGCTGAAGCCGGGCGGAACGGGGGCGCTGACGGGCTGGCTGCTGTACGGGGTGGCGATATTTTTGATTTACAGTGTGATTCCCTACAAAACGCCGTGGCTGGCGCTGAATGTGTTCCTGCCCCTCGTGGTGCTGGCGGCGGCGGGGGCGGTGACGCTGTGGGAGCTGGCGTCGAAGCTCACGGAAACGCGGGGGGCGCGTCCGGCGTTGCTGGCGGGGGCGGTGGGGCTGCTGTTCCTGCTGGGGCATGACACGCGGTTGCGGGTTTTTCGCCAGCCGGCGGACGAAAGCAATCCCTACGCCTACGCGCACACGGGGGAGGATTTGCCGCGACTCCCGGAACGGCTGCGCGCGGTGGCGAGTCCGCGCAGCACGCTGGCGGTGATTGCGGCCGACCCCTGGCCGCTGCCGTGGTATTTGCGCGGTTATCCGCGCGTGGGTTACTGGCAGCCGGGGCAGAATCCGGGGCGCGCGGATGTTTACCTGACCTCGACCGAGGCGGCGGGACCGCTGAAGACGTTCCTCGCAGGCTGGCGGCCGGAGTATTTTGGGGTGCGCCCGGGGGTGCTACTGATTATGTGGACGCGGCCGGCCGGGCATTAAGCAATCCATGATACACGTTCATAATCATTACGCCATGGCGACGACGTTCCAGGTGCGGATCGCCGGGGAGGAGGCGACGTACGCGGCTCAAGCGGCGCGGGCGCTCTTTGACGAGGCGGACCGGCTGGAAAACATCCTGAGCCGGTTCCGGGCGGGCAGCGACATCAGCGCGCTGGCGCGGCTGGCGCCGGGCGAGACACTGCGGATCGGCGAGGCGACGACGGCCTGCCTGGCGATTGCCCGCGAGATGGAACTGGCGACGGCGGGGGCCTTCTCAATCACGGCGGCGGCGCGGCAAACGCAGCCGGAGCCGCCACGCTGGACGCTGGATGCCAATAAATATACGGTGCGCTGCGACGCGGGCCGGCTGGAGTTCGACCTGGGCGCGATTGGCAAGGGGTTCGCGCTGGACCGGATGGCGGTGGAGCTGGCGGAGTGGGAGTGCCCGGCGTTTTTATTGATCGCGGGCGGCAGCAGCATTCTGGCGGGCGAACCGCCGGCGGAATTGCCGGGCTGGTCGGTGGGGCTGGGGGAGGACGGCAGCGAGCCGCGGCACTGGCTGAAACACGGGTCGCTGAGCGGCTCGGGGATTGCGGTGAAGGGGCGGCATATTTTTGATCCGCGCACGGGCGAGCCGGCCCGGCTCCGCGACCGGGCCTGGGCGGGGGCGCCGGGCGCGGCGGTGTCGGACGCGCTGTCCACGGCGTGCATGGTGCTGACGGAGGCGGAGATTGCGCGGGTGCTGGCAGGGCGGGAGGAGTGGCGGGCGTTTTTGCAGCAGGACGGGGAGTGGCGGGAGGTGGGCAGGCTAGTTTGATCCCATATAGCCATCCAGCCCATAATCCACAGAACGAATGGGGCGGTACCGAGCAAGCCAAGGGCAATTGCCGCGTGGCAGAAAGGATTGTTGGGGCGGGAACAAAAGGAGACAATGCGGGAGTTCAAAAGGAGACAAGTATTTTCCCTAAGGAACCTGTCGCTTGGGCGAGGGCTTGAGGAGGCCTGAGCGCAGCGAAGGCCGACGAA
>Ga0182012_10001346_pt1 | contig 26992 bp, 23 predicted proteins | sample 612S2SmetaG_FD_120486 | JGI IMG/M metagenome (GOLD analysis project Ga0182012, IMG submission 120486) | Permafrost microbial communities from Stordalen Mire, Sweden - 612S2S metaG | ecosystem: Environmental > Terrestrial > Soil > Wetlands > Permafrost | place: Sweden: Stordalen | collected...
CGCACCGTCACGAAACAGCCCGATCTCAACGACTTCAGCATGACCGTGCACGGCGGCATGTCCTATACCGACCGTACCGATACGCCCGACTACGTCGTCGACGCCGTCGCCAACATCCCCTTGGTCCAAAATGTCGCGGCCTTGCGCATCAGCGTATTCGACGACTATGAGGCGGGATATTTCAAGCGCAGCTACTGCACGAATCCCGCGGCGGCGATGGCCTTGACGTGCACGCCGCTCGCCGCCACCGGGATCACCACCGTCGGCAACGTTGGGGCGCTCGACTCGTCCGGGTTCACCGCCGCCCTCACCATCCAACCCACCGATTCGTTGACCATCACGCCCAAGCTCATCCTGCAGAAGGAGGGCTACAACGGCTTTCCGATGGCGGACTACCCCACGGATACCGCCAACGGGATCGGCTATCCGGTGCCGACGCCGATCACCGGCGTGGCCACGCCGTCCCGGATGGTCCCGAGCAGTTTTACCCAGGCGCGCTGGTTCAATCTTCCGGAAGGCGGATCGGACAACTGGGGTTTGACCTCGCTCGCCGTGCACTGGAAAACCGGCGTGGGCGAGCTGGTCTCCTCCAGCTCGTATTTCTCGCGCAAGGTGCTTGAGACCGAGGATGAAAGCGACTTCGTCTACGCGGGGGTCACATCGGGCGCCGGCGGCGTACCGCAGCCGAGCACCATCACCGAGGAGAAGGATTACCAGGAGTTCGTGGAGGAGCTGCGTTTCGTGTCGGCGCTGCAAGGGCCGGTACAGTTCGTGGCCGGCGCCTTCTATTCGGACCTGCATGGCCGCCTGCCATTTGCCGCCTACTATCCGCCGGCGACGGCGCCGGGGCTCGATCTGACGCTCACCGGCGCGCCGGGAGTGGTGATCACGCCGGGCTATCCGAACACAGTCTTCGCGCAAGACTTTCATACCGACATCAAGGAGCCCGCCGTGTTCGGCGAGGTGTCCTATTCGCCGATCGAGCCGCTCAAGCTGACGGGCGGCCTGCGCTGGTACCAGGTGAAGACCTACTCCGCAGGGTATGAGCTGGGTCTGGCTGCGGGCGGCGGCCCGGCAGTCATCAGTTCACCCGAAACCATCACGGAAAGCGGCGTCAACCCGAAATTCGAGGCGGATTACCATCTCACCCCGGACCAGATGATCTACGCCAATGTGGCCAAGGGTTACCGGCCCGGCGGCATCTCGCCGGTGGTGCCGAGCGGCGCAGCGGGCACCGCGATCGATTGCACGGCGTCTTTGAAGGCCGTGGACCCCAATATCACCATCGCGCAGACCCGCACGTTTCAGTCCGACTCGCTGTGGAACTATGAGATCGGCACCAAGACCGAGTGGTTTGATCACCGTCTCTCCGCCGACGCGGCGGCGTTCTACATCAAGTGGAAAAACATTCAGCAAGAGATACTGCTCAACTGCGGATTTCAGTACACGGCGAATGCCGGGGCCGCGGTGAGCAAGGGCGGCGAACTGGAACTGCGCGCCAGGCCGACGAATCCGCTCGAGCTGTCGCTCGGGTTGGGCTATCAGGACGCGAAAATCACCCAAACGAGCATCGAGTCGCCGCAGCCGGTCGGCTCGCCCATCTATCAGGTGCCCGACTGGACCGCCAACGGGTCGGTGCAATATACGGTGCCGCTCGGCGCCGAATGGAAGTCGGTGAGCAATCTCGACTACTCCTATATCGGCAGAAGCTTCAGCGGCAACAACCAGCCGAGCGACCCCCGCTTGCGGCCCGCGTACCGGCTCCTCAATGCGCATATCGGATTCGACCGCGACCGCTTCGAAATTGCGCTCGTCGGCAAGAACCTCAGCAATGAAGTCGCGAACCTGGGCGACAGCCGCTCGATCGCAGCGGAGACGCCCGGGCGCCCGCGCCTGTTCGTCAATCAGCCGCGAACGGTCGGGATCGAGTTCCGGCAGTCGTTCTGATGTCCAGGAGCCGCATTTCAGTCCACGGTGCAAGCAGGGCGGCGCTCGCCGCGCTGCTGCTGCTCGGCGCGTCCGCGGCCGTTCGCGCCGAGCTTCCCTCCGATACGGATAAGGGGCCGTCGGTCACCGTGCTCGGCGAGCCGAGCAAACACTGGGTGTGGGTCAACGATCTGGTGTTCCCGCACATGTCGGACGGCATGGCCATGCTCATCGACGGCGATACCGGCCGGTACCTGGGGACGCTGAGCACCGGGTGGGGATTCGTACGCGTGCTCCTGCCGAAGGCCGGCGGGCTCATTTATTCGCCCGAGATCTATTTTTCTCGCGGCACGCGCGGCGTGCGCACGGACGTGGTGACGATCTACGATGCCCACACACTGAGCCCGGTCAAGGAGATCCAGATCCCGCCGAAGCGCTCCGCCAATATGCCGATGATGGCGAACGCGGTGCTCACCGACGATGACCGGTACATGCTCATCTACAATTTCACGCCGGCGCAATCGGTCAGCGTGGTCGACATGAAGTCGCAGGCCTTCGTTCGGGAAGTCGAGACGCCGGGGTGCGCGCTGGTATATCCCACCGGTCCGCGCAGCTTCTTCTCGATCTGCGGGGACGGAGCATTGTCGCTCGCGCAGATCGACGATTCCGGCAACGTCACCTTGACCCGGTCCGCCCCGGTTTTTTCGCCGGCCAAGGATCCCGTGACCGAGAAGGGCGTACGAATCGGCAAGACCTGGTACTTCGTCTCCTACGAAGGTCAGATCCATCCGGTAAAGGCGGCCGCGACCGACGCGTCGGCCGGGGCAGCCTGGTGGCTTACGACCGAGGCGGAGAGAAAGCAGGGCTGGCGGCCCGGCGGGCTGCAGCAGATGGCGGTCGACTCGCGCTCGCAGCTCTACGCCATCATGCACCAGGGCGGACCCGAGACGCACAAAGACCCGGGCAAGGACGTCTGGGTGTACGACATCGCCACGCACAAGCGTGTGAAGCAGATAGCCCTCAGCAATCTCGCGAGTTCCATTCAGCTGACCAGCGATGACAAGCCCTTGCTGTTCAGCATCTTCATCGACAAGCCGGTGCTCGATATATACGATGCCGCCGACGGACGCTTGCTGCGCACCGTCGATCAAGTGGGCACGACTCCCGCGTTGCTGGTGACGCCGTGACATGATCGATCCTGCCCTCGGCTATCTCGTTGTCTTGGACCTGGCGGCGCTGCTGGGATGGTCGGCGCTCCAAAAAATCAAGGCGCGTCGCGAATTCTTCGAGACCCTTACGGCCTACCGCGTGCTGCCAGAGGGCTGGGTGCCTGCCGCGGTCCATGGGGTGCCTTGGGCGGAGCTGCTGATCGCGCTCGGAATGCTCATGCCGGTGTCGCGACCAGCCGCCTGCATGGCCGCTGCCGCGTTGCTGCTTACGTATGGGGGTGCGATCGCGGTCAATCTCGCGCGCGGGCGCCGCGATCTCGATTGCGGCTGCTCCCTGGCGAACGGCCGCCGGCCGATTGCGGGGTGGATGCTGGTGCGCAATGCCATGATGGCGTGCGTTGCGGTCGTTGCGTCCCTGCCCTGGAATCCGCGGAGTCTGGCTTTGCTCGACATGATGACGATCCTCGGCGGCGCGGCGGCAGCGGCGCTCTTGTATGCCTCGATCGACGCGCTCCTCGGCCGTGTGGTACCGGCCGCTGCACTCGCGAGGGCTCGATGAACGCACTCGTCATTTCCAACTTCGCCCTCTGGTTCGTGGTGCTTGCGCTGCTCGTCGCGCTGCTCGCAGTCATCCGTCAGCTCGGGGTCCTGCACGAGCGCATCGCACCCACGGGAGCGCTGATGCTGGCCAAGGGCCTCAAGGTGGGCGACGCGGCGCCGCAGGTGCCCGTACACGATCTCGACGATGCGCCGCGTACCCTCGGTGCGCCGTCCTCGAATGGCCGCGCCACCTTGCTCATGTTCGTCTCGCCGACCTGCCCGGTGTGCAAGTCGCTGCTGCCCGTTCTCAAATCGAGCCTGCGGGCGGAGGGCGACTGGCTGGATATCGTGCTGGCGAGCGACGGCGATCTGAACTCGCAGCGGGAGTTCGTGCGATTGCAAAAGCTCGGCGGGATTCCGTATGTCGTCTCGACTCCGCTCGGCATCACCTACCAGGTGAGCCGGCTGCCTTTCGCCGTACTGGTCGATGCGCAGGGCATCCTGCGGGCACGCGGTATCGTCAACTCCCGCGAGCATCTGGAAAGCATATTCGAGGCAAAGCGCCTGGGATTCGGTACCATCCAGGCTTACTTCGAGTCGATCGCACGTCATGAAGCGGCCTGAGCCTCGAGGGGGCGACGCATGAAATGGTTTGATCTTTTCGCCGAGCACACCGCGAGGAGCCTGTCACGCCGGACATCGCGGCGCAGCTTCTTGGGTACGGTAGGCATGTTCATCGCGGGCTCTTCCACGATCCCCCTGTTGCCGGTCGCCCGGGGACAGGAGGCGAAGCCCTCGTCGGACGGCGCGCATACGGATCCCAACTCCTGCGATTACTGGCGTCACTGCGCGATCGACGGCTTCCTGTGCGGTTGTTGCGGTGGAAGTGCGACGAGCTGCCCACCCGGCACGGATATGTCGGCGGTCACGTGGATTGGCACCTGCCACAATCCCGCCGACGGCAAGGATTACGTGATCTCCTATAACGACTGCTGCGGCAAAACCTCCTGCGGACGGTGCTTCTGCAATCGCAACGAGCGTGACACGCCGCTCTACCAGCCGGGTCAATCGAACGATTACGATTGGTGCTCAGGCAACAGCAAGGCGAACGTTCCCTATCATTGTTCGACGGCCCGCATCGTCGGCGCCGCAGAATAACGTCGCATGCGCCGTGCGGCCGCGGCGGGGATTTTGGCGTCCATCGCTTTGCCGAGCATCGGGTACTGCTACGAGCCCCGGGTCAACTACGAGCTCCAATGCATGGGTTGTCATCTCGCCGATGGGACGGGCGAGAGCGGTCGTGTGCCCTCCGTGCGCAGCACGCTCGTACCCTTCTCGATGATCCCGGAGGGACGTGAATTCGTGTTGCGGGTGCCCGGTGTCGCGCAGTCTCCGCTCACGGACGCGGCCATCGCAGCCGTGCTCAATTGGATGGCGCGCAAGCTCTCGGACGCACCGCTGCCAGCGGGGTTTCGCGACTATGACGCCGGCGAAGTGCGCGCCCTGCGCGGCCGGCCTTTGGCGCAGGTCTCCCAGGCGCGCCAGAAGCTGCTCGAGCGGATACTGCCAATCGAGTGACGGACGTGCGGGCGACAGCGCAGCATCGGGCCTCAATCATGATAGTACATCTGCGCCGGCTCGTCGGATGTTGCCACCAGATCCGGCGCCGGCGCCCCCGCGCTCTTGTCGATGGCGCGATATTGACCCTGGAAAAACACCAACGGGCGATAGGGCTTGATGCCGCGATGCGCGGCTTCGACTCGCGCCGTGACGAGCCAATGGTCCCCGCCGTCCAGCACCTGGTGTTTGAGGCATAACAACGACGACAATGCCCCCTCGAGCCGGCGAAATTGCCCGGATGCCACGAAGCGGAAAGAGGGCGGTGAGGGATCTTTCCATCCGCCCGCAAAATACGTCGAGAGGGCCTGCTGCTCGTCACGCAGGAAGTTGATCGAATAGTGGGTCGCCGCCGGCAAGAGGTGCGAAAAGCGTGCCTTCTTGGCCGGGCAGAACAGCACCAACATCGGATCGAGCGACAGCGAGGAGACCGCGTTGGCGGTCATCGCATGCACGTGCCCCTCAATTTCAGTGGCGATCACCGCGACGCCCGTGGCGAACAGGCCGAGCGCCTCGCGAAACTCTTTGGCATTCATCGCCACGCCGTCGCTTCCGGACTCAGCCGCCGGCCGCCGCGAAGGCCTCGTCGCGCCCTTCGCGCACGAACTGGCGCACGCGTTCGGCCTGTTCCTTGATCTGCACCTGATGTCCGGCGACGAGCGCGCCTGCCATGCGCACCGGATCGCCGAAGAAAAAACGCTCGTACAGGACCTGCCGGGAGGCGAATGAGGATAGGGACGCATCCCACGCGAGGCGGAACAACGGGATGCGGTCGAATGCCTCTGCGCGTGCAGCCTGATAATACTGCTTGATATCGCCGGCGAGCGGTCCCTTGAGGTCCGCCTCGACGGGCATCGCGACGAGCCCGGATGCGCCGATCTGTTGAATGATCTCCACCATGCGCGGATATAGCCGCGGGAACAGGTTGCGGGCCGCGTCGAGCGGGTTCCAGGCGGGGCGCATGACGCCCCATTCGTCGAGTGCCGCGTCCGCTTCGGCGGCCCGGAGGAACGCTTTCATGGTCTCCATGTTGACCCAGAGCTCGGCCAGCTTCTCGTGAATGTGCTGGAAGCCTTCAGCTCCGATCGTGTCGACCAAAAGGTGCGCGAGACCCAGCATGAACTCGGCCTTGGCGATGTTTTTGACCACGACCTGGTGAGTCATGTGCACAACGGCGCCGGTGCGCGCATACGCCTGATTGCAACGCAGGACGTCCCGGTAGAGCAGGATCTTTTCCCACGGCACGAACACATCGTCGAATATCACGACGGCATCCATCTCCTCGAAGCGCGAGCCCAATGGATGGTCGAAATGACTGCGCCCCTGGTCGACGCTTTCCCGGCAAATGAAGCGCAGACCCGGCGTATTGTTCGGGATCGAAAAGCCGAATGCATACGGTGCGTCCTCGTCGCCGGCCTTCAGCACCGTGGAGGGGAACACCATGATTTCGTCACTGATCGGCAGGGTCGCCAGCATGCGGCAGCCGCGGATCACGATGCCCGCATCGGTCTCCTCCTTGATACGTGCGGCCAGAAAGGGATCCGCCTGCTTGGCCAGGCTGAGCGCGCGATTGGCTTGTGGAGGTATCAGCGTGTGCGTCAAGCACAAGTCGTTCTCACGCAGATACTCGTGGTAGCGGATTGCATTCTCACCGAAGCGCGGATCGGCCTCGGCAAGGAACGGCGCACCCGCGGCATAGCCGGACATGGCGCGGTTGATGTAGTCCGGGACGCGCCCCATCATGCCGTGGGTATAATCTTCCCAAACCTGCATGGCCACCGTGATGCTGTGCAGCTCTTCGTGGGTCTTCGGCAGCATGAACGAGCGGGCAACCGGTCGGCCCGAGGTCGGCGAGGTGAACAGGGTTTTCTCCGCCTGTTGCCACTGCAGATCGTACAGAGCGGCCAGCGTGGCCACCCCCCCGCGCAGCGCCGGATGAGTCGTCACATCCTTGACCTGTTCGCCCGCGTACCAGAGGTTCGGCGGATTTTCCTGCAGGCGTTTCAGCACCTGTGCACCGCGGCGCGCTCCGGTGGCGGGGGATGACGGCTGGATCGAACGCGACGCTTCGCTCATGGCAACTCCCCATCGGTGATGATTCTCATTCATAAGTAATTTACTATAGAGACATTAGTTGTACAATACGTAATTACTGCCGGTACTGAAATCGACCGGAATCCTCGGACACGCAGCGTTCAGCGGGAGGCGGGTGGGTTGGCGACGCGCAGGCAAAAAATCCGCAAGGGCATCCAGTCGATCGAGGTGGGGCATCGGTTGCTCGAGGTGCTGGCCGCGGCACCCGGCCCGATGGCGCTCGGGGAGCTGGCCGAAGCGGCGCGCATGCCGGCGTCCAAGGCGCATCGGTACCTGGTCAGCTATTGTCGGGGTGGTTTGATCGAACAGGAAGGCGAGTCGGGGCATTACGGACTCGGCCGTTTTGCGCTGGACCTCGGCTTGGCTGCCCTCGGGCGTCTGGACGGCGTCAGCGTGGCGCTGCCGATCGCTCGTGAGCTCGCGAAGCGGTTGGATCAGACCGTGGCGCTGGCGGTGTGGGGAAACGAAGGCCCGACCATTGTGCGCTGGGTCGGCGGCGACTCGCCGGTGTCGGCCACGTTGCGGGTGGGCTCGGTCATGCCGCTCAGCCGATCGGCAACCGGCCAGGCGTTCCTAGCGTACTTACCCGAGAGCCGCTGGCAGTTGATTTTGAAGCGCGAATTGGCGCACAACACGCGCCAGGGTTTGCGTCCGCAGAGCGTCACCGAGCTCTCGGGCCGGCTGCGCGACATCCGCACGGCAGGGGTATCATATTGCAGCGATTTCATCGCGGGCATCTCCGGCATGGCCGCGCCGATCTTCGATGACCAGGGGTCCATGGTGCTCGCGCTCGTCACCCTCGGTTACTCTGGGGGGTTCGAGCCGCGTCAGGGCGAGATTCGAGCCGCGTTGCATCAGGCCGCGCGCCAGCTTTCGCGGCGTCTGGGCTACCAATCGCCATAGCCCGCATTAATATGTCGGTGAATATTCCAAGTGATGGCCACTTTCCCATGTCGCCAAGCCGGGTGCCGATCGCCGTTGACTTGCCACCGTACCGCTTGAGCGGCTCGGTGTACGGCGTGCTGGCGAACCATTCATCGCTCCTCGCAATGCTCGGCGATGCCGCCTACCAGCCGCCGTATAACGCCCCGCCGCGCGCTCCGGTGCTGTACATCAAGCCGCGCAATACGCTCGCGGGTCCCGGCGATCCCGTCACCGTGCCGGCGGATGTGCCCGAGCTGGAGGTCGCGGCGTCTCTCGGCATCGTCATCGAACGGACGGCGTGCCGGCTCGAGGAGGCCACTGCAATCGACTGCGTGGCCGGCTTCCTCATCGTCAACGATGTCAGCGTCCCGCACACCACCTACCATCGACCGTCGATCCGCTACAAGGCGCGGGACGGTTTCTGCCCTTTGGGCCCTGCCGTCGTCGCGAGACAGCGTATTGCGAGTCCCGACGCCATCGAGATCCGTACCTATGTGAATGGCCTGCTCGTTCAGCTCCAAAATACTCGGGAGATGATCCGTCCGATCGCGCGCCTGCTGGCGGACGTCACAGAGTTCATGACATTGAGTGCAGGAGACGTGCTTTGCCTCGGCACGGCCGCCCCGGCGCCGCGGGTGCGCCCCGGGCAAACCGTGAGCATCGAGATCGACGGTATCGGCACGCTCCGCAATCCCTTTGTTGGGGGTGAATCGTGAAGCGAGCGCGCGTTGCATATGCCGGCGCGATCCACGAGGCGGCCCCGCTTGAACTGGGTGATGGCACGGCGGGACTCGAGCTCGAGGATGGCAGGCGGCTTGCCGAGAGTCAGGTGGTGTGGCTGCCGCCGTTCGACGTCGGCACGATCATCGCGCTCGGGCTCAACTATGCCGACCATGCGAAGGAGCTCGCATTTGCCGCGCAGGAAGAGCCCCTGATCTTTTTAAAAGGCCCCGGGACCCTGCAGGGGCACCGCGGGCAGACGCGGCGGCCGCAGGGCGTGAAGTTCATGCACTATGAATGCGAGCTGGCAGTCGTGGTCGGTCGCGAGGCGCGACGGGTCGGGCGCGAGCATGCCCTCGAGCACGTCGCGGGATACTGCATCGCGAACGACTATGCGATCCGCGATTATCTCGAAAACTGGTACCGGCCGAACTTGAGGGTCAAGAACCGGGACGGCGCGACGCTCCTCGGCCCTTGGTTTGTTGATGCCGCCGACGTGCCCGATCCCGGCAATCTCGCGCTACGCACCTATGTCAACGGCGAGCTCCAGCAGCAGGGCAATACTCGTGACCTGATTTTCGATATTTCTTACCTGATTCACTATCTCAGTTCCTTCATGACCCTGTCGGCGGGCGATGTGATCTTGACCGGCACACCGGAGGGTGTCGTGAACGTGATGCCGGGAGACGAGGTGGTGTGCGAAATCGACGGTCTCGGGCGGCTGGTCAATACCGTCGTAGACGATGCCGTGTACGGACGCTGAAGGGGGTCGGCAATGCAGATTCAACATCTAATCAACGGGCTGTCGGCCGCCGGTACGGACTATTTCGAGACCATCAATCCGGCCACTCAGGAGACTCTCGCGGAGGTCGCACGGGGCGGCGTAGCCGACGTCGATGCCGCCGTGGCGGCCGCGAAAGCGGCGTTCCCCGCCTGGGCCGGGCGCCCGGCCACCGAGCGCGCCGCGTTGCTGCGCAAACTCGGCGATCTGATCACGAAGCATGTTCCTGATCTCTCGGTCACCGAGACGAAGGACACTGGCCAGGTCATCGGCCAGACCAAAAAAGCCCTGGTGCCGCGCTCAGCGGACAATTTCTACTATTTTGCCGAGATGTGCGTACGGGTCGACGGTCACACGTACCCGACGCCGACGCACCTCAACTACACGCTGTTTCACCCGGTGGGGATTTGCGCCCTGATCTCTCCGTGGAACGTGCCGTTCATGACCTCGACGTGGAAAGTGGCCCCGGCGCTGGCCTTCGGTAACACCGCGGTGCTCAAGATGAGCGAGCTGTCGCCGCTCACGGCCGCGAGGCTCGGGGAATTGGCGGTCGAAGCCGGGATCCCGGCGGGCGTGCTGAACATCGTGCACGGCTTTGGGGCTGAAGTGGGCGAGCCGCTCTGCAGACACCCCGACGTGCGCGCGATTTCCTTCACCGGCTCGACCCTGACCGGCAACCGCATCGTCAAGAACGCCGGCCTGAAGAAGTTCTCGATGGAGCTCGGCGGCAAGAGTCCCTTCGTCGTGTTCGATGACGCGGATCTGTCGCGGGCTCTGGATGCCGCGCTTTTCATGGTGTTCTCGATCAACGGCGAGCGCTGCACGGCCGGCTCGAGAATATTGGTGCAGCGATCCATCTACCCGCAGTTCGTTCAGAGTTTTGCCGAGCGTGCGCGGCGCATCGGCGTCGGCGACCCCCTCGACGAGCGCACTATCGTCGGGCCCATGATCAGCAAGGCCCACCTCGCGAAGGTGCGAGGCTACATCGAGCGCGGATCGAAGGAAGGAGCTACTCTCGTCTGCGGCGGTTTGGAGCTGCCCTCGCTCCCCGGTGCGCTTGCCCGCGGCAATTTCGTCGTTCCGACCGTCTTTGCCGATGTCGACAATCGCATGACGATCGCGCAGGAGGAGATCTTCGGGCCGGTGGCCTGCCTGATTCCATTTAACGACGAGGCAGAAGCGATCCGCCTCGCCAACGAGACGCCATACGGATTGAGCAGCTACATCTTCAGCGAAAACATCGGTCGTGCCCATCGCGTGGCTGCGGCGATCGAGGCGGGGATGTGCTTCGTCAACAGCCAGAACGTGCGCGACCTGCGTCAGCCCTTCGGCGGCACCAAGGCCTCGGGCACGGGCCGGGAGGGCGGCACTTGGAGCTACGAGGTGTTCCTCGAACCGAAGAACATCTGCGTAAGCCTCGGGTCGCACCATATCCCGCACTGGGGCACCGAAACATGAGCCTTTATCAGCTGCAGAAATTCCTGTACGAATTGAACCGCGACCCTGCCGTGCAGAATGCGTTTCGCACCGATTTGCCGGGTCTCTTGAACCGCTACCAGCTGACGGAGGAGGAGCGGGGCGCCATCGAGGCGCGCGACATCGGCCTGATCTACGTGCTGGGGGCGAACGGGCAGTTGTTGATGCACTATGCCGCGCTGATCGGCATGCCTTGGGCCGACTACATCGCCGCGATGCGCACCGGCATCCAGCGTCATGGGCCCGTGCGCGCAGGCGTGTACGCCATGACGACGGGAATGGATGAGAAGGTGGCCGGCGTATGAGTCTTGTACTTGCCGGAGTCTGCAGCCACGCACCCGGTATCACCGGAAGAGCGCACATGGCCGATCCGGTGCTCTGCGCCCGGTTTCACGCGTCGCTGCGCGGCCTCTCGGACAGTCTTGCCGCAGCCCGCCCAGATGCGCTGGTCGTGGTCGCGGCCGAGCACTTTGCCAACTTCTTCATGAACAACATGCCGTCCTTTGCGATCGGGATGGGGGACGGCTACGAGGGACCGATCGAGGATCCGGCATGGCTCGGGATTGCGCGCACGAAGGTGCCGGGCAATGCCGACCTCTCGCGACGCCTGATTCGCGAGGTGATGCAGAGCGTGGATGTCGCTTATGCCGAGGAATGGAAATTCGACCATGGCATCATGGTACCGCTGCACTTCCTGACCCCGGCCTACGATCTGCCGATCGTGCCGGTGAATATCAACTGCCAGGGGCCGCCGCTGGCACCCTTGCACCGCGTGTGGGCTTTTGGGGAGGCGCTGCGGCGGGCGGCGGACCGCGCACCGGAGCGCATCGCGCTGATCGGTACGGGGGGCATCTCGCACTGGCCCGCGACGCCGGACTCGGGGAAAATCAACGAGGCTTGGGACCGGGAGTTCCTCGAGCGTTGGGCTGCCAATGATCGCGAGGCTCTCTTGTCCTATACCGACGCGGAAACCTACCGTGAGGCGGGGCAGGGGGGATTCGAGATCCGCACCTTCCTTGCCGTCGCTGCCGCGGCTCGCGGGCGGGGAGAGATCCAGCATTATCAACCTATCCCGATTTTTTCGGTCGGCTGCACGGTGGCGACGATGGAGGTGGAAGCGTAGATGTCCCATTTGACGCTCGAATACAGCGCGAATCTCCGCCCTAAGGGGCGCTTCCCCGATTTGTGCAGGGCGCTCGCGCGCTTCATGGTCGATATGCAAGCAGAGGGAAAGGCTGTGTTTCCCGCCGGAGGCGTGCGTGTGCGCGCGATCCCCTGCGAGGAGTATTCCATCGCCGACGGCAGTTTGGCGGATGCGGGGTTCGTACACGCCATCCTGAAGATCGGCGCCGGCCGCGACGCCGCGGTACGCCAGGCCGTCTGTGACGGATTGTTCGGCATCATGAAGATGCATTTCGCCGGGGAGTTCGCGACCCGCGGCCTGGCGCTGTCGCTGGAGCTCAATGAATTCAGCGAATCCGGCACGCTCAAGCACAACAATCTTCACGCCCGCCTCAAGAAAAACTAGCGGTGATCCCGCCGGCGCCGTCTACCGCATCAAGCTACCGTAATGATTGGAGTCAGGGCGGCAGCGCCTCCGCGTTGAGACCGACCAAACTGTTCACGACGTACTCTATGCCGCCGCCGTCTTCCTCGCCCTGGCCGTCCTTGTTGAGCAGATAGAAGCCACTGACCCAGTTGGTGGCGTGAGCGAAGACGAGGCTCACATACCCGTAGTCGTTGACGGTGATCGAGCCGACCGCGACGGGCGGACTGAATCCTCCATAGCTCGATGAGGCGAGCGTGTCCGTCTGGATCACCGCGGCGACGGTGCTCGCGCTCGTGCCGGCGTAAAGGTAATTACCGCTGCCGCCGAGCCAGGAGCGCGTCTTGGAGCCGCCGGTGAGCGGGAGCGTCGCCGAATTCACGAGTTTCGCGCTCGCGACGGCATTGCCCGTGGCGGGGTAGTAGACGTCCGTCTTGAGGTAATCGTAAAGCATGACTTCGGTGTGTTTGGGTCCTGCAGCGGCATCCAGGACGTAAATATGCTGGCTGAGCGTATCATTTCGCCAGGTGATGGCACCGCCTAGCACAGCTCCGATGTTGCCGAACGGTCCGAGCGTCGAGGAGCCGAAGCAGCCCGAGCTCATCGGCGTCGAGCCGCAATCCGAAAAGACCAGATCGTTGAAGGCGGGGCTCGTCTCGGAGGCGGTCTCGAACTGGTAGTTCGAAATGACCGTGAGTGGAATCGTCGTCGAAGTGGCACGCACCGCCGGATACCTGGCCGTGGCGTCAGTGGCAACGCCCGCCAGTCCCGTGGGCGCGGGTAGCTCGAAGGTCGACAGGCCGATCTCCCTGTTGAGGTAGGCGTTGTAGCCGCCGCCCTGCTCGAACTGCTGTCCGGCGGCGTTATAGCTCACGTAGCTCGCGGCGCTCGGCGTCTCCCCGCCGAAGGCGATGGTGACGGCTTCGGCCGTGGTGGCGCTGATGCTGACAACGCGGGTCGCGGCAGGGATCGTCGCGGAGGAGATTTCTGTCAGCTCCAGACTGCCCTTTCCAACCTGCACGGCGGTAGGGCCTTTGTCGGTGGCGACATACAGATAGCCGGTGCTGCCCGCCACGTAGCAATTCGCATGCGCGCCGCCCTTGAGCGGCAGGGGCACCGAGCGCACCAGGCTCACCTCGACGGAATCGTCCGAGGCGGTGACCGTATCGGTCTTCCTGTAGACCGAGAGCGTCACCCCGTTCGCGCCCGTGCCGCTCGCCGTGTCGATGACGTAAACCTCTCGCGTGACGACATCACCGGATTCCCTCGCCTTTCCCTCGATGATCGCGCCCACTCGGCCGAAGGGGCCAATCTCGCCAGACGTGAAGCACCCCTCGGACTCCTCGGTCGAGCCGCACACGAGGTAGTTGATCTGTTGCGAGGACGGGCCGAGCATGTAGGTCGTGAACAGCGTGCTGTCGACCGGGGTGTTGGCCATGGCGGGGATGGCCAGGCAGAACGGCAGCAGCGCGATGAGGAGAAATCGCATGTGGAAATCCTTTTCGCCGATTATTGTGACGTAAGTCTACCGTACGCAAATGACGGAATCGAGTCTGTACGACATCGAGTCACTGGCGCCGCGGCTGCGAAATCGCCGATCGGGTCGATCGGATCTACGTTACGCAGGTTCTGCGGTCCTGGCGTCACTTGTCGGGGCGGCCGGCAGGCGCACAGCTAGACGCGTGCCCTGTGGCAAGTTCAGCCCGATGGTCAGACTGCCACCGAGTGCCTCCGCGCGCTCTCTCAACGCTAAAATTCCCAGGGAACTGACCTTCTTGAGCGACGCTTCGGCAATACCCGTGCCGTCGTCGATTACCGTCAATGTAATTCCCGCAGGATCTGCGCGCAATGTGATATGCACATGGGTAGCGGCAGCGTGACGAGCTACATTGGTGAGAGCCTCTTGGGCGGCGCGGAAAAGCAGTAAGCGTGCCGGCTCTTCGAGCGGTGGGAGATTGGCTTCCTCGGATATGCGGATGTCGAGATTCGCACGGGCCCCGAATTGGCGCGCGTGTTCCGCGATCGCCGCGGCAATGCCGAAATACTTGAGCGCAATCGGCCGCAGCTCGTTCGCGATCTGGCGTACGTCCTCCATGCACTTGGCGACGGCTTCGCGAATTTCCACGCAAAGTTCGTGTACCGCCTTTTGCTGGTTCGTATGCAATATCAGATTATCCACGCCAAGCTTCATGGCAAACAGATCCTGGGCAATGCCGTCATGTAAAATGATTGCCACGGCACATCGTTCGTCCTCACGCACGGTATCGAGTCGTTGAGCGAGCTGCCGGCTGCGCTCACGCGATGCTCGAAGCTCGGTGATGTCAAAGGCTAGGGTGTGGAATCCCGCGACTTCCCCCGCTCGATGTTCCGGGATGAAAAAAACCCGTTGGTGGCGAGTACTCCCGGATTCGGTGTCCACTTGCTCGATCGAGACGGGCTTTCCGGCGAGCGCACTGGCGATGAAGGGCTGCGATCGTCGGAACTGCCGCTCGCTCAAAAGTTCCTGCATCGGACGCCCGGTGACGCTACCGTTCCGGTGGGTAAAGTGAGCTCTAGCGGCTGAATTGGCGAACCGGGCGGTTAAGTCACGTTGCCAGGAAGTAATCTCCGCCGGAATGGCATTCAAGATCGTCTCCAAGTCAGCATGGGCTTGACGCAGATCCGTCCCCATCTGTTCGCGCTCCGTTACGTCATATCCGAGCGCGTAAACCCCGATCACCTCGCCCTCGGCATCGTGATCCGGGATATAGGTGACTTCAATCTTCCGCGGGGCCCCGCGAGATTCCAAGTCGAGCAGGGATTGGGAGCGTTCACCCAACAATGCTCCTTGGCGTGGGGCGTACGAGCGCCTGTACAAATCCTCGCCCAAAAAGGCCATGGCGGAGACGCCATTGGGGTCATCCCGATAGGGGACGAAGTCCCGAAACACCTGATTGGCGAATTGCACCTGCCCTTTGCGGTCGATATACGCGATCGCGATGGGTACATTGTCGGAGATCGTAAAGAGCCGGTGCTCGGTCGCCCGCCGCTTCTCCCTTTCGTTTTCGAGATTTTTCTTGTAGAGCAAGATCTCTATCATGCTGTGGAGCTCTGCGAGCTTCACGGGCTTTAGCAGATAGCCATCGGGTTCGGTTCTCTTGGCCCGGTCGATCATGGAATCATCCGCGTGGGCCGTCAAGAAGATCACGATGACCGGATGTCGCGCCTTCAATATTGCTGCCGTTCGAATACCATCCGAATCGCCTCTGATCCGAATGTCCATGAGCACGACATCCGGTTGATGATCGGAAGCGAGTGCGAGCGCTTCATCGCAGGATGCTGCAACCCCAAATGCATCGTAGCCCATGTCGGCCAAGGATTGCTGCAGGTCCTTCGCGACCAGGCCCTCGTCTTCGACTATGAGGATGGCAGGGGAGGCTAGCGCCATTGACTGATACCTAAAGCCGCACGCTCAAAACCGCTCCCTGGGTTTGGATGCTCAGTCCGCAAATCGACCTCCTGTCGCACCTGAGATGAAATACTGGTCCTAATCGGCCATGCCGAAGCCCCGGGCGTAGACAGCGTTGAGCAGCAGCACCAACCCAGTATGCGCCAGCTAAGCCGCCCCGGATGTGCGTTTCCGTACAGAAGCGAAGGCTTCACCCGGATGGAATGGGCATAGTACGGGGGGATGTGGACTCGTCAGCGACACCGATGGCGAATCAGCTGGTCGCGGCTTTGCCGAAGGCGGCCTACCGGCTCCTGTTGCTTCACCTCGAGGGCAGCTTTCGATCGAATCGACGGAGCATTGCAACACGGCGGCACGACGTTGATTACTACCGCCGGGAGTTCTCGCGCCTCAAAATCCTGTCGCACGTGACGCTGGAGGTAAACCCGCCATAGCCCAAAGATCGCTCATTTGCGCGGCGGCTGGTCGATGACCTGGGTGATGTAGCCGTAAAGGTTCTGGGCCTGCTCCGCGGAGATCGTGCTCTCGGGAAACGGCGGCATAGGTCCGCTTAGGCCGCCCGGCAGCTTCGGTTGGCGGATGAAGGCGAGAAAATGCCCGGGCTTGTCGAGTTCCGGCGCGTCGCGCAGCGGAAAGTTGGACATGATGGAGTTGCCGCCGTGAGCGTGGCAGCCGGAGCAATGGTTCTCAAACAGTTTCTGACCGTCCTGAAATGGCGCCTGGGCTCCTGGTGATTTGCCGCCGTAGACAATTTGCCCCCCAAAGTATCCCAGACAGGCGACCGTCAGAAAGCACAGAAAGTAGATTGGCATGATGTGCTTCACCCTGGCGGGATCACGGCGCCCGAGCAGCACTCCCGTTATAAGCAGAACGCCCAGTAGCCCCGCCAGACCGAGCTTCATCTTGATCGCCAAGAGAAGGGCGCCACCGTAATACCGCTGCCAGTCCATCAGTCCGAAAATCACGGTCGGCACCCAGAAGACCAGCGCGAGCACCAGCGTATAGTGGGCCGCCCGCGCCATCGAAGGGCGGGAGAACACTAGCCCCGTCGCGCCGATGAACAATGAACCTACGATGAGTCCTATCGGCATGTGCACCATGGCCGGATGGATCGGGTGGAGGTAGCCGATCTTGTCCAGGAAGTCGTAAAAGCCGTCCATCATCTGAGGTTGCTGCTTATTGCTGTTCGCGGCGATTACGGTGGTGCGGCGAGGGGGCCGCCGACCCGCGCTGGACGCATGGACCACCACGGTGGCTTGATACACCCGCGCCGCACAGTACCCGCCGCTCGCATGGCGAGTCTGTGCGGTGGCGTACGGACGAAGTCCCGATAGTTGATGCTACATGGAGGGCAAGGCAAATGGGAACAAGCTGCCAGAATAGCGTCTGGCGCCACTCCGTCGTAAAGCTGGTCACGGCGTAATTCGATTACCCTCAAGGACCAAATGACCATGGCTGCCAACCTCGAATCTGTCCCTGCGACGCCGCCTGGCGGCAACGCAAAGCTTGCAATTGACGCCAACGCGAAGCCTCAGCCCGCAGCCAGCGACGATTTGAAGACATTGCCGCTCCCCGAGCTTGAAAAGAGGCTCGAATCTTCACCGAATGGCCTCGCTCAGGCGGAAGCTGAGAAACGACTCGTCACGGATGGGCCAAACGAGATTTTAGAAAAAAGGGAAAACGCCTTCCTGAAGTTTCTCACTCATTTCTGGGGACCCATCCCCTGGATGATTGAAGTGGCTGTAATTCTCTCGGGCATCGTCAAGCATTGGCCCGACTTCTTCATCATTTTGCTTCTGTTGATGTCGAACGCCGTGGTGGGATTCTGGGAGGAGCGCGCGGCGGGCAACGCGATCGCTGCTTTGAAAGCGAAACTCGCCACCAAAACGCGGGTGAAGCGCAATGGCCAATGGGTCACTCCACCGGCGCGAGAACTGGTGCCGGGCGACGTGATCCAGCTTCGTCTGGGCGATATCGTCCCGGCCGACGCCCGTTTACTGGATGGTGATCCGATGTCGGTCGATCAGTCAGCCCTGACCGGAGAGTCCCTGCCCGCGACTCGAAACCCCGGCGATGCGATATTTTCGGGGTCGATCGTTCGCCGCGGTCAAAGCACCGCGCTCGTCTATGGCACCGGCACGAACACCTATTTTGGCAAGACAGCGCAACTGGTCGAGCAGGCGCACACCGTCAGTCATTTCCAGAAGGCGGTCTTGAAAATCGGCAACTATCTCATCGTTCTCGCCGTCTGCCTGGTGGGGATCATCATCGGATTTGCCATTTACCGCGGGGACCCGGTTCTTTCCACCCTGCAATTCGCGCTCGTTCTGACCGTTGCAGCGATACCCGTGGCCATGCCGACCGTGCTTTCGGTGACAATGGCCGTCGGCGCGCGTCTGCTCGCCAAGAAACAGGCAGTCGTGAGTCGATTGGTGGCGATCGAGGAACTGGCGGGCGTCGATATCTTGTGCGCGGACAAAACCGGCACGCTCACTCAGAACAAGCTCACCTTGGGAGATCCCTTCTGCGCTCCGGGTGTCACGGCGGCGCAGGTCATCCTAAATGGGGCGCTCGCATCTCGTGCGGACAATGATGACACCATTGATCTTGCGGTGCTCAGCGGCGTAAAGGATACGGCAGGGCTAAAGAGCTATCAGATCCTGCATTTCACCCCATTCGATCCGGTTCATAAGCGCACCGAGGCGCAAGTGAAGGACAAAGAGGGAAAAGCCTTCAAAGTGTCCAAGGGGGCGCCTCAGGTCATTTTGGCCCTGACAGGCAACGCCGGCGAAGCCAAGGTCGCGATCGAGAAAGCGGTCAACGACTTTGCGGCCCGCGGATTTCGCTCCCTGGGAGTCGCGAGGGCCGAGGGGGATGGCCCTTGGCAGTTCGCAGGTGTGTTGCCGCTGTTCGATCCGCCGCGGGAAGACGCCAAGGCGACGATTGCGACGGCGAAGCAAATGGGGGTCAAGGTAAAGATGGTGACCGGCGATGCGCTCGCCATCGCAAAGGAGACCGCGAAAAAACTCGACATGGGTACGAATATCCTGGACGCCGCCACATTGGGCGACCTCGAGAAGGACGTTACCGCGCAGGCTGCTGAAGCAATAGAAAAAGCCGACGGCTTCGCGCAAGTGTTCCCCGAGCACAAGTATCACATTATCGATGTTCTGCAGAAGCGCAATCATATCGTCGGGATGACGGGTGATGGGGTGAACGACGCACCCGCCCTCAAAAAAGCGGACTGCGGAGTCGCGGTGTCAACTGCCACGGACGCGGCGCGCGCAGCCGCTGCCATTGTACTCATGACACCCGGGCTCTCGGTCATCATCGATGCCATCAAGGAGAGTCGAAAAATTTTCCAACGCATGAATAGTTACGCCATATACCGCATCGCTGAGACGCTGCGCGTGCTTCTCTTCATGACATTGGCGATCCTTTGCTTTAACTTCTATCCTTTGACAGCCGTGATGATCGTGATGATCGCATTGCTCAACGATGGGGCGATTTTGTCGATCGCCTATGACAATGTGCGATATCGCAATCAACCGGAAGCATGGAACATGCGCGTCGTACTCGGCGTTTCCACGGTACTCGGTGTCATTGGGACGGTCGCCGCCTTCGGCTTATTTTATCTCGGCCTGAACGTCTTCCATCTCGATCATGCGCATGTTCAGACCCTCATGTATTTGAAGCTCTCGGTAGCGGGGCACCTGACAATTTTTCTGACCCGCACGCGAGGCCCCTTCTGGTCAATTCGCCCGGCGAAGATCCTGTTGATTGCCGTGCTCGGTACGCAGGCGATAGCGACGCTGATTGCGGTGTATGGATTTTTCATGGCGCCCCTGGGATGGCGGTATGCGGGAATCGTATGGGGTTATGCGCTCGTCTGGTTCCTGCTCAATGACCGAATCAAGCTTTTGACCTATCGGATCCTTGATCACGAGTGCGCCAACGCACAGACCGAATAGAGTCTTCATGCTCCACTGCAGACCGTCGAAGCCGTAGGAGAGACCGATGGATGTGCTGATTCTTCTGATATTGCTTTTGCTGTTGTTTGGCGGGGGCGGAGGTCTGTATTGGGGCATGGGTGTGGGTTGGGGAATCGGCCCGATCGGACTGATCACCGCTGCATTTGTCATCGCCTTCATGGTCTATCTATATCGCAGTAGCAGGAGCTCACGGCGTAGGGTAAGCGACTAAGGCAGCGCGAAAAGAAACACCGTAGGCGCTCCAGGGGAAACCTGCGCTTCACTGCGCATCTGCATTATCGATGTCAATGATCGCCTTCCACTCACCTGAGGCCTGCTTTTTCCAGACGACCAGAAACTTGCCGGTCGACGTGGCCAATTCGCCTTTTTCATTGGCCGCCCGGCCCACGTAGGTGCCGCTCTGATAGGCCAGTTCGCCGGATCGGGCGACTTCGATTTTTGAAGTTGCTTCCTGAGAGGCGAACCCGGGCGTCGCATAATCCGCGGCCCAAAGCGTGCGACGCTCATCTGGCGTGACCGCCGCGGGGCGGCCCGCCGATAGATATTGCGCTTCGGGAGCATAGAACGAGAGCGTCTTCTCGAGGTCTTTCGCATCAATTGCCTTGAACCAATCGTTCGCAAGCGATTGGATGGCATGCACCTCCGACGCGGCATCGGAATTGGCGCTCTCTGGACCGCAAGTTGGCTTGCATGCGCCAGTGCCAGCCATCGCAAGAACCGCGATGCCCCAGGATAAATGCCATCTGATTATTTGCAGTGCGCTCCGGGACATAATTGTCAGGCTGGTTGCTGCTGGGTAATGCAGTGGATCCCACCGCCGCCGCTCGCGAGGTGTGTGACGTCGACTTGCACCACTTCGCGCTCCGGAAAGCAGGCCTTCACCACGGCGAGCGCCCGGGAGTCGCCGGGAGTGCCGTAGGAGGGCATTACGATGCCGCCATTGGCCATGTAAAAGTTGACGTAGGAGCGGCAAAACATGGCATGTGGCGTCTCCGCCTCGTAGGCGTCATCAATCGAGATTATCTGCAGCCGACGCCCTGCCGCATCGACGGCGGTTTCGAGCGCACGCCTGTTGTCAGCAGCAAGCTGCCGCGCGGTGCCGGATGCGGTCGGGTCACTCTCATACAGCACGACCCCGGCCTTCACGAAGCTCAGCAACCCGTCGATGTGGCCATCGGTGATATCGTGATGGATTCCGTCAGGGTCGCCTGGCAGCCAAATCACCTTGCTTGCACCAAGCGCTTCGCACAGCTCGCGTTCCGCTGCGCGCTTGTCGATTCCGGGATTGCGGTTGGGATTCAAAACGACCGATTCCGTCGTGATAACGGTTCCTTCGCCATCAGTGTGAATTGCGCCGCCTTCCAGGCAAAGGCTCGATTGATAGGAGGGGGCCCCGGCCAGATTCAGCACGCGTCTGGCCAATCGGGCATTGTCCGCGTACTCGGGCACTTTCCCACCCCAGGCGTTGAAGCGCCATGCGGTCCCGGCCTTCCGGCCCCCCGTGCCCGTCAGGAAAGTCGGACCGCTGTCGCGCATCCAGGGGTCATCAATGGGCAGTGGGACGACGTCGATATCCGCGCCGCATTGAGACCGCGCGTCCCTAACGCAATGCGGCTCGGCTACCATGCGTACGGGCTCAAAACGTCGGATAGCCTGCGCGACCGCCGCATAAGTTCGTTGGGCCGCTTCGACACCGTCAACCCACTGATCATTTCGACTGGGCCAAGCCATCCAGCAGCATTCATGTCGTGCCCACTCGGCGGGCATTCGCAATCCGGCGGTCAGCGGTGTTTCGAGCAAATGGGCACCAAGGCCCTCAAACCCGTGTTGGAACTGTTCCTGAGAAGCCGACATAAATGCAACCTCGGTGCCGGATGAAGTCTCGATTCGGCAGCATAATGAGACGCCGCGAATGACTCAAAAGAGGAAAATTCACCAAACCGATGAGGGATTTTAGATTCCGGCTATCGCCGCGGCGGGCCCAAGCCGTTCGGCTTCGTGGATGAACCACTCATATACGCGGCGTACCTGGTCATCATCATAGGACCGCAAGTCGCAATAGATGCGGTAAGCGGGCTGGGCCACGATGGGTCCGTCCAGCACGACCAGCGTTCCCGCGCGCACGTAGGGATCGGCGCAGACCGCACTCGCAAGCGCCACTCCATGTCCATCCCCCGCAGCATCGATCATCAGGGCGTGATCGGAGAAATTGGAGCCACTCACCGCATCGACGTCGGAGCGGCCGATCTGCGAAAACCACTGGCGCCAGCTGACTTCGCTTTCGTCATGCAGCAAGGGCCAGCCCGCGATCGAGCCTGCACCACTGGGTGGACCACCCATTTTAGCCACCAGGGCGGGTGCCGCGACCGGCACTCGCTGGTCCTCCATCAGATGGGCGTCGATAGTGCCGTGCGCGGCAACGCCGCCGGCGCCGGTGATGAGAATATCGACCTCGTCGGTTGCGAAGTCGACCGTGCGCTCGCTGGTGTCCAGCCATAGATCCACGTCCCGGAGTTCCTCCCTGAATCGCCCCATTCTTGGGCGCAGAAACCCCCGCGCAAACGACATGGTGGTGTAGAGGATGACCCCACTCGGCTTCTGATAGGGAGCCAGCCGGGCAACGCCATCCTCCAATCGCCGGAGAATTTCCCTGACGGTGCGGGCGAAATCCTTTCCGGCATCGGTAAGCACCACGGATCTACCCACCCGGCGGAACAACGGCTGGCCCAATTCCTGTTCGAGCAGCTTGATCTGATGGCTGACTGCGGAGTGAGAGAGGTGAAGCTCATCAGCCGCCAACGCAAAGCTCGCGGTTCGCGCCGCAGCCTCGAACCCGCGCAGCGTGCTCAAGGTTACGGAGGGTCTCGCCACGCTCAATTGATGAATTAAATTTGACCAATTGTCAAGAAATGCTCGTTTGTGTCCTCGATCGTCCGGTGTTTTCCTAGTTCGACAATCAAACCCCCGCCCGATGGCCAGCGATCAGCGCGTCGGAGGGGAAGTCGGGAGCGGGAAACGTCATGTCAACAACTGGGGACGGATGGAGGGGATCGCCGCGGCAACCGGCAATCGCACTCATTACCTTTGCGTGCGCGTTCGCGCTTCTCGGTGAGGCCAGGGCGACCGAGGGCGACACGCCGTCGGGAGGCGCCAGCCTCGAAGAAATTGTGGTGACTGCGACTCGTCGCGCCGAGCGGCTTCAAGATGTCGCCGTTAGCGCAACGGCCTTTACCCAGGAGAAACTCGATGTCCAAGGACTGCGCACCATCGACGATCTGACCCGTCTCACGCCAGGCGTTACTTTCCAGCGCGACGCAACCACGTCGGCCGGTAACTTCAACGATGAGGATTCCGACATCAATATCCGCGGGGTCGATTCGACCGCCGGCACCTCGACCGTCGGCATCTATATCGATGACACCCCGATTCAAGGGCGCCACATTTCATTCACCTCTTTCAATGCATTCCCCGCGCTCTTCGATCTCGAGCGCGTCGAGGTGTTGCGTGGACCGCAGGGCACGCTTTTCGGAGCGGGTTCCGAAGGGGGCACGGTCCGATTCATTCAACCATCCCCGGACTTGCATACGGATTCCGTGTATCTGCGGTCGGGGATCGCGACGACGCAAGGGGGCGCCGCTACGTACGAGATCGGTGGTGCGGTTGGCGGTCCGATCGTGGACAACACGCTTGGATTCCGCGTCAGCGCTTCGTTTCGCGAAGACGGGGGATGGGTTGACCATGTCAATTACGCCACTCGGGCGATCACCGACTCCAATTCCAATTACCAAGATACGGTGGTCGTGCGCGGCGCCCTGAAATGGGCGATCTCGGACCGACTGTCGATCACTCCATCGGTGTATTACCAGGAACTGAGGCTGGGGGATACTTCGGCCTATTGGCCATCGCTTTCAGATCCGAGCGCGAACAGCTTTGAGAACGGCAATGCCCAGAGAAATCCGAGCACGGATCCCTTCTATCTGGCGGCGGTGAAACTCGATTGGGATGCCGGGTTCGCGCAGCTTACGTCGAACACCTCTTATTTTTCCCGCAACCAGCATTCGATATCGGACTACACGCAATTCGATCGGGCACTCTTCGGGTTGACGTTGCCGCCGCCGGCCGGAGATCTCGGAACCTCGCACGATGCGGACAAGCAAAACAACTTTTACCAGGAGATCCGCCTCCAATCGCCGGACCCGAATGCGTCGCTGAGTTGGACCACCGGTCTTTTCTATTCGCATCTGGACGAGAACACGACCGAACACGTGTTCGATCCGAATCTCAACAGCGAGTACAACGCGGCCTACTTTGCCCCCCTATGTACACCGCAAGCTCCTTGTCCGAACGGTGAGATTTTAACGCAGCCCATTTCCCAGATAATCGACAGACAATACGCGCTCTTCGGGGATGCCACAGTCAAGTTATTCGATTCGTGGAAATTCACCGCCGGGGTTCGCGCCTCGCACATCGCGTACAGCGGTGATCTCGTCTACTACGGACCTTTTCTATCGCCCACGTCGGGGCTGATGACGCCGCTGGTAGGGGTGGGCTCGAATAATGAAAACCCCGTTACGCCGAAAGCGGTGATCGCTTACCAACCGGACTCCGCCAATCTCTGGTACGCGAGCGCCGCGAAGGGTTATCGGCCTGGTGGAATCAACGGTCCATTGTCTTCCATTTGCGGATCGGATCTCGCATCGATTGGTCTGTCAGCCGGACCGGAGCTCTATGCCGCCGATTCCCTGTGGAGCTACGAGTTGGGCGCGAAGAACTCAGTGTGGGGCGGCCGCATGCAGATCAACGCCAGCGTATTTGTGATCGACTGGAGTAACATCCAGCAGGCGGTGTACTTGCCGGCGTGCGGCCAGAATTTCGTCGAGAATCTCGGCAAGGTGCGGAGTGTCGGCGGTGAAGTCGAGGTGCAGACCCGTCCGGTCGATGCGCTGCTTCTCGACGTGTCCGCTGCACACGTCGATGCAAAATACACGCACACCGTGTGTGCGGGCCCGAGCGCCTGCACTGGGATGGGTGCGCCAGCGCAGCCGGTGGTTACGGCGGGGGACCGTTTGCCGGGCGCGCCGTGGACGTTTCTGGCCTCCGCCGAATACGACTTTCCCGCGGTGGCGAATCGAAAGCCCTATCTGCGGGCTGATTTCCAGTACACGACGGCGCAAACGGCGCTGCAGCCCATTCAAGATTCCAATAACGGGGTCTCCGATCCGACGTATACCGGTCTCCCCGAGACCAAGAACCTATCGCTTCGAGCAGGCCTGCGCTTTGGGGGAGTCGATTTGTCCCTGTTTGGGCAAAATCTGACGGACTCGCATCCTGTGCTTTCTCATACACGCGACACCACGACCTCGGAGTTGTTCTACGACCATACGTATCGCCCCCGGACCATCGGGATCACGGCGACTTATCGCCATTAGACATTTAACAGGGACCAGCGCAATGGAAGTTGAGATGAGGCCAGCCGACCTTGGATACACGATGCCCGCCGAGTGGGCGCCGCACGCGCGGTGCTGGATGGCATGGCCCAAGCGCACCGAACTGTGGCGGGAGCATCTCGAGGGCGCACGGACGGACTACGTCCGTGTTGCCCAGGCCGTTGCCGCCCATGAACCGCTGACGATGATCGCGGACCCCGCGGATGCGAGCGATGCCCGCAGACGCTGCGGTCCGAGTATCAGCGTCCTGGCGCTGCCGATCGATGACTCGTGGTTGCGGGATTCCGCGCCCACGTTCCTGGTTGATCGAGCCGGCCGCCGCGCGGCTGCTGCCTTCACGTTCAACGCCTGGGGGAACAAGTACCACCCCCATGACCAAGATGCGACTTTGGGCGAGCGCATCGCTCGATGCGCAGACGTCCCCGTCTACCACTCCAGGCTCGTCGTAGAGGGGGGCGGTTTTCTGTCCGACGGCGAGGGGACGCTGATTACTGCCGAGACCTGCGTGCTCAACCCCAACCGCAACCCCGGTTGGACCAAGGCGGAAGCCGAGGCCGAGCTTCGTGCCATGCTGGGCGTACAGAAGGTCATTTGGCTGCCCGGGGACGTGACGGATACCGAAACGGACGGACACGTCGACGGCTTCGTCGCGTTCGTCAGGCCTGCCACGGTTCTCTGCGAGGTCGTGGCTGATCCCGCGGACCCTCGTTATCCGATCATGGCCGAGAACCGGAGAGTCCTCGAAAGCGAAACAGACGCGCGCGGGCGCCGGTTCGAATTGCTGCCGATTGGCGAAGCGCCGCGCTCGGTCGGACCCGACGGCATCTGCCGCTCCTACGTCAACTTCTACATCGCCAATGGCGCGGTCATCGCGCCCGCCTACGGCATCGCGGAGGATGAGGTGGTGGTCGAAACACTGCGCCGCGCCTATCCGGACCGGACGATCGTGCCGGTCGCCCTCAAGGATCTGTTCCGCGGTGGCGGCGGCATCCACTGCATTACACAGCAAGAGCCCGCCATATCGCCCCACGGCTGATCGCGAACCGAAGGAGTCTCTGCCATGTCCACCGTGTCGCTCGCCGCGCTTCAGTTCGGCTGCACCTGGGATCGCGATCAGAATATCGCCACCGCCGAGCGGCTGACCCGGCAGGCGGCAGCGCGAGGGGCCCAGGTCGTGCTGATTCCAGAGCTGTTTGAAACACCCTATTTCTGCGCCGTGCAGAGAAGCCGCTTCCTCGATTTGGCTCAACCGTTACACGGCCATCCCGCCGTGACGCATTTCCGCCGTGTCGCGGCGGAGCTCGGCGTGGTC
>Ga0182012_10001347_pt1 | contig 26958 bp, 20 predicted proteins | sample 612S2SmetaG_FD_120486 | JGI IMG/M metagenome (GOLD analysis project Ga0182012, IMG submission 120486) | Permafrost microbial communities from Stordalen Mire, Sweden - 612S2S metaG | ecosystem: Environmental > Terrestrial > Soil > Wetlands > Permafrost | place: Sweden: Stordalen | collected...
TACCTGCTTCAGCGCAGCGATGATCTGCGCCTCCGTGTGCCTGCTTCGACTCATCCCTTCTTCCCCTTTCCTTCGTCCAGATCGTATTCCGATCTGGACGGTTTCAGGGGGTCAGGTCACCTGGGCAGCGCGACATTACGGGAACTCTTGGGCATTTGAGGGAACTACTACGCTATTCGGTCGCCGAGGCTGAAATCTGGACCTTTCGGGACTTCCTCAAGCAGGGCCTTTTGGGGGTTTCGAGAGAGTGGTTGGAGAAATCGCCGGTGGCTTTGGAGCCACGTCCGCAGTATCCGTACTTCGCCGCGTCGGTATGCAAACTGGACCTGATCATGGGCGGGATGCTGGTTTTAAGCCGATCCGATTCGGAGTCGCACCGCCTAACAACTACTTCCGACGAGGTCCGCAGCCACGCCCCTCTCGCGACACCTCCAAAGGTGGCTCGATTGGGAGGCAGAAAGATAAGTACGTGAGGCACGAAAAGGGACCGAGTTGAGTGAGAACCCGCGCACTCGTCCGCGAAATCGAGATCACCCCAGAGAGATCTTCAGCGCCGCCGCAAAATCGACCGCAGGACGGTATGCCTTGGGCAGCTGGACGCGGAGGCCCTCGGGGGTCTGGTTCCAGCGAAGTTTTTCGCCGGTTCCGAGAAGCTCGGCGTGAACAACCTTGCCGGGCTGGGTGGCACTGGCGGTTCCAAAGGATTGGACAACAATTTCACCCGTCGGCCACCCCAGCACGATAGCGTAAACAACATTGCCCGCTTTGTTCCGCGTGAAGCGAATGTCTTTCTCTCCGAGCTTGCTGACGCTGCTCCCCTGAAACGAACCGGCTTTGACTTGGTCTGGTCCTTCGCCATAGACCTTCCAGGGCCGCGTCGCATAGATCGCTTCCCCATTGGTCTCCATCCATGCGGTGACGCCGTCCAGCACCGCGACCTCCTTGCTGTCGATGGTGCCATCGGGCTTGCCAGGGATATTCAAAATGAAGGTTCCGTTCTTGCTTACGGTGTCGATCAGCCAGTGAATAACATCTCTCGGAGGAAGGTAGCCTCCGAATTCTCCCGGCTTGTCGAACAAAGCGCGATCGTAGTGCCAGTCTCCAATGCAGGTCTCCGACTGCCAGGGGTATTTCATGATGCTGCTGGTTAATCCGCGTTCGTAATCGGCCACTAATGCCTTCGCCAGGCGGTCGGGTACCTGTTTGCCGTTTAGGACCGCCTCCATCTTTCCACCGTGAGTCTGTAAAGCGTGGTTATAAAAGTAAGCCCCGATGTTCATCCCGGCCCAGCCCAAAGGAAGCAGCGAGTTATCGAAGTAGAGTAAGTCGGGATCGTGCTGGTCGACCAGATCGCGAGTCCGGTCGTAGAAATTCTTCACAAAGGAAGCGTCCGGCAGAGCATTTTGCGGGTGCTTCGCGCCATACATCCTCTGGGGATCGAATCCCTGCCACCATTGCTGCTGCCCCACCGCCGAGGTGAGATCGCCGTCATAGGGAATTCCAGTCATCGCACCGGTCTTGTCGGCGCCATGCGCGGTCTGGAACCACCACCAGTTTCGCGCCTGATGCACCGTGACCCCCACGCGCATCCCTTGTTTCCGCGCGGCCGCGGCCCATATCCCGGTGACGTCGCGATGCGGTCCGCATTGCACAGAATTCCACGGCTGATGATGGGAATTCCAGCAGTCGAAACCCTCGTGGTGGTTGACCATGATCAGGAAGAGCTTCGCCCCCGCCTTGCTGAAGCGGCCGATCAATGCGTCGGGATCCCAGTTCAGCAGCGTCCACTGTGAGCACAGCTCTTTGTATCCGTAGCGGGAAGGATGGCCGAAGTGTTCGAGGTGATACTTATACTGCCGGGATCCTTCCATGTACATGTTGCGCGCATACCAGTCTCCCGCTTCCGCCACATTCTGGGGGCTCCATGCTGCCCATATGCCGACCTTCGCATCCTGATACCACTCCGGCGTTTCGTACTGCAGCAGCGAATCCCAGGTTGGCTCGTAGGGACCGTCGCCGGCCAAACCGGCCACAGGAGCGGTCATCGGCACGCCGTCAAATGATCCGCTCGGGATCGGCAGTTCGGGAGCATCGCCCCAGGCGGTTGGCTCCCAGGTCTTCTCGTCGAGCTTTTCGCTGACGATATTTCCGTCGGTCAGCGCGTAAAAGACACGGTCAGAAGCGGGGGTTGCGCAAAATTGCGCGTAGTCCTGGTGGAGCTGGTTGAAGCCGGGAGCTTCCACGGCTGGTGACGGCGCCGCATCCTGTGCGGTTCCAGATCGCTCGGCACCCCGAGCCAAGGCGGGAACCGCGTTAGTCGCCGCGGCTGCTGCCACCAATTTGCAGAATTCCCGCCGTTTCATCGAGCCTCCTGATGCGAACAGGCCAATATAGTTGACGAGGATTTGCGTAGTCAACGATTACGTTATCGGTTATAGGCGGTTGTAATCTTCTTGACTCACTGATTCACCCCGCTGGCCAGAAATCCGCCGTCGACGGTGAGCACCTGCCCAGTCACAAACGAAGCGGCATCGGAAGCCAGGTAGACTGCTGCTCCCACTAGTTCTTCGGTGTTGCCGAAGCGGCCCATGGGAGTTCGCAGGAGAAACTCCTGCCCCCGGGCTGTGTTGTCCAGCAGGTCGACGTTGATGTCGGTCCTGAATACTCCTGGAGCGATGGCGTTTACCAGCACACCATGGCGAGACCACTCGACGGCCAGCGAGCGGGTAAGCGAGGCGACGGCCGCCTTGCTGGCTCCATAGGCCGCAACCTCGTACAATCCGACAAATGTCGAAAGGGACGCGATATTGATGATCCTCCCCCGGCGCCGCTGGACCATGATCTCTCCAAAGACCTGGCAGGCGCGCAGCGTTCCCGTGAGGTTCGTGTCGAGAATCTGGTTCCACTCGTTTTCTTCCAGCTCCAGAGTGGGTGTGCGTTTAATTCGGCCGGCGGAGTTGATGAGGATGTCCACTGCGCCAAAAACTTTGAGGACACTGTCTCGCAGTGCCAGCAGCGACGGCTTGATGGTCACATCAGAGGCGATGCGCAGGGTTTTCCTGCCTCTGGACTCGATTTCCGCCGATACCCGCTCTACCTGCTCCGGACGCCGGGCGGACGCAATGACGTCGGCTCCGGCATCGGCCAGGCCCAGGGCCATGGCTCGACCGATTCCAGTCGTGCCTCCAAGAACCACGGCGGTTTTCCCGCTCAGATCGAACAGTGAGGCTCCCATGAAGACTCCGTTGCTCCGCGCTCAGCCTAAGTTTGAGGTCACGGTAGTGCTTGCTGGACTGCCGTGCAGATAATCGATAAAGTTAAGGATAATCACCGAAGTTCTCCTCGTCCACTCCAGGAACGTCCGGTACAGTGGGAAGGTCCAGGCATGCCGAGTTCAACCGACGAACTGCGTTTTAAGGCAATGGCGGAACAGTTGTATTCGCCCGTAATCGGGGATGTTCTGGATGGTCTTGGACACTGGCACCAGTTTCTGCCCCAGGCGATTCAACCCGTCACGCTGGCGATGCGAATCGTTGGCAGAGCGCTCCCCGTGCAGATCGCGGACGCCTGGGGGCGTCAGGACTCGCCCTTTGGCAGGATGACGGACGCCCTTGACGCCATTCTTCCCGGCGAAATTTATGTGGCTACGGGCGGATCGATGAACTGTGCCGCGTGGGGGGAGATCATGACCGCCACGGCTCGCATGCGCATCGGAGCGGGTGCGATTATCGATGGGTTCCACCGCGATACTCCGCGAGTGATAGAACAGAGCTGGCCTGTTTTCAGCCGGGGAAGGTTTGCGCAGGATGCTGCGGTTCGCTCCAAAGTCGTCGACTTTCGCTGCCCCATCGAGATTGGCGGGGTGCGTATCTCGCCGGGCGATCTGATCTTCGGCGATCTGGACGGAGTCGTCGTCATCCCCAGAAGCGTCGAAGATGAGGTTGTCGAGTTGGCCCTCAAAAAGGCTGCGGGAGAGAAAGTGGTACGCAAGGCAATCGAAGCGGGAATGACCAGCACGGAGGCATTCCGCAAGTACGGGATCCTGTGAGCAGCGAACGAAACGCGAGCTGCCGGCGGGCCTTTCGGGTCGACGCCGCCGACAATGTCGCAACCATGCTGGAGGATGTGGAGGGTGGTCCAGTGATGATTTATGGAACCGACCCGGTTCGGATTGTCGACGCTCCTGCGCCTGTCGCGCTCGGACACAAGCTGGCCTTGGTGTGCCTTGGCCCCGGCGATCCCATCGTGAAATATGGTGTGACGATCGGGTTGGCCACCGCGGCGATCGCGCCCGGCGAGTGGGTCCACCTGCATAACTGCCGCAGCCAGGTGGATGAGCGATCGAACCGGCTGGATCCGATCACGGGAGCGGCAAAGGACACCCCCTATGACTGAGGAGAGTTGGCAGGGGTACATGCGCGCGGATGGGCGCAAGGGAATTCGAAACCTGATCCTGGTTGTATACACAGTGGAGTGTGCTGGCTTCGTCGCGCATGCGGTGGGCAACGGCGAAACCGATGTTCATGTGGTCGGATTCCCGGGTTGCTACGACAATGCATATGCGATCCGATTGATGCTGGCTCTGGTCAATCATCCGAATGTGGGCGCTTGTCTGGCGATCGGGTTGGGCTGCGAATATACCCAGCCCGCGAAGCTGGCTGAGGCGGCTGCCGCGTCCGGGCGTCCGTCGGAGTGGTTCTATATCCAGGAAGCCGGCGGGACGCGGCCGGGCATCGCACGTGGGAAAACGGCGCTGGCCGCATTGCGGGAAAAAATGGCTGAGCATACGAGGCGGGCTCCGATGGGCTGGGAAGATCTGACTGTTGGTGCCGAATGCGGCGGTTCGGACGGGACCTCGGGGTTGGCCGGCAATCCGGTGGTAGGGCGGTTTTTCGACGAGCTCGTGGATCGCGGCGGCCGAGCCATCTTTGAAGAATCCGTGGAAATGATTGGGCTGCGGGATGTGCTGTTGTCGCGGGCGGTTACGTCGCGGGCAGCTGGCGAACTCGATGCGGCTTATCGGAAGGCCGAAAACTATTGCCGGGAGGTGCGTCAATATTCTGTCTCTCCCGGGAACTTCGCCGGCGGTCTTACAACGATTGAAGAAAAAAGCATGGGTGCGTTTGCCAAGTCGGGAACTCGTCCCATTCAGGGCGTTTTACGCGTTTCCCAAAGTCCGCCGCACCCTGGGTTATGGCTGCTGGACTCGGTTCCCGATCCGCACTTCATGCAGTTCGGCTACACCAATCCGAATGACACGGAGGGGATCATGGACCTGATCTCGACGGGGGCGCAGATGGTGCTGTTCGTTACAGGCAGAGGGAGTGTGATCGGCAGCCCGGTGGCTCCTCTGATCAAAGTGACCGGAAATTCCCGAACCTTCGAGCACATGATCGACGACATGGACTTCAACGCCGGTACCATCCTTACGGGCGAGCAAACCCTCGACGAGGCAGCCGCCGCTCTCTCGGATCTGGTGGCGAAGATTGCCGCCGGAACACCCAGCAAGCCGGAAGCACTGGGCCATCGGGAGTACTTTCTGATGTACAAACATCAGGAGACGCCGGCGCTCGAGGAAGGCTGTCGCGCGTGATTTTCAGCTTCGCAGTTCGCGGAAGCCAGGGGATGCATTGATGACCGGTCAACCCGACGTATCGCCCGGAACCAGGACCGACCGCAATGGGAGCGCGCTGTTTGCGGCGGGAATGCTGGCCCCCTTCATTCTGGTCACGTCTCTGTTTTTCCTGTGGGGGGTGCCGAATAACCTGAACGACGTGCTGATCCGCCAGTTCATGAAGTCGTTCTCGATCACGCGGCTACAGGCGGGACTGGTGCAGTCTGCGTTCTACATGGGCTATTTTTTGTTGGCGCTGCCGTCGGCGTTATATATGCGCAAATTCGGTTACAAAACGGGATTTGTCACGGGCTTGGGGCTTTTCGGTATGGGCGCCTTTCTTTTCTGGCCGGCGGCGAACGTAGGGCGATACTCCTTCTTTCTTTTCGCCCTGTTCGTGATGGCCAGCGGCCTGGCATTTCTTGAAACCGCTTCGAATACGTTTATTGTGCTGGCCGGCTCACCGGAGACGGCGGAACGGCGGCTCAATTTCTCCCAGGCCTTTAATCCGCTGGGTTCGATCACTGGAGCATTGGCAGGAACGGCGTTTATCTTCTCCGGAATCCAGCTCAGCGAGAGCGAAGTGCAAAAGCTGCAGGCGGTCCATCGTTATCAGGCCTATCTGCACTTCGAGATACTGCGCGTGGTTCATCCTTATATGGTCCTCGGCCTGGTGGCGGTGGGCCTCGCTTTGGTCATCTGGGCAACTCGCTTTCCAGTCATGAGGGATGAACAGGATTCAGGCGTCCATCCGCCCACGAAGATTCTGGCCTTGCTGGGGAACAAGCACCTGGTGTTCAGCATCATTGCTCAGTTTTTTTACGTCGGCGCGCAGGTCGGTACGTGGAGTTACTTTATTCAGTACATCCAGGCCTACACCGGCCAGCCCGACAAGACCGCGGGATACCTTCTAACCGGGACACTGGCGATGTTTGCGGTGGGCAGATTTGCTTCGGCGGCGATTATGAAGTATCTGCAGCCGGCTACCCTCATGGGTTGTTATTGTCTTGTCAACATCGTTCTTGTGGGCATCGCCGTTTTTCATCCGGGCTGGGGGGGCGTGTGGACGCTGTTCATCACGAGCTTCTTCATGTCGTTGATGTACCCGACGATTTTCGCGCTGGGCCTGCGGGGAATGGGAGGGGACAGCAAGGTTGGGGGATCGTTAATTGTGATGGCTATTATTGGCGGCGCTGTGCTCACGCCGCTGATGGGGATTGTGGCGGATTCAACGAACAGCATCGCGTGCGCGTATCTGGTTCCGTTGTTCGGCTACATTTGTATTTCGTTGTACTCATTTTTCGGGCAAAGACTGCCCTCAACCAAGGCTGCTTAACCAGCTGGCTGCAGAGGCCGTAAATGCTGCAGCAACCTGAAAACGCTTTGCTTGCGGCACGTTTAATTTGCCCTCAGATGCTTGTATAGTGCCAGCTATGCCGATTCGAATGAAGGACATTGCGAAAGACGTCGGGGTTTCCGTCGTGACGGTCTCGAAGGTGCTTCGCAATCATCCCGACATAGCAGAGGGAACCCGGGAGCGCGTTCTGCAGCGCGTCAAGGAACTGGATTACCAGCCCAACACTATGGCGCGCAGCCTGGTGACCGGGCGTAGCTATCTGGTTGGCCTGGTCGTACCCGATCTGCTGCATCCGTTTTTTGCGGAGGTCGCCAAGGGTCTGTCCAACGTCCTTCGTGCGCGAGGCTATTCGCTGATCATCTCTTCATCCGAGGAAGATCCGAAGCTGGAGGCGAAGGAAATTCAGCAACTGGCGGCGCGAAGGCTGGACGCACTGGTGGTTGCCTCCACTGGGAGTACCACCGAGTCGTTCGAGCGTCTGGACCGGATGGGGCAGCCGTATGTACTGATCGATCGGGAGTTTCGCGGATATCCCGCCAGTTTTATTGGATCGGACGACGAGGCCGCCGGCCGGCTTGCCACGGAACACCTGATAGACCAGGGGTTTCGAAGGATCGCTCATATCCGCGGCAGAGACAACTCAACCGGCAGGCTGCGCTTCGAGGGATATAAACAGACGCTGCTGCGGCATGGCCTGTATGAGGAAAACCTTGTGGTCGCGCGTTCCAACGTGGACATCGACAGCAACCGCCATGGATTTGAGGCCATGCGTCTGCTTCTCAAAGCGCATCCCCGGCCGGACGCGGTTTTCTGCTATAACGACCCGCTGGCGATCGGGGCCATGAACGCGATTCTGGAGGAAGGGCTGCGCATCCCGGAAGACATCGCCCTGGTGGGATGCGGCAACCTGCACTTCGACGGCTCGCTGCGCGTGCCGCTCACCAGCATCGATCACCACAGCCAGATAATGGGAGAGCGGGCGGGTGCGATCCTCCTGCATTTTTTCGATTCAAAGGTCCGACCGAACCCGGTCACTGTCATCCTTGATCCAGCCCTCGTGGTCCGCGAATCTTCCAGGAAAAATCCGCAACTGCCGGTTGACTGCGGAACGTCGAGGGCAGCTTCCGCTCAGAAAAAGAGTCGGCTCGCAGCAAGAACCCGGCGGCCCAAATAGGGCCTGGTTGCCTCTGAGGGCGGAATGTGTTCCCTCTTTGCATCGATACAGTTATCGTATACTATGGCATCCAGAAGCAAAACGCAGCTAATTCTGATCGAACGAGGGAGGGGCTGTGTCCGGGCAAGCCACCGCAGGCCAATCCGCCAACTCCGCCGGTCTCATGCGGTACCGCCATCTGGGCGACACATCATTGAAAGTATCTGTGCTGGGTTTTGGGGCTTCTCCGCTGGGAGATGTTTTCGGCACAACCGACCCGTCCGAAGGATTTCGGGCTGTCCACCTGGCGATCGATGAAGGAATTAATCTCTTTGACGTCTCGCCTTACTATGGCCTGACATTGGCCGAAGAGCGGCTGGGCATGGCCCTGGCCGGCAGACGCAATGAAGTTGTTCTCGCCACCAAATGCGGTCGTTACGGGGAGTCGGAATTCGATTTTTCAGCGGGCCGCATAACGAAGAGCCTCGAGGAGTCGCTTCGGCGCCTTCGGACCGATTATGTGGATTTGTTCCAGGCACATGACGTGGAATTCGGCGACCCACAGCAAATCATCGAAGAGACTATCCCGGCCATGCGTCGCCTGCAGGAACAAGGCAAAGCCCGTTATATCGGCATCACGGGTTATCCGCTGCAGATACTGATTCGAATTGCCTCGGCGGTCCGAGTCGACTCCATTCTCACCTATTGCCGGTATAACCTCCTCATTGATGATATGGACACGATCCTGATGCCCTTCGCGCAAAAACATGGGATCGGCGTAATCAACGCTTCGGGCATGCACATGGGCGTGCTGACCGAGCGCGGAGCCCCGGCCTGGCATCCGGCTCCGGAGCAGGTTCGTGAGGCCGCAAGGCAAGCCGCAGCATTTTGCCGCAGCCGGGGTTTCGATATCTCCGACCTTGCCCTGCGTTACTGCTTCGATTATCCGCACGTCGCGAGTACCCTTGTGGGTATGTCCAGCACCAATCACGTCCGCCGCAATCTTTCCGCCTTCGAGGAGCATGCGGACAGGCATATGGTGGATCAGGTCAGGGCGATCCTCGCTCCCGGCCTTAATTACGTGTGGCCATCCGGCCGTCCGGAGAATCACGATGCGCCGCGTTGATGCCGGTACTTGCACTGGCGGTGCGCACTGCGAGTGTCCAGACCCGAAGGAAAGAAGAAAATGAAAGCCCTGGTCATGCATCAACCCGGCAGCGTCAGCGTGGAGACGGTTCCGGAACCGAAACCTGTGCCCGGAGAAGCTTTGCTGCAAGTCCGTCGCGTCGGCCTCTGCGGAAGCGATCTGAATTCCTACCGCGGCCGCAATCCCCTGGTCTCGTATCCCAGAATCCCCGGACATGAAATTGCCGCAACCATTGCTGGCCTGGCCGGTGAACATTCCCATTTCGCGGTCGGGATGGATGTAACGCTTTCGCCGTACACCAGCTGCGGCGTGTGTGCCGCCTGCATGAACGGCAGAAGCAACGCATGCCAGAACAACCAGACTCTTGGCGTTCAGCGCGACGGTGCGCTCGCGGAATGGATCGCCGTCCCCGTCGAAAAGCTGTACACAGCCGAACTTGGCCTGACAGAGCTTTGCCTCGTTGAACCCCTCACCGTTGGCTGCCACGCAGTCGCGCGAGCGGAGGTAACGGACAGTGACACGGTAGTTGTCTTTGGATGTGGCGGCGTTGGACTCGGTGCGGTCGCGGCCTCAGCCTTTCGGGGAGCCGTCACCATCGGGATCGATGTCGACGATTCGAAGCTGGCTGTTGCCCGCGAAGCCGGCGCCGCGCACACCATTCATTCGCAGCGGCAGCCGCTGGCTGCGATTATCGCGGATCTAACCGATGGTAGCGGCCCCGACGTCGTCATTGAAGCGGTGGGCACGCCTGATACATTTCGGGCAGCCGTGGAAGTAGTTGCTTATACCGGACGAGTGATTTATATCGGTTATGCCAAAGAACCCGTCACCTACGAGACCAGGCTGTTTGTGCAAAAGGAGCTCGACATCCGGGGATCGCGCAACGCTTTACCGGAAGATTTTCGCCAGGTGATTAAAATGCTCGAACAGCATCGTTTCCCTGTGAAATCCGCCATCAGCACGCTTGGCTCCATCGACGAAGCTCCACAACTCTTCTCCGCATGGAGTGCCGATCCGGGCAGGTTCACCAAGATTATGATCTCTCTCGACCAGACTTAATCCATGCTGAAATCCGGAATACTGAATCCACAGATTAATTCGCTGCTGTGCAGAGTGCGCCACACCAACACACTGGTTATCGCCGACCGTGGATTTCCCTACTGGCCCGCTCTGGAGACCGTGGATTTATCGCTGGTCGACGACATTCCCACCGTGCTGGATGTGGTGCAGGCCATCCGGCCGAACTTTACCATCGGCAGATTCTTCATGGCCGAGGAATTCCGCGTTCATAATCCACCCGCGGTGATGGATCGTTTTGCTCGCGCCACTGCGGGCGCGCCAACGGTATTTGAGCCGCATATCGACTTCAAGAAACGTGTTCGGTTCGCGATCGGGTTGATACGCACCGCTGACACGATTCCCTACTCAAACCTGATTCTCGAATCGGCCTGATTGTTAACTTGACCAGTTGAGTGCACAGCCTGCAACCACTTAGCCGAACACCTTGAGGATAAGCAACCACCAACTGCATAAGTATCGTTGCTGGGTTGTCTGCGATAAAGTGGGGCATCCAGGATCGATGCCCCCGTGCTCATGAAGTTAAGAATAATAAGCCGAGGAGTTATCTCGCATTCCCCCCGGCCCGGCACTGTGCCTTTGCGAACTGTGAAAGTCAGCAAGTGCAGAGTGCAGGAGGCGATCCGTTTCACGCAATTCGGGCTTGCCACGCTTGAAAGCGGCTCCCACGAATCCTGGCAACTGCTGACCTGCTTACCGGGTATCGTTAATCACATGGTTCAAAACGTCAGCTTGCCATAGATTTGCATGGTGCGCTGCTCGTTTGCGGTGGACAGTACCTGCCCAAATGTCGGGTCCTCCAGGGTAGAATCAGGTGCCGCCCACACGGGATGATTGAAAACGTTAAACGCGTCCGCCCCGACTTTCAGATGAAGCCTATCAACCAGCGGTACCTCTTTGGCCAGGGTCATGTCGTAATCCTGCGAGAACTGTGAAGTAAGGCTGTTTCGCCCCATGCCTCCGTACGTATAGGGGGCAGGAACCGCGAATGCCGAGGGATTCAGCCAGTTTGTGCGCGATTGATTCTGGGGCTTTGTGCTGCCAACGATGTTAGGCCGTTCATAGCCGGTATTACCGATGTTAGCGACGTCGATATTGAGGTTCACTCCATAGGGAAGCCCGCTGGACAATTTGGCGAAGCCGTTGAAATGCCATCCACCCACAATCAGATCCAGAGTCCGATTCTGAATATTCACGAACTGGCCGCGCCCAAATGGCAGAACGTAAGTCCACGTCACGTCCAGATCCTGTGGAACGTTGAACGCGGACACGCTCCTGTCGGCTCGAATGTTGTAGATCTGCTGGATTTCACACCCTTCCGATCCGAAGAAACCCGAACACCCCTCGTCGATCGACTTGGACCAGGTATAGGCCACCGTCGTGGCCCAGCCTTTTGAGAAGTTGCGGGTCAGCTGGACCTGCATTGCGTTATAGTCTCCGTTGTTGCCGCTCCACGAGTAGAAGGTTGGTGAGATATAAGGATAGGGACGGCGAGAGGCAATGACCGTGGCGTCTCCTGGTCCAGGCGTAAGCGCGGTGTTGTAGAACCCGCCGACATCTCCCCGGCGGTTGAAGGAACCGACATAGTTGGCGCCGACGACCGTTGAGGAATCCAGCTTCTTCTGCACTCCGAAGTTGTATTGTACGGAATAAGCGTCTCTGAGCGTAGGAGCGACAAACCAGTTGAACTGGTTGAACGGAGTAGGCGCCGGAAGGGCGGTAAGGACGGGGAGATTCGAAATAGTATATCCCGGGAAGGGGGCAGCGGTGCTGGGAACATTGATGTTGGACTGAGCTATTTGTCCGACGGAAGGCCAGTTACCGCTCACGCCCCGAACGTTCTGGACCAGCCCTGCGAGATTATCAAACGCCAGGCCTGCTCCGCCTCGGAGCACGATGGTGGGCGTAAGTCGAAACGCTACTCCTAAACGCGGCTCCACATTGTTGTATTGAGTCTGCAGAACCTGGCTCCCATCCGTACTCGCGACAACATGAGCGGGCAATGATCCGTCAGGAGTAGGAATACAGGGGGCGGTCCCCAGCGCAGCACAGGAACCAGGCACCTTGTACACGATATAGGTACCATTGCTGAAATCGAAGTTTCCTGTGTATTCGTTTCCCTGACTATATTTTCCGTAGCGCGGAACCATGGCAATGTCGTAGCGCAGCCCGACATTCAGGGTCAATTTTGGCGCGGCCTGAAACTGATCCTGTGCATAGACTCCGGTCAGACCGCCGAATCCCAAAGATTCGGAGACATTTCGTTTGGTAAACGAGTCCGGGACGCCAATGAGAAACGAGGCCAGCGCGGTGCCGGATCTGGCATCGCCCGGTACCAGGCTGTTGGTCTCCTGTTGGGCGAAGGATTCCTGCCCCCATTCGATATCCTGACTCTCACCAATGCCGTTAAAGTCGCCACCGAATTTGAGCGTGTGCCGGCCGACGATCTTCGAATAATCACCAGAAACCGAATCGTCGTTTGCAGTGGTCTCCGGATTGGCGTCGTCTCCGTAATCGTTGAAATACCCGTTGACGCTGAAGGCCGGGACGATGTTGCCGAGCGTGGAGTAGCCGGTGGACAGCCCGGAGGGAAAGCCGACCATGGATCCCAGGTTAGAGGGCACGCCGGTCCACTTCAGGTTGTAGGGCCTGGTCTCGTACGTCTTCCCAGCCTGCAGGTGGAGCACGCTGGTGGGGCTGAAGATATGAACATAGCTGCCAACATAGGAATAACCCGTCGTACCGGTCGTACCGGGATCCTGGACTCGGCCGCCCGTTTGCGTGCCTCCGATGCCCATCCACCTGAAAAACACCGAGTCATGGGCTCCGAGCGTCTCGTCGATGCGCGCATCGTACTGATAAAGGCTCTGCACATTCGGCGCATTCTGGAAAGAGTTACATCCCGGGGAACAGGGCAGAGCAGCAGTGGTATAGGCGGGCAACGCGTTTTGTGCGTAGTAGATTGCCCCGGCATTGAGCCGGTTGGGAGGAATCATATTCAGAACGCCGTTGTACTGAAACTGGGTTCGCGTGCAATTACCGGCTGCATCGCAGGTGGTGGATGCCGGATCATAGATGGGCGCGTCGGCCGTGAAGTCGCCGGAAAGCTGCGCCGGAGTCGGAACCAGATCGTAGGCGGTGCCCGGTCCACTGTATCTGAGGGCCTCGTAGGCCGCGAAAAAGAAAGTCTTATTTCTTCCGTTGTAGAGTTTGGGGAGAACGACGGGACCGCCGAAGGTGCCACCAAACTGGTTCTGCTTAAATGGAGTCGATGAAGTGCTGAAGTAGGGTATCGCCTGGAGCGCCGGGCTTTTGTAATACTCCCATCCCGAGCCGTGAAACTGATTGGTGCCACTTTTGGTCGAGGCGTTGATCGTCCCCCCGCTGCTGCCTCCGAATTCCGCCGAATCGTTATGCGACTCCAGTTTCACGTCCTGCAGTGCGTCAAGAACGGGTTGTACAGCATAAGAATTGCCGAAGGTCTCCGAATCCAATATCCCATCCACAATATAAATGTCGCTTCGATTTGTCTGTCCGTTAAAGGAGGGGGTTATCATCGGTCCGACCGACGTCGTATAGGATCCGGTTTGACTGCCGGGAACGACGATAGGCGAGACGCCAGGAGCGGATACAAACAGCTCGGACCAGTTTCGCGAATCCAGCGGGACATTTTCAATCTGTTCGGTATCGAGTGTCATACTGATTTCCGCTGTCGAGGCTTGTAGTTCTTCTCCCACGGCGCTGACTCTGGCCACCTGAGTGACCTGCCCAACGATCAGCGAAAAGTCCAGTGTGCTTGTCTGATTGACCTTGAGCACAAAGGGTTCCAGTTGCTTTGTGGCAAAACCGGGCTTGCTGGCTTCCAGCGTATAGGTGCCGGGGTTGATATTCAGAAAGAGGTATTCACCCGCTGCGTTCGTGGTGGTCGCGGACCTGACATGGGTAGCCAGGTTAACAAGGGCAAGTTCGGCCCCGGGGACGACAGCACCCGTCGAATCGCGAACGGTTCCGCGGACCGAGGCCTGCGATGCCTGGGCATGGGTGAATCCAGGAAACGCCACGGCAACCGCGAGGAGCAGAACGAAGATGCAAAGATCTCGGACTTTCCTCTCCGACTTCTTCAAAGAGTCGAACGGCCCCGCAGACTTTTCCGGGTTGAGAATCGATACCATTGCAATAGCCTCCTTGAATTCTGTGTTCCGCCTGATAACGGCCGCCGCATGATTCGGATTTCGTTGAACTACCGCAGCATTCTGGCCGAAGCCGACTCGTTACCGGGATGCGTCGGCGAGAAAATCGCCGCCGGTTCCGGGTTCAACGTCACTGATGTCCATGGATTTGAACAACGGCGAAACTATAGGAGGAGGGGGCTTCGATTGTCAAGGGTGTATCGATACCCGTAACGTTAACTGAAACCGTGAGGTTATCGAGAATTATCGCTGTGCCGGAGGAAAAAAGCCAGACGCCGCCTGGTGGACTCCCTCTCTATCTTTCTGAATATAAGTGGCTTATTGTCTCAATCAACAATCGCGGAGGTCCTGGAGGCCGCGTGCGTGCCGATTCGCTTCACCCAGTTTTCAGCGGCCAATCGCGCTGAGCGCCTTCACGACGTCGGGATCGCTGGGGTTGAGTTTCAGCGACTTGTGCAGCTCGACGGCGCCTTCGTCAACCTTCCCATTCCTGCACAGCATCAGCCCCAGATCCTTACGCAGCCCAGCTTCAATCGAGCATCCGTTGCATTCGGCAATCGCCTGATGCAGAAGAGCAATTGCCTTCGGCCAATCCTGCTGTGTGGAGGCAGCGAAAGCCTGGTTGCCCAATGCGACGGCCACTTCCTGCTCCGTGCTCTGTCGTCGGAGGGCCAGGAACCGGCGCGACATCGACTCTGCCTCCGCGGGGTCGATCGTCCGCAGCTCACGCGACAGCAGGTACAGCGCGCTGCTCGATTGCGGGTTGATCCGCACCGCGGTACGCAAGGCTGAGATTGCTTCCTTATGGCGCCCCTGGTCGGCGAGGCTGTGGCCAAGAAGATAGAACGCCCGATCGTCGCGTGGTTTCAGCTTTGTCAGTTGCGTTAGCAGTTCCGCTTCCTTTGGCAATTTTCCCTGATCCCGTTCCAACAGCGCCCAATAGTAGTAAACGTCCGGATTCTTCGGCGAAAGGCGAAGAGACGTCGAGAACTCGGTTGCAGCCTCTGCGGCGCTTCCCATGTCGTCCAGGATGCGTGCCCGGTTTAAATGGGCGGCGCCTGAATCCGGCTCGAGGCGTTCCGCTGTTGTGAACTCCGCCAGTGCATCGCCGCGCTGCTCCGCATCGGCGAGAGCGATGCCCAGTTCCACATGAGCCTGCGCGTTATCGGGCGCGATGGCGACGGCCTTACGCAACAATGCAACACTCTCGTCCATATGTCCGAGGCGCGCCTCCACCTTGCCCAGAGTGCGCAGCAGAGGGAGATCGTCAGGCGTGAGCGCCAGCGCTTGCCTCAGCGGAACCTCCGCTTCGGCGAACTCGCCGCGAGCTGCCAGTTCCGTGCCCAGCTGTTCCAAAGCGGCAACGCCCCCCGTCCGCTGATCCCTGCTCTCTGGCATCTGCTCAGGTTTGCTGGAAAGCGGGGCCAGTACGAGTGCGATCAAAACCCATCGGGCCATCGGTGATTGAGATCGCCTATTCTCGTGAATCCGTCGCTTCATCTGCCGAGACATAGGTCCAAAAATGACGCGCTTCTCGCCCAGCCCTGTTCGGGATTTCATCCCCCTCACAATACTGGTTCTGTGTTTTGGCTTACAAGAGCCACGAGACTTGGCCCGGGTCCAGACAGATCCTGTAGCTTGGCAACCACCTGCTGCGACCGTGCGCCGAACGTTTGCCGGGTCATCTGTTCGGCGTAGGTTCGCTGATCCGCCTGTCCGTCAAGCCAGCGGTTCGTCAGCGTTATTCTTCTGGTCTCAATCTGGCCGTGCGTGATCCGCAGTTAGTCACCACAGAGTCACCAGAAACGCACTTGCCTTGAAACTATTCGCACAAGTTGTTTGTTTATTTGGCGTCCCCGACGGGATTTGAACCCGTGTTATCGCCGTGAAAGCCCGCCATACTGAGGTAACTCTTTGAAACTTAAGGGAACGGGTGGCTCCCTCGGTCCCTTAAAATCCCCCTCGGCTCGCGTTATTGGACGGCGAACGCTTCATGCGTTTTGATCCCTTTTTGTCGATGCGCCCTCGAGAGTAGCTAGCCGGCGAAGAAGCCCGCGAGGCTGTTGGCTACAGCGTCAGGCTGGTTGAGCGGAAGGAAGTGTCCGCTGTCGAGCGTGAGCAGGCTGGCATTGGGCAGCAGAGTTGAGGCTCGGTGCGCGAAGATTTCGGGGATGGCCGGATCGCGGCGTCCATGGATGACGAGAGCGGGCATCGTGAGGTGAGGCAGGAAGGCGGGGACATCGGCGAGGAGTTCGGTGGGTTTCCCCCAGCGAAGCAGGCGCATGAACTGCCACGACCCGGTGAGCCCTGCGAAAGGTGCATAGAACGACTCGAGGGCTTCGGCAGCGTCCGCGTCATCGGCGGCATCATCGGGCGCGAGAGCACGCTGCATCGCGACCTTCCAGAAGGCGAATTGCACGAGCGGGGCGCAGAGTTCACCAAGAAGCGGTTGGCGAAGCGGCCGCAGGAGGTGGTAAGGGCGGAGGTCAGGAAAGATCGAAGGTGAGAGAAGGGCGAGGCGATCCACGTGCTCGGCGTAGTGGCATGCGAAGTGGATGGCGACGGCGGCTCCGGCATCGTGCCCGACGACGTGCCACTTCTCAATACGGTGTTCGCAGCGGAGTGCATCGAGCTGATCGGCGATTGCACGCAGGTAGCCCGAGCCATAGGGCAACCTGGGAGTTTGCCCCATACCTGGGAGGTCCACGGCATAGCAGGAAAAGCTTGAGCAAAGACGGCGCATCACGCCGCTCCATAGACGGCTGCTGGTAGGCATGCCGTGAATGAAGAGGACGGGATCACCAGATCCGCAACGGACGACGTGCATGGCGCTCATGAGGCATTTCCCGTGGAGCAGGTGACCGCTGGGCGCGGGAAACGACGGCACAGCCAGTCCGCCACGTCGGCGATGCTGCGGAACGTGGCGAGGGCGGCGCAGAACAGCATAGTGGCAACGAGCCCCCGCGGCTGTGTTCGCGTATACAGGAGGTTGAAAAGCCAGGCAGGTACGGTATAGACGCGTCCCGCGAAAAAAGTGCCGATGCGCTCGCGGATCGGCCAATCGTAGACGATGCGCTCAATCCCACAATTGAAGAAGCGTGCCATCGCGACGGCACGGCGAGTGTAGAGCATGCGGGCGAGGCGCGACAAACGCGTGCGGCGGCCGGCAGAAATGACGATGCGCGCGGCCTCCTGTGCATGGCGCAGTGCGGCTGTGACTCCATTAGAGGTCATGGGATCGATCATGGAGGCGGACTCGCCGATGGCGATCCAGTTCTCTCCCGTGATGCGCTCGTGCACGCGACAACGCCAGGTGGCGGCGTGCGGCACCGGGCGGTGGACATTGGGCAGGATGGTCGCGAGGCGAGGGATTCGCGCGAGCGCTTCGGCATAGATGCGATCGATGGGTTCGCCCTGCTGGCGTCGGGCCTTGATAGCGTCAGCAGGAGCAACATAGCCGACTCCGATGGTGTTGGGGTTGATGGGGATTTCCCAAATCCACTCCATGTAACGACGCCCGCCGTTCCCGGTGTGGATGGTGGTGCCTTCCGGGGGATTACTTACAGTGAAGTAGTTCCAGAGAGCGACCTTTTGTGGTCCGTAGTTGCGTGTGGAAGCCCGAATGCGTCGTGGCATCAGGCTGGCGGAGACGCCCGAGGCATCGAGATAGAACCGTGCTCCGATGGTTTGGCCAGAGGCGGTTGTGACGGAGATGATGCGGCCGCTATGGCGTTCGATGGCGACGACGCGGTCTTCGAGAATAGCAATATCAAGACTGCTGACGACGGCGCGCAGGCGATCACGGAGAGCGGCGCGGTCGATGTGGAGGGTCCTGAGCTCGACGTTCCATGGCTTTTGCGCGAGCCAGCAGCCCGGGATGTACTCGCAGGCGCCGCCATCTCCGAAGGTAACGATCACGTGCTTTTTATACGTTGCGATGCCCTCATCGATCAGACGGTGCATGGGAAAACCGAGCTCAGCGAGGAGCGGCGGCGCGGACCAATCGAGCGATTCTCCTACAAGAACGCCGTTGACTGGCGTCGGTTCGATACACAAGACACGGAATCCGGCGCGGGCGAGATGAATCGACGCCGCGGTTCCAGCCAGTCCTCCGCCTAAGATCGCCACGTCGATTGCGCTCACGCCTGGGGCCCGCAGGAATTGAGATTTCTGCCGCACCGCATGGTCACCGAGCTGGGGCTGAAAGTACAAGGACCGAAAGAAGGAACGGCAACTCCAACCAAGGGTGGAGGAAGGCCTCATTCTTCCTGTCGTAGCGAGCGATGTGATTTCGCTGATAGCTTCCTTGTCGTCAGTTGCAACCGTTTTCTAATCGGTTCGCACTCGCGAGACCGAATCTCGAACTCCAGATCAAAGGAACAATCCATGCCTCACATCGCTCTTCCCGAAGGGCTGCCAGGAATTCGCGGCGCCATGGCGTTCCGTCCCGAAACCGCAAGGCCGCTGAACGAACTGGCCGAGGTATTACTCTTTGGGCCGCACACTCTGACACAGGGCGAACGCGAACTCATTGCGACCTACATCTCCTATCTAAACGACTGCCACTTCTGCCAGAGCGTCCATGGCGCGATTGCGGCGGCTCATCTGGGTGGCGATGAAGACCTGGTGAAGCGGGTGAAGGCCGACTTCCGGCACGCTGCTATCTCCGACAAGCTGAAGGCGCTGCTAGTGATTGCCGGCAAGGTGCAGCGCGGCGGCAAGAACGTCACGGCGGCTGATGTGGAGGAGGCGCACAGCCTGGGCGCTACCGAAATCGAGATTCACGATACGGTCCTGATCGCCGCGGCCTTCTGTATGTACAACCGCTATGTCGATGGGCTGGGCACGATCCAGCCGCACGACGAGGCCCTATATCGCGAACGCGGCAAGATAACCGCGCGCCGTGGTTACATTGAAGGCAGCAAAGACTATTTGCCGGCGGAAGCCGCTGCTCGCTGAGGAGAACCAAATGCCACACATTGCACTGCCTGAAGGAATGCCAGGCATCAGCGCGGGCTTTGCCTTTCGTCCCGAGACGGCGAAGCCGATGCGCGATCTCGCGCACATCCTGCTGCACGAACCGAACAGCCTCACCCCGGCCGAGCGCGAACTGGTCGCCACCTATGTGTCGTCACAAAACGACTGTTTCTTCTGTCAGGCTAGCCATGGAGCGGCCGCAGCCTGCCATGTGGGCAGTGCCGAACTCGTCCAACAGGTGAAGACCGATTTCCAGTCTGCTGCGATCACGCCGAAGCTCAAGGCGCTGCTCGCGATCGCGGGCAAGGTTCAGCAGGACGGCAAGCGGGTCTCTGCCGATGATATCTCCCAGGCGAGGGCGCACGGGGCCACCGACATCGAGATCCACGACACCGTCCTCATTGCCGCGGCTTTCTGCATGTACAACCGCTACGTTAACGGCCTTGGTACCTGGCAGCCGCGCGAGGATTCGATATATGTGGAGATGGGAAAACACCTCGCCGAGCACGGTTATCGTAAGCCTTCACGCTGATCAGGTGAAAATCCGACATCTGGGTGCAAACAGCGATTCTCTGCAAGGGTTTTTCTCCGCCATCGATCCTTAGGTGGAGTTCGATTCCCATCGGTTGGCCGAAGACAGCTTCGTTAGCGCGAAGTTATTGTTGGCTCCGAGCAGAGCACCGGCGCCCCATAGACTCGCAACCGCCGCAGGATCTGCTGCTGTTCCCCGGTAGACGTTTCTGATCATCGATTCCCTCGAACGAACCGTCGTGGTTTCTGCCGCTGCGGTCACGAGTAAACATGTCTAGGGTGTCGTGCGAACAGGTGCGTCCTTCCGTCCTGAAGACTTTTGGAGGCTCGACAGCAAGATGAAGATTGCTCGCAATCTATTGGCGTCTGTGGTGTTCTCATGCCTAAGTTTGTCTGCGCAGCAGATCACAGGAAATATTCGCGGAATGGTTACCGATCCCAGCGGCGCCGTTGTTGTTGGTGCGGCGGTGACAGCACGGCAGACGGAAACAGGCCTCTCGCGCGAGACAATCACTGATCGCAGCGGCAGCTACGTTCTTCTGGAGCTCCCGGTCGGGCACTACCACCTGCAGGTTGAAGCGAAGGGCTTCCAGGAATATTTGCAGGATGGCATCACGCTGAATGTGGACGAGACGGCGGCGGTTTCGGCACGTCTCGCACTCGGATCAGAAAAGCAGCAGGTTTTGGTGCGAGCCGATGCGGAGCTGATCGAGCCAACCGTCACCAGCATGGGTAAAGTGGTGGAACAGCAGGAGCTGGAAGATCTGCCGCTGAACGGACGCAATTTCTCACAGCTGGGTCTGCTGCAGCCCGGGGTCGTTCCTTTGACGCCTGGTATCGCTGAAGCTGGTGGATCGCTGCGCAACGGGCAGGCTTATGCGGTCAATGGCCAGCGGCCTGAGTCGAATAACTTCCTCATCGACGGCGCGAACAATTTCAATGGAGTCGACGGTGGATTCGTGCTCAAGCCGCCAGTGGATGCGATCGCCGAATTTCGCATCATCACGCACAGCGCAAACGCCGAGTTCGGAAATGCCCTGGGGTCGACGACTAATCTCATCACGCGCTCAGGCACGAATCAGGTCCACGGTACGTTGTGGGAGTTCTTCCGCAACGACGCACTCGACGCCAATGACTATTTTGCGCTGACAACGGAACCCCTGAAACAAAATCAATTTGGCGGCACGGTCGGTGGGCCGATCAGGAAAGATAAGACGTTCTTCTTCGCTTTCTACGAAGGCTTCCGCAACCGCCAGGGAGAAACCGAGCTGACCACAGTGCCGTCGGCGGCGGAGCGTTCCGGCAATTTTGCCGAGCTCTGCCCGGAGGGCTTCACCGCGGGTTTCTGCAACAATCCGAATAATCAGCTCTTCAATGTATTCGCCAATGCACCTTACCCGAACAACCAGATTCCCCAGGGGCAGATCAACTCGGTCTCACAAACGCTGCTGAGTTTCTTTCCGCTTCCTAACGACGGGGCAAATCTGTTTTCCGCTACGCAAACTCTGAGCAATAACACCGATCAGTTCGGCATCAAGGTGGACCATTACCTCAGCGCGCGCGACACACTGAACTTCCGTTACATGTTCGATCAGCTCTCCCAGGTCGATCCGCTGTCGCCCGGGGGCGCCACTGTGCCGGGCTTCCCGGTCGGCGAAAATCAGCGGGCACAAAGCTTTGTAGCGCAGGACACACACACGTTTTCGCCAACCGTTGTTGGTGTGGCGCGATTGTCTTTCCTGCGCAATAAGTTTCTCTTCGGCGAGCACGAGGACCATCAATTGCCCTCCAGCCTCGGATTCCAGTACACGCCGAGTCTCGACATCGCCGCCGGGCCGCCGTTCATCCAGATCAGCGGTTATTCCGATGTGGGGGATCCGATCACAGGCCCGCGCAACACCTACGAAGACGTTTTCGATTACAGCGCGTCGCTGAGCTGGGTGCACGGGAAGCATGAACTGAAGTTCGGTGGCGGATATCAGCACCAGGGCATCAACATGCTGCAGGGGATTGCCACGAACGGCTTCTTCGTGTTCGAGCCGTTTCCGATCACCGACGCGTTCGCCAGCTTCCTGACCGGGCAGCCGGTCGTCTTTCTCCAGGGCATCGGCAGTTTTTCGCGCGGAATTCGCGGCGGCAACGCCAACGCGTATGTGCAAGATACGTTCAAAGTCACCTCGCGATTCACCATCAATGCCGGACTGCGTTACGAACTGCCCGAACCGTTCTCCGAAATACACAACCGGCTTTCGTTATTCGAGCCGGGAAAGCAATCTCTGCTTATGCCGAATGCTCCGACGGGGCTGCTGTATCCGGGGGATCCCGGCGTTCCCGCGGGACTGATCCCGACCGACATGAAGGCATTTGCTCCCCGTTTTGGCATTGCGTGGGATCCGGATAGTCATGGCAATCTGCTGATTACTTCCTCTTACGGAATGTTCTATGAGCCGTATTACACCGGGCAAGGCGGCCCTTTGCAGGCGCCGATCAGCGCACCACCGTTTCTGGGTACTCCGCAGATCAGCCTGCCGGATTTTGCAGACCCGTTCAATGGCAATCCTGCCATGCCGGGAACGTTTTCGCCCGACCTCACGAATCTGACCTTGTCGCCTACCCTGACGCTGCCGTACACGCAGGATTGGGACCTGAACCTGCAGCGCTCCTTCGGTTCCGACTGGCTCTTTGAGATTGGATACGTCGGAACCAAGGGTACGCACCTTCCGCGCTTTATTGAAGCCAATCCCGCGGTGTTCGTGCCCGGATATGTCAACGGGCAGCCGATTTCGAATTCGAGCAATGCGGATCAGCGGCGGCTTTATTCCGGCTGCACTTTGGCCGACTCCCCCAGCGCCTGCAAGTTTTCATCGACGGGCGAGATTGCCGGCATCGCAAACTCGGCCTACAACGCGCTGGAGTCGTCGCTGCGCAAGCGCCTGGGCCACGGTCTGTCTTTCCTGCTGTCGTACACCTGGTCGAAGGACATCGACGATGTCTCATCGCTCAACATCACGGGATCGGCGGCCACTCCGGTTGCAGGAGAAAACGATCTTGCCCAGGATCCATTCAACCTCGCAGCAGAGCGCGGGCTTTCGTTGTTCGATGCGCGCAATCGATTTGTTGGTAGTTATGAATGGGCGCTTCCATTTTGGAATCATGGGCAGAATTGGTACCAGTCCGCGCTTGGCGGATGGCAGCTGAATGGCATTGCCACATTGATGAGCGGCACTCCTTTTACTGTCTTCGATTCAAACGACGTCGCGGCGCAGGGCAGCGCCCCGGAGATCACCGGATTCTCCCCACAGCGGCCCAACCTCATCGGCAACCCCAATCACGGACCACGCAGCGTGAGCACATGGCTCAACGCCAGCGCTTACCAGCGCCTCGATCCGGTCGCCAACGCAGGACAGTTTGGCACGGAAGGCCGCAACGTCAATATCGGCCCGGGGTACGCCGATTGGGACTTCGCGGCTCTGAAGAATTTCAGGGCGGGGGAGTCAAAGCAGATCCAGTTCCGCTCAGAGTTGTTTGACATCCTGAACCGCACCAATTTCCGGCTGCCTGATTGCGATATCAGTTCGCCCACATTCAACCATATTCTTGAAGCGGAGTCTCCGCGTCAGGTGCAGTTTGCGTTGAAGTTCGTGTATTAACGGATTCAAATGAAGAGACATCCCAGTGCGAAATGAGTTCTGAAGTATGAGTTCAGTAGCTTCCCCCGAGTCTGCAAACCGGGAACCCCTGCCACGACGACGAGCGGCGCCGTCTTCAATCAATCTGCCCCTGGTCGATGAGCGCACAGCCAGCGAAGAGGTTCGTGGACTTTTCGCGCGATACCGCGAGCGCTTTGGCCAACGCGATCTTCCCGGCATTGTGCAGTGCTTTGCCACAAACTCGTCGCTTCTGAAGACCATGCTGGAGCTCGCGGAGAACTTCTTGTTCGGTGAGAGCCTGCTGAGCCAGCGGCATAAGGAGATGATTGCCACCTATATATCGGGACAGAACGCGTGCTCTTACTGTGCCGACAGTCATGGCGCATTACTTGAAATGCAGGGCGGGCCGCCCGAAATGATCTGCGCGCTGCAGGAGGGCGATTTCAATGCTCAACTCTTTACGAGTGAGGAACTGGCTCTCCTCAAGTTCGCCGGAACAGTGAACGTCGATTCATCATCCGTCACCCGCGCCGATGTGGAAGCAGCCATCCATGCAGGCTGGACGGAGGCGCAGGTCGCTGAGGCGGTCCATATTGTCGGTCTGTTTGCCGCTTTCAACCGTATCGCCAACGGTTTTGGCCTACCTTCGCCCTCTGACGGATTGCGAGACCAACGATGACCGGGCCTGCCAATCCGCGGCGGCCGCAACGCGGCAAATGGACTGCGCAACCGGAAACTGTCGCCTTGCTGCGCGTGTCCGGCAATCCCATCAACGGTCTTGGCGAGAACTCTCCGCGCCGGCCGTCACCCTTTTTCTGGCATCCGCCGGATCAGCATCCATTCGGCGACCTGCAGTTAGTCGCCCGAAAAAATTCCCGCAAATGCCCGGGCTCAACGGAAGCGTTTCAGGCAGCCTACACATATCCCGAGCTGAACGAGGTAGCGGCAGAACGCAATGAGGCGTCGATCGAGGAATTGACAAAGTCGGTCAGGGATTTCGCCCTCGCCCACGAGGCCGACGAAGTCGGCATCGCTCTCATGGATCCCACGTATGTGTTCGCTGGCTACACGATCGATCACCCAAGAGTCATTGTGCTCGCGCTGGCTCATAACTATGAGCGCCTCCGTGAAGTCCCTTCCGATGAGACCAATGGCATCGGAGTCTGCGATGTCGGCGATCAGTATGCGAGAGGAACGCGGTCGTCCTATCACCTCGCCAACTGGATTCGAGCGCAGGGTTATCGCGCCGATCCGTACCCCGGTCCGATGGCTGGAGCGCTGCTGCTCATCCCACCGGCGATTGCCGCCGGACTTGGTGAACTAGGCAAACACGGATCGCTGATCAGCCCGCGCTTTGGCGCCGGAGTTCGACTCGCAGGTGTAACGACCGATATGCCGCTGCTTCCGACCGCGCCGCATCGTTTTGGTGCAGACGAATTCTGTGCCAACTGTCAGGTCTGCACCCAAGCTTGCCCCCCCGGAGCCATCACTCCCAACAAGCAGATGGTTCGCGGCGTCGAGCGGTGGTACGTCGATTTCGACAAGTGCATTCCCTATTTTGCCGAGGCTGCCTCTTGCGGCATTTGCATTGCTGAGTGTCCCTGGACCCGGCCCTCGGTGCGCCCGAAGCTGCTGGCAACCATGGCTCGAAAATTGGATGGCGGGCCCGGTCAGGAATGAGCGCGACCGCCGTTCGTCCCTCCCACGAAGACTCAATTCATTATGCCGGGTGGGGCGTTCTCGGCGCCGCGTTTGTCGGGGTCATGGTGAGCTTCGCTCCCATCATCCCCTACACCTTCAGCCTGTTTCTCGATCCGCTGCACGCGGCGTTTGGCTGGAAGCGCGAATCGATGGGAGGAGCTTTTGCGCTGGCGGCCATTACCGTTGCGCTGGTGTCACCGCTGATCGGCCTGCTTCTTGACCGCTTTCCCCCGCGTCGTATCCTTCTTCCCGCGATCCTCACTTTCGCAGTTGCTCTTGCCTCACTCAGCAGGCTCGGTTCCCATATCGCGCAGTTTTATCTCGTCTTCTTCGTGCTGGGCCTGGCCGCCAACGGAACCGCACAATTCGCGTACACGCGTACCGTTCTCACCTGGTTCTCCCGTCGTCGCGGCTTTGCATTGGCCCTGCTGCTGACCGGCAGCGGAGTCGGGTCCATCCTGATCCCGCCCTTAACTGAATGGACGATTCAGCATCACGGATGGCGGGCTGCCTGGCTGATGCTGGGCGGCATTGCGCTCCTTGGGCTGCCGCTGACCGCAATGCTGATGCGCAACCGCCCCGAGAAGCCGTTCGTCCACACCGACCGCACCGCAAGCGGCGAAACCGTCTCCGCCGCGCTGCGGACGGCCTCATTCTGGATTCTCGCCTTCATCACGATCTTTTCGGCCTTCAGCGAAAACGGACTCGTAACCAACCTGGCAGCGATCCTCACGCAGCATGGGGTGACCGCTTCCAGTGCTGCTGTGGCTCTCTCTGTGCGCGGAGGCGCGGGGATCATCGGCAGGCTCCTGATCGGACTCGCCATCGATCGCGTTTCCCCCCAGCGCATCCAGACCTTTGTTCTCGCGCTTGCTGCGGGAGGCACCCTGATCCTCGCGTTTGCGGGGTCGGGACCACTGGCGTTCATCGGCGCTGGAATCCTGGGTGTCGGTCTGGGCAGCGAAGCCGATGTGATGCCGTATCTGTTGGCCAGGTACTTTGGCCGGCGCCACTTCTCCGTTCTGTATGGGTTGACCTGGACCGCCTACGCCATTGGCGGTGCCACCGGTCCTCTCTGGATCGGCCACAAGTACGACAGCGTGGGCGGCTTCTACAAGCCCCAGTTCATCGTCATCCTCGCAGTAGTCGCATTCGCTGCAGCCCTTCTGAGCCTCCTTCTGACCAAGCCGGGCCTGGAAACCGAATCCGACTTTGAAATGACAGACAGCGTGATAGGGGGTTCGGATGAAAGCCGAGAGATTCCGGCCTAAGCCAAGAAACAAGAAGTACCGTCGGTTCGATCGACTGCCCAGCGGGATGGTTGGTTTCAGCGACATTTAGCAGGTCGAACGATTCATAGTTCCCAGGGAGAACTTATGGAGCGCGGTCTGTTTACCACCTCGGCATAGACTCTGAAGCAGGCTTCTGGCAGACAAAGTGAGCTGCCCCCTTCGTTTAGTCCGGGTTGGCGAGAGCACTCGGGTTTGAGTTTAGCTGCAAATTGAGTTCGCAGCCGTAGTCGAGGCTGTGCGAATGTGGGAAGCGTTTGTTGCTTTCCACA
>Ga0182012_10001349_pt1 | contig 26931 bp, 20 predicted proteins | sample 612S2SmetaG_FD_120486 | JGI IMG/M metagenome (GOLD analysis project Ga0182012, IMG submission 120486) | Permafrost microbial communities from Stordalen Mire, Sweden - 612S2S metaG | ecosystem: Environmental > Terrestrial > Soil > Wetlands > Permafrost | place: Sweden: Stordalen | collected...
GTGTCCAGCCTTCCCATTTTATCAATGGGTCTGTTTAACACAGTGTTCATACGGGCTTTCAACTGGTCGGTTTTCACGCCGATAGGCAGACGGCTTATCTTGCGAAATTGATCCAAAACGACTGGCTTGAGCGCCCAATCCGCCGCCTGCACCAGAAAATCATTGGTTTTAATATCGAAATCCAGATCCGGAAAATCGAACACCCTTTCCTTGGCCAGATAGCGGGGTGTTCCCCTTAAATAAATCGTCAACCGGCTGCGCTTGTCATCAAGATTCAGGACGGGCGAATTGTAGCTGAGCTTCACTTCCACGATCACTTTCCCCCCCGAACCATAAAACCGCAGTCCCTGGATGATCACTTTCAAGTCGCCTGTTCCCTGGAGCGGCTTGCCGATGATCCCCATCTTCGGGTCTTTAACAAAAGTATTCGCTTCCGCATAAGTCATCTGAAGGTTGCTGGTGGCGATAAAAGTAACAGGCCCCGGCTTAAAAGACAGGAGCGGCGGCATGGCGCTTTGAGCGGCAGTCGGGGGCTGCTTTCCAAAAAACAGTTCGGGCCGGGCGACCATTTCCAGTATGGTGTGCGCTGTCCTGGGCTTTTGGGGGTCAATTCTCATCCGCCCCACGCCCAATGCGACCGGATTAATCGTCAGCCATACATCGCGGTCGATAAAGATGGGCTTCTGTATCACTTTCCATAAACCGCTGAGGCGGCCTTTAAAACCGGGTATGGCGTCCACATAAGGCATCACGTCCAGTGTTCCCGTTTTGAAAAGATCGGCCAGGGGCTGAAACAAGCCGCCCTTGTCGGAAAACCTTATCTCGATCGGCATGCGCACAATGGCGTTTTTGGGCAGCGAAAAATTGCGGACGGGGGCTGGTAAAACCTCGACATCGCGCAAAGGAACCCCGGCGCATCCTCCGGCGCAGAAACACCAGCCGGCCAGGACTAAAATAAAATTAAGTCGGATAAAATTCATCGCTTACCTTTCATTGAAGAATTTTCCATTCATAAATCTCGTAGCCGTCGTTTTTGGCGACGCCCTCAAACATATTTCCTTTTTCATCCACAAAAAGAGCGGGTTCATGGGCCCCCCGCCTCTGGGGGTCCGCGTTGATCAGATTGATGAGGGCGTATTGCCGGTGGACCGAATCCTCCACGAAAACCGAATCAACAAAGCGGTCATTTTCGTCGTAAACGACCCGGTAATAGATTTTCCCGTCCCTTTCATCCAGGGGTTCTTTGCTTTCCACAAACGAATGGCCCATTAAAAAAGACCGGGAGCCCGGGTCCGTATGCGCGTTCCCATTCGTATCGTGGTAAACCCGGTTGCCCGAATGAAAGACAGAAAGCGTTTTTAAATGACGCGCCCAGGATTCCGGATCATGGGTAACCGCCGCGAATTTTCCAAAGGCTTTGTCCGCGGGAGCGCCCGCCGCCGAATCCAGCATCTGATAAGTCCCGTCATCATGGACGCTGTAAACGTTGCCGCTTTCCAGGTCATAGTCCGAATGGGGCTGGATCGGATCAACCAGTTCCAGGTCCGTATCGACGGAACCATCGGTCTTGAAAACCACCAGACGGACTCCCGGTTTGGACCGCAGCTCAAAATCATCCCCCTCCATTTGTTCCGCGCGGCTTTCCATACGTTCCAATAGAACCATTCGACCATCCGGCAGAACTTCCATCCCGTCAAAACCGTAGAAGTTTCCCATCTCGTCGGGCGGAACGATGGTTTTCAGGTATTTTCCACGGGGAGAATAAAGATCGAAGTCGAGGTCCGATTCCAGCCAAAAACCGCCGCCGTTGTCCGCCATCAGCCATTCGGCGCCTTGGGCCGGCACACCGGGACGCGGCCCTTTGACCCAGGGAAGTGTGGTTAACTTTTCCGGCGCGGAAAAGGACAGGAGGCCGGTCTGAGCGGGTAAAAGACCCGGAACCATTCCGCTGCCGGTAAGACAGAAGGAGACGAAAAGAGATTTGAGGCCGGTCTTACGCATGGCGCTTCCCCGCTTGAGGTTTGGCGTGTGAGCGGCCCGATTTTTTCATATCCGCTACCAGATTCCCTTCGGGGTCGACCTTAAACTCAACCTCCTCCGGCCTCTCCCAGTTCGACATGATGCTGTAGGCGCAGGGCACCACGACCAGCGTGAGAAGCGTCGAAAACAAAATGCCGCCGATGACCGCCACCGACATGGGCTGGCGCAGTTCGGCGCCCGGCCCCAAAGCCATGGCGGACGGCAAAGCCCCCGCGATAATGGCAATCGAGGTCATCAGAATCGGCCTGAGCCTCATGGGACAAGCGTAAAGGAGCGCGTCCGTCAGGCTCTTTCCCTTGTCCCTCGCCTGGTTTGTAAAAGCCACAATCATGATGGAGTTTTTCTTCACCAACCCCAGGAGAAGGATGAGTCCGATCAGGCTGTACATGTTCAAGGACTGATTGAAAAGAAATAAAGCGGCGAAAGCCCCCGTAATGGAAAAAGGCAAAGCCAGCAGAATGACCCATGGCTGGAGGAAGCTGTTGAACTGGGTGGCCAGGATCATGTAAGCCACAATAATCCCCAGGCCCATCGTGAGAACCAACTGGGAGTTCGTCTGGGAACCGGCCGACGAAGTTCCTGTCAGAGACGCCTGGTAGCCCGCCGGCAGAACGCCTTTGGCTATTTTCATGGCTGTATCCATAGCCACCTGTCCGGTGGTGGTCGGCGAGGCGTTGGCGTAGAAGTAGATGGACCTGACGCGGTTGTCCCGGGTGATTTGCTCGAGCGCGGGAACCTCCGTGATGTTGGTCACGTCGGCGACCGAAACCAGTTCGCCCCGGTTGTTGCTGGTGTAAATATTTTTGAGGTCCTCCGGCTTCAGGCGCTGTTCCTGCGGTTCCCGGATAAAGATGGGATTATCGTGGCCCGATTCATGGTAATAAACCGACTCGAAGGTATAACCGCCGATCAGGGTTCCCAGCACCGTTCCCAGATCCTCGATGTTCACTCCCTCCGCGGCGGCCTTGTCCCGGTCCGGAACAATTTGAATCTCCGGCAGACCGGTCAGCAAATTGTTGTTCACATCCGCCAGAAGAGGACTGGCTTTCATTTGTTTTTGAATCTCCGTCGAACATTCAGCTAGTTTTCCCCAATCCGAACCGGACACGATAAATTCCACATCGTAGCCCTTGCCCGTGGACAAACCGCGTTTGGAAAGATCCAGGAGGAAAACCTGCAGGTCCGGGGAAATCTTCACCAGGGTCTTGCGGCAGACTTCCATGAATTCCGCCTGGGTTAAATGGGGCTTGATCAATTTATCCCAAATTCGGGTGATAAAACCCAGGGGCCCCGTGGGAGTGAATTTTTCCGTCCAGGTCGCCACGGGCCTTTTCCCGATGGGTTTCATCGTGACAAAGATTAGGCCCGTATTGGAGGCGCTCGCCCCGAACCCGCCGATCGCCACGTAAAGATTCTGGATTTCTCCCCGGGATTTGAGGGCCGTCTCGCACTGCTTGACCACTCCGTCGGTGCGGAAAATGGAATAATCCGTGGGAAGCTGGAGATTGATCATAAAAACGCTCTGATCCGTGGAAGGCACCATTTCTTCCTTGATAATCTTGGCCAAAAACAGGGAGACAGCGAAAACCAGCATGGCCCCAAAGACCACGTACCATCGGTGATCATAAAAAAGATGGGCAAAGAGAAAATGGCGGCGTTTCCAAAGGTAGATCAGGATCATCATCAGAAACAGGCCGCCCAGGATATAAAAGGCCAGGGGCTTCCAGGCTTTGGCCCCCGTTACCAGCGCAAGCCCTGTGACGAACCAGAGAACGGGAGCAAGCGAATAACGGGGGTTTTTGATTTCGTCCTGCGCGTCAACCGCCAAGGCTTTGTGGTTGGTGAAAAACAGCTTGGAAACGAGGGATTTAAACCAGGGCATTTTTTTAGACCGGGCTTCGGACATCAACCGGTCCACCGGGTAATCCAGACACCATTTTAAGACCACGACATAAAAAGCGATGAGACTATCCATATGGGTCTGTACCCAATGGTTGAAGCCTTTGGTCTTATCCGCCGCTTCCACAAACTGGGAACAGCGCATGGGAGTCAGGGTGACCGCTTCCAAAAGGGAGATCATCACCGCGCCCGATATGGTGACGCCGAACTGAAAAAAGAATTTCCCGATGATCCCCGACATGAAGGCAACCGGCAGAAAGATCGCCACAATGGCCAGGGAGGTCGCCAGGGCGGCGAAGATCACTTCCCTAGCGCCCTTCAAGGCCGCTTCCACCTTATTCTCCCCCTCTTCCTGGTGGCGCATGATGTTTTCCATCACCATGATGGCGTCATCCACCACAATGCCGATGGAAAGGGAAAGCGCCATGAGTGTGAACATATTCATGGTAAATCCGAACAGGGAGATGACAATAAAGGTGCCGAAAAGCGACGTAGGAATGGCCAGAAAGATATTGAGGGTGGAGGACCAGCTTCCCAGGAAAAAGTAGCAGACCAGCGACGTCAGAATCGCCGCCAGAATGATGGTGAGTTCCAGCTCGTGGACGTTGTCCTCGATAGAAACAGTGGTGTCGAAGTTTGTCAGCAGGTGGTAACCCTTGGGCATAGCCGCGATGTCTTTGGCCATCTGGGCCTTGACGTCTTTCACCAGCTTGACGGCGTTATAACCATCTGTCATGACCACACCCAAACCCACACAGGGAATGCCATTGAACCGTGAAATACGCGTCACGGGGGCCAGGCCGTCTTCAATCGCGGCGACATCACTGAGGTGCGTGAGGGTGTAGTTGGGAAGGCCTCCCCGGGTAATGATGGGCAGGTTCTCAAAGTCCTTCACCGCGGCGGCCTCGCCCATGGAACGGACTTCATACTCGGTCAGGGGCGTTTCCATGTAACCCACCGGCACTTCGGCGTGCTGGTTGTTGATGGTGTTGACGATATCGTCCGCCGACAGATAGCGGGCGGTTAGTTTACTGTTGTCCACCCAGATGTTGACTTCGCGGTTGATCCACCCGCCCAGGGAAACGCCGTTCACTCCCGACAGTTTGGTGTAATGGTCTTTCAGCGTGTCCCGGATATAAAGCATCAAGTCCTTTAACGTCAGGGGGGCGTCGGCGGTCACGGCCATCCAGAAGATAGGAGAGCTGTTGGGGTCCAGTTCCTTGATGACGGGAGGATAGGTGTCGGCGGGAAGCTGTTTTTCCACCGCGAAGACCGCCGTCTGCACTTCCTGGACGGCCACATTGGGGTCCTGGCTCAGGTCGAGGAACACCGAAATACTGACGTTGCCCTGGGTACAGGTGGTTTGCACGTCCTGCACGCCCTCCACGCCCAAAACCGCGTCCTCGACCACATCGGCCACGTCGGACTCCATGATCACCGCCGAAGCATTGGGCAGGGTGATGGAAACATTGACCACCGGGAAAGCCACATCGGGCATCTGGGAAAGACCCATCCGCAAAAAGCAGAGGAAACCGAAAAAAATGAGCCCGAACATGAGCATCCAGGCGAAAACCGGATTCTTGATCGATACGTCGGATAAAGTCATTTCAGGCCGGCTTTAGGAACTGGATTTTGAAAATCAAAAAGATCGTTAGCTGAGAGAAGACATAGAAAAACAGCCCATCGCGTTCATAAACGATGGTTTATAGATAAGCAATCAACATGCCATGAAACTGAAACAGCTTTCACGACAAACTCTCGATAAAAGACTACCGGTGGGATCAAAACTGAAACAAAGAGAATCCGCGGAAATCAAAATGATATTCAGGCTATCGTTTTGAGGGTCTCCCCTACCAATGGATCAGGGACGCCGCGATCCATTCACGCTTTTCGACTGGTTTCGAGCATAGGTTCGGTTTTTATCTCAGGGTTACCGCTATCTTTTTGAATCTCACTTTCGGCTTTATCCCAATCCTGTTCCGACTGACCGCCCTGGCGGCCACGCTTCTCGTAAAGTTCATAGGCCCGCTGGGCAATTTTCGTTTTCAAATCCGGTAGTGTTTTGGTTTTGACTTCAGGTTTATCTTCTACTACATCTTCAGATTTAACCCTCGCTTTAGTTTCAGACTTTGTCTCCCTTTTGGGTTCAGGCTTGGCATCCGTTTTTTTGGCTGGATCAAAAATCCGGTAAGCCAGCACTTTCACCTGGTCATTCAGGAGCGCCCAGATCACCGCGTATCCCCAGACAAATGCGGCCCAACCCCATCCCAGCGGCGTCATCAAAAATCCATAAACTGCGATCAAGGTCGCCACGATTTGCGTTCCCAGCACCGCTATCCATAAAATCTTGGCGGGTCGGATCGACCAGAGACGGCCGCGGGTGCGCGTAAGGAAAATCGTCATATGCCCGGCCACGGACAGCTTCAAATACATCAGCGTCTGGAGGTGGGGCCGATCCAGATGAAAGACCCTGTCCCCCAGGACAAACAATCCAAATGCCGCGATAACCCCCAGAACGCCCAGCACGGTTGAAATAGCCAGCACCAAACGCATGTTCCATTCCTCAGGCTGGTTCTTGTAATGAACATTGTCATAGGCGATGGACAGGATGGCGCCGTCGTTGAGCAGGGCCAGCATGACGATCATGACCGCGGTTACCGGATAAAAGTTGAAGACCAGGATGGATGCTGTCATGAAAAACAGTACCCTCAGGGTTTCGGTGATGCGGTAAATAGCGTAACTGTTCATTCGCTGGAAAATTTTTCGGCTTTCCTTGATGGCGTCGATAATCACGGAAAGGCCTGGCGTCATCAGCACAATGGAAGCCGCCGCGCGCGCCGCGTCGGTGGCGCCGGAAACCGCGATACCGCAGTCGGCTTTCTTGAGCGCGGGGGCGTCGTTCACCCCGTCGCCTGTCATACCCACCAGATGCCCGCGCTTTTGCAAGACGTCCATGATGTGATACTTGTGCTCCGGGAATACCTGCGCGAAACCGTCGGCCTTTTCAATGGACTCAGCCGTCGCAGCCGATTCTTCTTTCTTCGAGTCCCCTAAACTGGCCGCGTCCAGGATATTGGTTCCCATGTCCAGCTTTTTGGCGGTTTCCTTGGCGATGGCCAGCGCGTCGCCGGTGACCATCTTGACCTTGACGCCCATAGCGAGGGCGGTGGCGATGGTCGCTTTGGCGTCTTCCCGGGGCGGGTCAAACAAAGGCAGAACGCCCAGGAATTTCCAGGGGCCTCCCCCTTCGGACCGGGCCACACCCAAAGAACGGAACCCGCGCGACGCGAATTCGTTGACCGCTTTATCGACGGCTGGCTTGATCTGTGCGGCGTTGGAAGACAATTCCAAAATCACCTGGGGCGCGCCCTTGGTGACCTTGAATTCTTTTCCATCCTTGCCTTTGACGGTCGCCTCGGTGCGTTTATGCACGGCATCGAAGGGCATAAAATGAACGGCCTGATAATCCTTCAAGGCTTCCTTATCCTTCAGTCCTCCCAGGACGGCCAGGTCGATGGTGTCATTATTATCCGCACGGGACGCCAGAGCTCCGTTGAGAATCACCTGCTCGGGAGGAATATTGTCCAGGCTGAAGGGATCGCCCAAGGTCAGCTTGTTCTGAGTCAGGGTGCCGGTCTTGTCCGCGCAGAGCACATCCACGCCCGCCAATTCCTCGATCGCCACCAGTTTGCTCACAATCGCCTGTTTTTTTGCCAGAAGGCGCGCGCCCACCGCCATAGTCACCGACAACACCGTGGGCATGGCCACGGGGATGGCGGCCACGGTTAAAACCAACGCGAACTGCAGGGTGTTGAGGATCGGGTCGCCTCTGAGGATCGCTACAATAATAATGACTGCCACTAAAACCGCTGCCAGGATGATCAGGTAATCACCGATTTTCAACACCGCTTTTTGGAAATGGCTGACCGTGTGCGCGTCCTGCACCAACTGAGCCGTCTTGCCAAAGTAGGTGTTACCCCCGGTGCCGTAAACCAGCGCGCCAATCTCGCCCCGGCGAAGAATGGAGCCTGAATAGACAGCTTCACCCGGTTTTTTCTCAACCGGCAGGGATTCTCCCGTCAGAGCGGATTGGTCCACCTCCACGGGATCGCCCGATAGCAAACGCGCGTCCGCCGGAACAATGTCGCCCAGCCGCATGCGGATCACATCGCCGGGAACCAGTTCTTTCGCGGGGGGATTGAGCCATTTCCCGTCCCGCAGCACCCGGGCCTTGACCGCCAGTTGAGCCTTCAGGGCTTCAATGGCGTTGCCCGCCTGTCTTTCTTCCCAGAACCCGACAATCGCGTTGGAAAAAAGCAAAAGAAGAATGATGAAAAAATCCGGCCAATGCCGGGCCACCGCTGAAAGAACCACGGCCGCTTCGATCATCCAGGGAATGGGACCCCAAAAATAAGTTAGAAATTTTAGGAAGAGATTGGTTTTCTTTTCGGTGATTTCATTGGGCCCGTATTGGGCCAGCCTTTTCTGCGCCTCGGCCTGGCTGAGGCCCTGGGGCGACGACCCCAGTTTTTTCTCAACTTCCTCCAGGGGAATGGTTTTCAAATATTCCTGCGGGACGGGATCCCCTCCCGCCTTCGATCCGGGTTTCTTTTTGGTTTCTGGCTCTGCGACCACATCATTTCTATTCATTACGATCTTCCTTATCAGTTTTTGATTTCGCGGACAAAAGGGCTGTCTCTGTTTTGATGCGGTGCCGCGAGAGAATCCCTTTGGGCCGCCAATTCCTCAACCCAATAGCCTTGAAGACTGTAATGTCCATGCAATTGGGTCTCATATTCCCGGGTGAGCCGGGAGGCTTCTTTAAATTCCGGCGAATTCTTAATTGCCTCACGGGACAGGCGGACAAACACTTTTGATTGACCCCAGTTAACGCTTTCTATCCAGGGTGGTGAAATCAGGACTTTTTTGCCAGGAAGCCAGTTATTGGTGTCAACAACCAGATAACGAATCGCCCAATTATGGTCATCAATAATGAAATCCACAACGTGGCCAATCTCACCATTCCTGGCCTGGATGTGATGACCGGTCACGGCGTTTGTGCTGCGCAAATGGTAATCCTCGACTTTATCGCTGCGAATCGGTTGCGAAGTGCTTTTAGCGTCGCGCACAAAGAAGGGATAAGCACCCCACATATAAGAGCCTGTCCAATAAGCCGGAAACTGGTAATATCCATAATAGGATTCTTCGAATTGCCGCGACACTGGCCTTTCGCTATCCAGGGATGGACTCTCTTCAATCTGCTTTTTGGTTAAATCAACCGAAATAGTTTTTTCTTTTTTGTTCACGTATGACAAGGCGTGGGGTGAAATCAATACTTGTCTGCCGGGTAACCAATTTCCGGTGTCCGCGACCAGATATCGGATGGTCCAGTATTTATCGTCAAAATAGAATTCTTTGACCCTTCCTATTTCTCCATCCAGACTGTGCAATTTGTAACCCTTCAGTTCGTTGACTTTGTCGAGCATAAAATGAATCCTTTCTTTCCTAAAACTTCGTTTTGGCTTACTTAGAGTCGCCTGATAACAGCTTGTATAAAAACTGGTTTCAATATGATCCAAACGGACCGCCGATAATCCATTTCACGGTGGAAACGGCTTCATTTTCTCGTGAACAATCACTTGTTCCCTTTCCCCTCCGCCTTCAATTCCCCTTCCGCATGATGCCGATATTTATCGGTTTGGTCATTTAAATGGTTTTGCCCCTCGTATGGTTCATGGCCCAACTTCGCGTTCTTTTCCGACGGGTTGTCATCAGGACGCAAGGGAGGCGAGTGGTGACCTTCACTCCCCAGCCGCCCACAGGTTCCAGTTAAATTTCGCAGCCTTTGCGCAAGTTCCGTCGTCAGCGCGTCATCCTTCAGGCGCCATTGCCAGTTCCCTTCTACGGTTCCGGGAATATTCATTCGTGCCTCAGTTCCCAAATCCAAAAGGTCTTGCGCCGGCACGATGACCCTGTCGGCTCTGGAAGCCATGGCCGCCAAGATCATGGCCCGGACAACTGTCTGGTCATTGGCACCAAGATGTTTTCGAAGGCTTTTTCGTTGAGTAGTTGGCAACTTTCTGTACCAACCCTCCGTAGTGTCGTTATCGTGGGTTCCGGTATAAACAACCGAGTTCACTGGGAGCTCTTTCGAGGGGAATATATTCTTTTCAAGTTCCGATTCGAACTCAAATTGAAGCACCCGAGAACCGGGCAGGTTAAGTTGTTCCCTTAAAGCAATCACTTCGGGGGTAAGAACCCCTAGGTCCTCCGCGATAAATGGCAAAGATCCGAGAGCTTTTGACACTGCTTCAAAAAACGCGCTGCCGCCACCCGGTTGGTATTGTCCGTTTTCTGCGGTAAGGTCCCCCGAAGGCACCTCATAAGTTCTCACATAGCCGATAAAATGATCCAATCGGATAACACCGAATCGTCCCAAAGCTGTCCTCAGACGTTCTATCCACCAGTTGTAATTTTGGCCTTGCAGCACATCCCATCGGTAAACGGGCTCTCCCCATCGCTGACCTGTTTTCGTGAAATAATCCGGAGGAACCCCGGCGACCACCGTCATGTTCCCATCGGCGTCCAATTTAAAAATCTCCGGGTGAACCCAGACATCGGCGCTCTCATGGGACACAAATAGGGGAATATCACCAATCAGCTGGACTGCCTTGGACTCGCAATAGGCCCGTAACTCTTTCCACTGTATTGAGAACTGCCACTGGATAAACTGGTGGTAACGGATGTCATCCGTGAAATGTTTCCGCGCCCGAACAAGCGCTTCAGGCTTTCGCGTCCTCAGTTCCCTGGCCCATTTGGTCCAGTCCCCGGTGCCTTCATTGTCCCGGACGGCTAAGTACAAGGAAAAATCGTTAAGCCAGAAGGATTCGGCTCGGACAAAAGCCTCAAATTCCAGCCGCTTGACCATTCCTCCTTTTTTTTCGAATTGTTCATAGGCTTTTTTAAACCATTTCAACTTCAGTTGTTCCATGGCGAAATAGTCCACCTTTCCCGGAGCCCCTGGAACATGCGACTCGATATCCCCGCGATTAAGAAATCCATGCTCGATCAACAAATCGGGACTCAACAGAAACTGATTTCCCGCAAAGGCGGACGATGATTGATATGGCGAATTTCCTATCCCCGTCGGACCAATCGGCAGCATCTGCCACCAGCTCTGCCCACTCAGAACAAGAAAATCCACAAAGGCGGTCGCCGAAGGTCCCAAGTCGCCAATGGGATAGGGGTTGGAAAGGGAGGTTGGATGAAGAAGTATTCCGGAAGAGCGTGAGTTCATGTGGAAAGCTTTCGCACGTCGGGTTTAGGCTTGGCCGCCCGGAGAATGACGCTGGAGCGGGCTTCAACGCGGTAAGTCTTTGAGTTTTTCAGTGGTATTTCTTTGCCTGCTTCGGCCATATCGCCTGGTGAAGGCAGGAATGTATCGATCGATAAACTCCAGCCATACCCGGCTGATGGGGACGGCAAAACAAAATCAGCCGCCTTCGTACCCGCGTTGAACATCAGGTAAAGACTTTCTTTTTCGTTTTCATGAATAAGGGAGGCAAATTGTTTACACTTGAAATCTGTCCAATGAGGCGGTCCACCCTGCGGACCAAACCAATGAATTCCTTCATTTTTATAGAATTCTTCTTTACTCAGAACAGGATGAGCGACGCGAAAAGCGACCATGCCTTGGGTAAAACGAAAAATTTCCTGATGCTGGTCAAAATGGGACCAGTCCATCCAGCTGGTTTCATTGTCCTGACAATAGGCGTTGTTATTGCCACCTTGAGTGCGGCGAATTTCGTCCCCACCGAGGATCATCGGAACACCGCGCGAAATCATCAGGGTCAGCATAAAATTCTTGATCTGGCGATTTCGCGTCGTCTCGATTTCAGCGGCTTTCGTTAAGCCTTCGAAGCCATAGTTCCCGCTGAAGTTGTTATTAGTCCCGTCCTGATTGTTTTCACCGTTCGCCTCGTTATGTTTGGTGGCGTAGCTGACCAGGTCATTCAAAGTGAACCCGTCGTGGCAGGTAATAAAATTGATGCTTCCCTCCGGGCCCTTGCCCGGCTTGCTATAAATATCCGCGCTACCGCAGAGTCGGCTGGCGAAGGAGCCGAGCATTCCATCATCACCCCGCCAGAAACGCCGGACATCATCCCGATAACGGCCGTTCCATTCCGCCCAGCGCCGTTCCGAAAAACTCCCCACCTCGTAGGCCCCGCCGGCGTCCCATGCTTCCGCGATGAGCTTCACATCCCTCAGGATTGGATCCTCGGCGATCCGGGCCAAAAGCGGCGCGTTAGCCAATAATCGTCCGCTTTCGCCTCGGCCGAGAACCGATGCCAAATCGAAGCGGAACCCATCCACGTGCATCTCGACCGTCCAATAGCGCAATGCCGCCAGGATATGGTCCCGCACCACCGGATGATTGGCGTTAACCGTATTGCCGGTTCCCGCGTAATCCTTATAACGGCGCTTGTCATCCGCCAGGGTATAAAAAATCGAGTTGTCGATCCCGCGAAAACAAAGCGTCGGACCCAGTTCGTTTCCTTCCGCCGTATGGTTAAACACCACGTCCAGGATCACTTCAATGCCGACTTGGTGGAAAGCCAGGATCATTTCCTTGAACTCCAGTTTCTGTTGGCCCATTCCGCCCGAACTGCTATAAGAAGCTTTGGGCGCGAAGAAAGTAACCGGATCGTATCCCCAGTAATTCCTGAGGGGTTGTTTCGTTTTCGGATCCTTCCGTGTCAGGGAATTTTCATTGAATTCCAGCACCGGCATCAGTTCCACTGCGGTAACACCCAGTGTTTTGAAATAGGGGATCTTTTCCATCAAGCCCCGGTAGGTTCCCGGATGCTTTGCTCCCGACTTCGGATCCATGGTAAAACCGCGCACATGGGTCTCGTAAATGAGGGTCTTTGACCAGGGATGCCGCTGCGGCCGGTCCCCCTTCCAATCGAAAGACTCGTTCAAAAAAATGCATTTGGGCGTCGATTTAGCGTTATCCTTTTTCGAGAGAGTCAGGTCTTTCCCCTGAGACGACGGATCGTATCCGAGGGCGGACGCAAAATCCCATGGGGGCAGATTTGAAATCGCAGCGGCAGCGGGATCAAGGAGAAGCCGTTTGAAATTGAACCTGTGTCCCTCCTCGGGAGAATAAGGGCCGTCCACGCGGTAAGCGTAAAGCTGGCCGGAACGGATACCTTTCACCCAAACGTGCCATACGTCGCCAGTGCGGTTCAAGGCAGCGTCTAGATCGAAAAACCGTGCCGGCGTCGCGTCCTCCGGATGGTCAAACAACTCCAGCCGGACCCCGGTGGCATTGCGGCTAAATAGGGAGAAATTAACTCCTTCTCCCCTTTCCTGTGTTCCCAGGGGTAGCGGCGAACCGACCCGGACATCGGCGTGTTCAGACATATCGGAGATGTAATTGCCCAACTTGCGTTGTGGGTTTTTATTTATCGTTGCCATAGGATCCGTTTCTCTTCCAAAGGCACGGCGACTCCATCGTGGTGTGGGATCACTCTTGCCGTATAATCCGTCGGCGGTCGGCCACCTGAAACCTTCACTCCATAAACAAAGCCGCCTATGGTGTCGGGCAAAGAGCTGACTTGCTTCATTTCCTCCCGAAAAGGAGCCTCGCCCTTGACGCCCTCGGCGTAGAGCTCCACTCTTACGGATCGTGGATCAATGTCATTGAGAAAGACCTTAACCTCAAAAAAGTGTTGGTTATCATGGGTATCAATCTTCATGTCCCCGAAATGAAGCGCGGACCACTTCTGTTCCAGATTTTTTTGCCAATCAATCACTTGTTTGCCCACTACGCCTTTGTTCGCAGAGCGCTCAAGGTAAGCGGAAGCGGCCGGGAGATAATGTCGCTCGGTGTATTCCCGTACGGCGCGGTTAGAGGAAAAATTCGGCGTCAATCGCGCCATGCTCTCGCGCATCCGTTGAATCCACGCCGTCGGAATGCCGCTCCCGTTTCGGTCATAAAATTCCGGTATGACTTTTTGTTCAAACAGGCTATAAAGCGTTTCGGCCTCGACCGCATCCCAGGCGGGATCGTCGCCATGCTCTTTGCCGTCTCCCAACGCCCACCCAACTTCCGGGGTATAGGCCTCGGCCCACCAGCCGTCCAATTCGGATAGATTGATACCTCCATTGACAAGCACCTTCATGCCGCTGGTTCCGCAGGCTTCCCATGGCCGCCGGGGAGTGTTGATCCAGACATCAACTCCCTGCACCATGTACTCGCTCAAAAGCATGTCGTAGTCGCTGAGGAAGACCACATGAGGGCGAACTTCGGGTCTGCGGATAAATTGGATCCACTCATGGATCAGGCCCTGTCCCGCCTGATCCTCCGGATGGGCTTTTCCCGCGATAACCAGTTGCACAGGACGCTGGGAATTGGTTAACAGGCGTAAAAGTCTCTCCGGATCTTGTAATAGCATGTCGGGCCGTTTATAAGTGGCGAAACGGCGCGCGAATCCCAGCGTTAACGTGTTGGGATCGAAGATATGTTTGGCCCCTTCCACCTCCTCCGGTGCGGCACCCGAAACGGCCAGTTGCGCGGACAACCTCGCGCGCGCGTACTCAACAAACGACTTGCTCGCGGCGGTGCGAAATTGCCAGAACCTGCCGTCGGAAATGCGGCGGATGTTCTGCTCCAGATTTTCCAACGGACCCAGCCAGCGGTCTTTTCCGCAGGCTTCCGTCCAAAGATCATCGGCCGGGGCCGAGTCCCAGGTGGGCATGTGGACTCCATTCGTGACGTGGGTGATGGGAACCTCAGCCTCCGGCCAGTTCGTGAAAAGCGGCTCAAAGAGATGTCGGCTAACCTGCCCATGCAGGCGGCTTACTGCGTTGACCGACCCGCTTCCACGGATGGCCAGATAGGCCATATTGAAACTCTCCCACGGGTCATCCGGGTTCTGGCGACCCAGTGCCATCAAGTCATGAAAGGGTATGCCGAGTTTGTGTTCCGCATACCCGCTGAGGTACTGTTCTATCAGGGCCGGGTCAAAACGATCAAAGCCAGCGGCCACAGCCGTATGAGTGGTAAACAGGTTTCCCGCCCGCGTTACGGCTAGGGCCGAGTCAAAAGGCTGGCCGGTTTCCTCCATGAAATTCCGCGCCCGTTCCAACACAGCGAAGGCCGCATGGCCTTCGTTGAGGTGACAGACTTTCGGTTGGAGCCCCATCGCGCGCAGCAATCGCCAGCCTCCGATCCCCAACACCATCTCTTGTTTCAAACGGAGTTCCGGCCCGCCTCCATACAGTTCACTGGTAATCTCCCGGTGCGCGGGAATATTGGCCACATCATTGCTGTCCAGAAGGTAAAGCTTGACCCGCCCGACCTGCGCCTGCCAAGCCCGCAACCAGACAGAATGACCAGGCAAGGTGATTTCCAGCCTCAGCCATTCGCCGTTCGGAAGGCGCAGGGGCGTAATGGGCAGTTGACCCGGGTCGTTGTAAGGATAGATGGCCTGTTGGTTCCCGTGCTTGTCGATCACCTGGCGAAAATATCCTTGCTGATAGAGCAGGCCCACACCCACCACTGGAACACCCAGGTCGCTGGCGGCTTTGAGCTGGTCGCCGGCCACATTGCCCAGGCCTCCCGAATAAATTGGAAGAGCCTCGCTTAACATAAATTCCATGCTGAAATACGCCACACAGGACAGGGACGATTCCGGATAATGCTGATGAAACCACGAAGGCGCTTCTTCCGCCTTTTTTTTAGATAACAAAAGGGCGTCGATCTTCTTTCGAAAAATCGGATCGGCGAGCATAGCGCTTATTTTCTGCCGGGAAACCGAATGCAAGATATCACAGGGGTGATGGGTCTGATCCCAGAGCGCCGGATCCAGATTTCTCCATACCTCGTCCGAGGTGTGATTCCACGTCCAGCGCAAATCCAAAGCCAATTCAAGGAGAGAATCGAATCCCTCGATATCCGTAGGCAGCCCATATATCAAATGGTTCATAGGGGATGTTTGACTCATGGGGTCTCCTTATTTTTATTACGAACGGGATTACCGAATCATGCGATACCGCCGCCATTACTTAAAACAGTTAATCTTTTTCTCCGAATTTGTTGAGAAAAAGATTTTTGATCGCCTGTTGCGCGTGCCAGGCATCATCCCCTTCAAATATCAGCGTTAGTTCCGATCCATAGCTCGCCGCGAGCACCATAAGATTGAGAATGCTTCTACAATCCGCCTGGTGGTGGTTGTTTCTGACCAGTATTCGGCACTTGTATTTAGAGGCGGTTTTCACCAACTCAGCCGCCGCCCTTAAATGAAGGCCCAACCGGTTTTTAATTTCCATTTTTTGTGTGATTTCCACTCATGCCCCCATTTCGATTAAGCGATAAGAAACAAAATAATTTAAAAACTTTTATCGTTAAAAATAATCGATGGGGAGCGGTTTACGAACTTTCTCATGAGGAACATACTTCGGTGTTTCATCGGCAAGTTTTTCAGCATTTTTCGTTTCTGCCTCAGAAACGCTCTTATCAATTGTCAATTTTTGATCGGGATAAATTAGATCCGGATCCTGAATGAGATCCCGGTTGACCTTAAAAATCAGGGGCCATTGAAAGGAATCGGCGTAAATTTCAGTTTTGCCAGAAATCGCCCATAGGGTGTCCCCTTTTTGAACTACATACTTCTCCATAGAAGCCGGTTGCGGTTGAGCTTGGGTTTGCGGTGTTGCCGCCGCCACCTCATTATTTTCAGCCGTGTTCGGAACCCCGGTGGTGACTGCTTTGGGTGTTCCACAGCCATAAACTCCTAAACCCATCATGGTTAAAGTTAAAAACATCGCTGGTTTGGCGTTATTTCTCATGTCTTATTCCTTTTAATTTTTAAAATCCCAAAATCAATCAAATCCAATTAAATAATTAAAGCAAACTGCATGCCATTCGATTGAGACAACTTTCGCGGGAATATCCAGCAAAACAACGGAGGGAGGTCTAACCGCAGGATGAAGATGATTCGATAAAATCAAAACGAGACTCAAGCTATCCTTTTGATCGTCTCTCGTCGAAAGGGACTGTAAACCACGTCATCCCAGTCAAATCTTTTCCAGTTCGGCGTTATAGTCGCCTCGCCGCGCCGCGTGGTTGCAATAAGCCCGGTGATAGAGCGCTTTTTGCGCCGCCGGAACATTGGCTTCCTGTCCTTTCCAAATTTCCAAAGCCGGATATTGAATGGCCCGGGAAAAGGAAAAAGTTACCGCCCAGGGAAGTCTGCCCTTGAACCGGACATTCATGGCATTCAACCGCGCCGAGGCCAGTTCCCCTGATTGACCGCCGGAGAGAAAAGCGATTCCCGGAACGGCGGCCGGGACCACTCTCGAGAAACATCTGATGGTGGTGTCGGCTATTTCCTCGGCGGTTTCCTGTTTCGGACAGGTCAATCCGGGAAGAACCATGTTGGGTTTCAAAATCAGGCCCTCCAGCATGACCCTTTGCGCATGAAGCTGTTGGAAAACCATCCGTAAAGTTTCCTCGGTTATTTCCCGGCATCGTTGAAGACTGTGGCTCCCGTCCATGAGTACTTCGGGCTCCACGATGGGAACCAGTCCAGATTCCTGACACAAAGCGGCGTAGCGGGCCAAAACCTGTGCGTTGGCTTCCACACAGCTCCAGCTCGGAATGCCCTCGCCCACGGTGATCACTGCGCGCCACTTGGCAAAACGGGCGCCTATTTGAACGTATTCGATCAGTCGCTCCCTTAGCCCGTCCAGGCCTTCGGTTATTTTTTCACCCGGATGGGCCGCCAGATCTTTCGCGCCCTGATCCACCTTGATGCCGGGAATGATTCCGGCGTCGGAGAGGGCTTTTGCGAAAGGAGTCCCGTCTCTTTTTTTCTGGCGGAGAGTCTCGTCGCAGAGGATCGCCCCGTGAATACACTCCCCCAGTCCGGGCGTGGTGACGATTAATTCCCGGTAAGTTCGCCGCATTTCTTCAGTCTGGGGAATTCCCAACAGGGCAAAACGTTTATCGCAGGTCGGATTGCTTTCATCCATCGCCAGCAAACCCTTATTATCGGCCACCAGTGATTTTGCGGTTTCGATCAGTATTAGCTTATTCATTTTTTTCTCCCCCTCATTTCATCCATCCTTACTCAGCGCCTCGAAACCCGAAACGACGTCAAATAATTCCTCATCAATCCCGCTCTGGCGAAAACGATGGAATTTCCCATTGAGACCTTCTAGCAATTCATCAATATTTTTATCGGCGCGCTGCATGGACGCCAGACGGCTGGCGTTTTCACTGGCCAGGGATTCGGCGCAGGCCCGAAAAAGAGAAACAAAAAGATATCCCCGGATCAGCGATCTTAAAGTGATGGCCTGTCCTCCTATAACTTCAGGTAATTTTTTAGTCGGCCATTTCAGTCCGACCAGTTCTTTCCTCCATTTTTCATCCAGTGGCAGTAACTGTTGACTGACGGGCTGATAAGTCGAACCGGAGGTGAGGTTGTTATAAAAAAGATGAAGTTCAGCCCCTTCGCCTTGACCTTGATCCTTCTCGCTCTCCAGCAGAATCTGTCCGACCAGCGGGGCGATCGCCTTCACCGAGTTGGGGACCGCAAGGGTCCCCTTTACCGAAAAGCCCGCGTCCGCCAGACGGGCATATATCCTGTCACCGATGGCCCAAACCCGAGGTTTAACGGGGAATTTCTTCATCTTCTGAATCGCCTCATCGGCGATCAGATCATTAAATTGGCCCACCAGCCCTTGGTCCGAACCAAATACAACCGCACCGATGACGCGGGATGGTCTTTGAGGTCTGGGCTCGGCGGCCAAAGGTTTCCGGCCCATTTCACGTAGACAAACGCCCAAGCCCAGTTCCACGGTCCGATAGTAATCTCCTAAAGCCGCCACCGATTTCTGATATTGACCAACGCTGGAAGCGGCAACCGCCTTCATGGTACGAACTACCGATTGAAGATCTTTGGCCCCGCTAATCTTTCGGCGAAGACTGATAGTGGTATCACTCATGATTTCACCTGTGTTTGAGGAGGAGTCTGCGGTATCGGTTCGGGTTTAGCCCCTTTGACAGCTTCCGGTTGAGGCGGGGGTTCGGGTTTGGGAAGAAATGGAATTAAAGATTGCTTGGCCAATCGGCTTATCGCGTCATGATCCCCGTCTGTCATTTTGTCGGCGGCTTTTAATCTTTCTTGAAGATCGGGCGGAAGAGTTCTGGCCGCCTCACGCAAAACCTTTTCGGCTTTCGCCATCTGATCCAGACTGATGGGATCGAATAACTTTTCGGATAATGCCAGCAATACAACAATCTGTTCCATCAGAGGCACAGGGACAAATTGGGCTTGTTTAAGACAGGCCCGGATCCGCCGTCCATGCTCGATACTTTTACGGGTATCTTCATCCAAACGGGCGCCAAATTTCGAAAAGGTTTCCAGCTCCTCAAACTGGGCATAGGCCAGTTTCAGGTCGCCCGTGACCCCCCGGTAGGCCGGCCTTTGGGCTTCGCCGCCCACCCGCGAAACCGATTTAGCCACATCCACCGCGGGCAAGGCCCCCAGCTCAAAAAGCGTGGGGGAAAGGTAAATTTGACCGTCCGTAATGGAAATCAGGTTGGTGGGGATATAGGCCGAAATATCCTGGGCTTCGGTTTCGATAATCGGCAAAGCGGTCAGGGACCCGCCTCCCCGTTCTTTGCGCAAGCGTGTCGCCCGTTCAAGCAGTCGGGAATGAATATAAAAAATATCCCCGGGGAAAGCCTCGCGGCCCGGCGGTCGGCGCAGGAGAAGCGAAATTTCACGGTAAGCTCTGGCGTGATGGGTGAGATCATCGTAGACAATCAGTACATCCCGGCCCTCTTCCATAAAAAACTCGGCGATGCTGGTGGCGGCATAGGGCGCGATATAAGCCACGCCCGGCGGATCATTTCCCTCGGCCACCACCACGACGGTGTATTCCATCGCTCCTTTTTCCCTCAGGCTGGCTACAGCCTTGGCTACCGAGGAGGCGTTCTGACCGATGGCGCAATAAACGCAGATCATATTCGTATCGCGTTGGTTAAGAATGGCGTCAAGGGCGATAGCGGTCTTACCCGTTTGCCGGTCTCCCAGAATCAGTTCGCGCTGTCCCCGTCCGATGGGAATCAACGCGTCAATAACTTTAATCCCGGTCTGAAGTGGCGTCGTCACAGGCAAACGATCCATAATGGCGGGAGCGGGCCGTTCAATGGGAAGCCGTTGGGTAAATTGGATCGGTCCCTTTTCATCCAGGGGTACGCCCAGAGGGTTCATGACCCGTCCCAGTAAACCATTCCCCACCCCTACATCCATCACCTGCCCCGTGCGGCTCACTTCATCTCCGGCCCGAAGATGCCAATAGTCGCCCAACAAAACAACGCCGATTTCCTTTTCATCCACATTGAACGCGATACCCAAAACATTGCCGGGAAAGGTCACCAGTTCCCCATATCCAACGCCGGGAAGACCGGACACTTTGGCGATGCCTGTCACCACCGAAGTAATGATTCCGATCTCATGGGGTTTCATTTGAGGAGCGAATTTTTCGAGCGCCTGATTTATTCCGTCAAACGTTCTGTCATAAATATTTCGGAGAGTCTCCGGTTCGATGTTCATGATTTTTTAATTTCCGGCTGCGGCTCGGTTTTACTTTCAGGCTTTGGTTCCGCCTTCATTTCCGTCTCAGGCTTGTTCTTGACCTCATCCTTGCGTATCTCTTGTTCCGCCTTACTCCAGTCCCGAACTGACGAATCGCTTTTGTGATCCCCCTGCTCGTAAAGCTCGTAGGCGCGTTTGGCAATCTTCGTCGTCAGATCGGACGGCATTTTTGATTCGGTTTTCTCCTTCTCTTTCAGGATTTCGTCCACGCCCTTTTCCAGCGAAACCAGATATTCCGCGATACTCCATCCCACTTTTTGTCCGTTCGTTATGAGTTCAATGCCACCTACCAGATTCGGCGCGGTTTCGTAACGAATATGAATATCGGCCGAAAAAGTTTCATTGAGAGCCTTTTGAATCAACGCTTTCTGTTCAGGAGGCAGGTCAAAGGCGCCGCGAATAACCGCTGGTTCACGCGCGCTTTTGAGGGAAGCCGCCAATCCCGCTTTAGCCTGGGGTTCCATCGCTTTCAAGCGGCGGATAAAAATATCCGCCAACTGGACCTCCAAACTCGTGGTCGCCAAATCGGCGAGGGTCTTACGGGCAATAGCGAAAACTTCTTGCTGGGTTCTGAGGCTGATGGCCTGACTTAAATTATGTTCTTCTGTTTTTAAGGCTTCCTGTTGTTTCGCTCTCCAGTCCGCGGTGGCCTGGCGCGCCTGCTCCATGAGTTTTTGCCCTTCGGTTTTCGCCTCCGCGGCCGCTTGGGCCAACAAAGCGGAGCGTTTCTGGTCAAAATCCGTGTTCTTTTGCTTAAACTCGTCGCTTTCTTTTCGAGCCTCAGTTTTTTTTTGATCGGCGTCGGCCAATTCAGCCGCGACCAGTTTCTCCCGGGCCTCAATGGCGTTGAGAATCGGCTTATAAAGAAACCTCTTCAACAGCCAGACTAAAATCAAAAAATTAAGGGCTTGCGCGCCTATGGTAAACCAGTCGATTAACACGGAATTACTTCGCCGCAGTCTGGGCGATGACATGGTTCCAGAAGGGGTTGGCAAAAATAAGAATCATCGAGACCACGAAACAGTAGATGGCCGTGGACTCAATCATCGCCAGTCCCACAAACAAGGTTCGGGTTATGGTCGCCGAGGCGTCAGGCTGTTGGGCCAGAGATGTCAGCGCGGTCGCGACCGCCCTTCCTTCCGCCAGCGCCGGCCCCATGGTGCCAAAACTCGTCGTAATGCCCGCGACGCCAATCGATGCCACCGCGATAATTGTCATGCTGTCCATATTGTTTCTCCTTTTATTTCACAGATTTAAATTTCAACTCTTCACCGCGGGCGCGGGCTTGGGCTGTCGGACCCGCGTGGCCGCCGCGATATAAACCGCGGCTAAAATACTGAAGATGTAGGCCTGCACCATGCCCGTCAGAAGTCCCAACGCCGTCATGAAAATGGGAAAGATAAAGGGCGTAATTGTGACTAAAATCCCCACGATCATCGCCCCGCTCATCATGTTGCCGAATAGACGGATGGAAAGGGCCAGGGTGCGTGAAAGTTCACTGATGATGTTGAAGGGCAGCATGAAGAAGGTTGGTTTCATATAGGACTTGAGGTAATTGACCACTCCCTGTTCCGCGATTCCAAAAAAAGGCACGGCCACAAACACGCAGAGGGCGAGGGCCACGGTGGTCGAAAGCGAACTCGTCGGCGTCTCAAAACCCGGAATAACGGTGCAAAGACTGGATGAGGCGACAAAGATAAAGAGCGTACCGATAAAACCCAGGTATTTCTTTGGTTCATTGAGGCCCACGTCTTGGATTTGCTTATCCATGCCTGTCACGATAATTTCCAGGAGGTTTTGCCAGCGGGAGCGCTTTAAGCCCGTCGAGAGATGGCGCGTCAAAAAGAAGGATCCTGCCGCCAGCGCCAGCATGAGTACCCAAGTAAACAAGATGGTTCCGTTGAGTTTTAAAAACCCTTGTCGCCAGAGGATCAGCTCATCAGGAGTAAGGCGCATGGCTGGCTCCCTCTATTAAATTGCTGGGATTTTCCACCGTCCGCGTGACCCGCATAACGATGAGGCGCGTCAGGACAAATCCCAGCAGACAAACCAGCGGGTTTTCCCAATGACCGCGTGAAATAAAATAAAATCCAGCCAGGACAATAACGGTTCGCAATACCAGGCTGCCGAAGAACCAAAATGCCGGTTTTTTGGATGAAATACCCTTCCGGACCGTCCACCAAAGACCGCCAAAGAAGATAACACCAAGAAAGATACCCATCGCCAAAGCCAGCAGTAAATTCAATATCTCATCCATCGCTATCCTCCTGATTTTCTCCCATCTCCCTGTCTTCCTTGGCTACCCAACGCCACGCGTTCAAGCAGCCGATGGACAGGCCCGCTACCAGCAGCATCAGCGTCCAGGAATGGGTTCCGGGATGCTTATCGTCCAGCCAAATGCCCAACGCCGCGCCCAGTAAGGTGGGAACCGCCACCGACCAGCCGATGAGCCCCATCATTCCAAGACCGAACCAAACTCCCCTTCCCGGATTTTTTTCCGCCGCGATTTTTCTTTTCGCCTTTTCGCCGACGGTTTGGCTGAGCTGGCTCGTGTTTTCCTGGCTTTTCACTTCTATCTTTTCAGTCATGACGAAACTCCGCCAAACGTTCGATAAAACCACTTTCCATTTTGTTCATGACCGCGCGGACGCTTTTCTCCTGATCATTGAGGTTCTCAAATTCTTTTTGAACAATCCCGCGCAACTGGCCTAAATCCGTTCCCGCCATGGCGTTTCTCACCGAGACGAGCACATCCAACCCGGTCTTAACCAGAACCCCTTCGTCCACCGCCACATAAACTTCCGGTTCGGATTCATTTTGATAAATAAGTATTCCGGGCACGAGCGAGGCCACGCAGTCAAGTCGGTGGGGCAAAAGCCCGAAAAAGCCCTCGCTGGTCTCCGCGACAATGCGGGAAACGCTGTTTTTCTCCGCGAAAATTCCATAGGGCAGAAGAACTTTAAGATTCATGAGCGTGGATGGCATGCGGCGCCTCCGGTTTTGTTTTGTCCGGTTCGTTTTTGACGGGCGCTTTGTCGGCGGGAGCCGGCTTTTTGGCCTCGTCAATGGCTCCAATCATGTAAAGAGCGCTTTCCGGGTAATCCTTAAACTCATCCTTCAAAATGCGTTCGCATCCATCCAGGGAATCTTTAAGGCTGACCACTTTTCCTTTGATCCCGCTGAATTGTTCCGTGGCGAAAAAGGGCTGGGTCAAAAACCGCTCAAGCCGGCGGGCCCGGGCGACTACCTTGCGGTCATCCGGGGACAATTGCTCCAGTCCCAGCATGGCGATGACATCCTTGAGGTCCTCATACTGGGCCAGGGTCTTTCGGATTTGCTGGGCCAAAAGATAATGCCTTTCCCCGACGATACCGGGCGTGGCCATTTTCGAACTGGACTGAAGAAGATCGACAGCCGGATAGAGTCCCTCGCTCGCCCTTTTTCGGGAGAGCACAATGGACGCTGAGAGATGGGAAAAAACATGGACCGCGGCCGGATCGGTCAAATCATCCGCCGGCACATAGACCGCCTGAATGGAAGTGATCGCTCCCGCGTCGGTATTGGCGATACGTTCTTCCAGGCGGGACAGTTCGGTTCCCATGGTGGGCTGGTAGCCGAGGCGCGAGGGCATTTGCCCCATCAAACCCGAGACTTCCATTCCCGCCTGGATAAAACGGAAAATATTGTCGATCAGCAAAAGAACGTCGCGGCGCTCATCATCCCTGAAATATTCCGCCATGGTCAGCGCGGTATGGCCTACCCGAAAGCGGCTTCCCGGCGGTTCGTTCATCTGTCCATAGACCATCACCATATTGGGCAGCACCCCGGCGTCCTTCATGCCGCGGTAAAGTTCCTCGCCTTCACGGCATCTCTCGCCTATGCCGCAAAAAATACTGACGCCGTTTTGGTGTCCAATCATGTTATGAATCATTTCGGTCAGCAAAACCGTTTTGCCGACTCCCGCGCCCCCAAACAGACCCGATTTGCCGCCCCGTTCCATGGGAAGCAGGACGTCGATAACTTTGATTCCCGTCTCAAAAATTTCAGACTTGGTAGATCGTCTGACTAGGGGGGGCGGATCCCGATGAATGGTCCGCCATTGAACACCCGCAGGCGCCGCCTGTTGGTCGATAGGATCGCCAAATACGTTAAACATGCGGGACAAAATGGTTTGACCTATCGGCGCTTTTAAAGTCCCTCCCGTATCTTCCACCGGAACTCCCCGGGCCAATCCCTGGGTCGCGTTGAGAGCGATTCCCCGCACCCGGTGGGAATCCAACTGGGCTAGAACCTCAATGGCAATTTTTCCCTCTTTCGCGCGCAGCAAAGAATAGATGGGAGGTAAATGGTGATCAAACTGAATATCCACCACACTGCCGCGTACCGCGACCACTGATCCAAGGTTCGAAACCAGAGCGGGAATTGTCATGGTACAAGCACCGCGGCGCCGTCGAACCGGCCAGCCCGCAAGTCCGCCAGGGCTTCGTTGGCCTGACGGAGCGGATAAGTGGTTGTCTCTGTCACAATATTCATTTCGGGCGCCTGTCCCAAAAAATCAATTCCATCCTGGCGGGTCAGATTGGCCACCGAAACGATCTGCCGTTCGCCCCAAAGCAAATCGTAAGAAAATTTTGGAATGTCGCTCATGTGAATGCCGGCGCAAACCACCCGTCCGCCTTTGTGGACAGCCTTGAGCGCCAAAGGCACCAAATCACCGAGGGTCGCGAAAATAATTGCCGCGTCCAGCGGTTCCGGAGGAGTTTCATCCGACCCGCCCGCCCAGGTCGCTCCCAGTCCCCTGGCGAAATTCTGGGTTGTCAGGTCGCCCGGTTTGGTAAAAGCGAAAACTGATCGTCCCTGCCATACGGCCACTTGAGCGATAATATGAGCCGCCGCGCCGAAGCCATAAAGTCCCAGCTGTTTGCCTTCGCCCGCGGCGGTCAGCGCCCGCCAGCCGATGAGGCCTGCGCAGAGTAATGGGGCCATCGAAACATCGCTGCCCGACTCGCCCAGGGGAAAAGTAAACTGCGCGTCGGCCACAACAGAAGTAGCAAAACCACCATCGCGGGTATAACCCGTAAAGAGGGGATGGTCGCAAAGATTTTCGTGGCCGTTCCGGCAGTAGGGACAAACCCCGCAGGTACGGGCCAGCCAGGGAATGCCCACCCTTTCCCCGACTTTTAAACCCTTTACTTCCGGCCCCATCAAATCAATCCGGCCCACAATCTCGTGTCCCGGAATGATGGGAACTTGGGGATGGGGTAATTCCCCGTCCACCACATGCAGGTCAGTCCGGCAAACGCCGCAGGCGCTCACCTTGACCCGGATCTGGCCAGGGCCCGGTTGCGGATCTTTCAGAGTAGTCCACTCCAAGGGGGTTTGGATTCGGTTCAGTACCATCGCGTTCATTGTTTTCTCCGGTAAGACTTTATTATTTAAGGACGTAAAGCTGTTGGAACACTTTCGGCAGTAAACCGGGCAGGTCCTCGGAGATCAGACCCGGTCCAAATTCATCCGCCGCCGCGCCATGCATCCACACCCCCGCCGCCGAGGCGAAGAATGGATCAATTCCCTGGGCGAGAAGTCCCAGAATAATCCCGCTCAACACATCGCCCGAACCTGCGGTGGCCAGGGTAGACGGCGCGTTGGAATTGATAATCGCCCGGCCATCCGGGGCCGCGATGATCGTGTCGCTGCCCTTGAGGACCACCACAGCGCCGCATCGTTTGGCCGCCGCGCGGGCCCGGGACAGCTTGTCGCCCTTGAAATCAAACAACCGGCGGAACTCACCCTCATGAGGCGTCAAAACACAGGGTCCTTTAATCGCCGCGTCCAACGCCGATGGATCAGTTTGAAACGAGGTCAAAGCGTCCGCGTCCAACAAAGTGGGACGTTTTTTATCAAGGATGGCAACGGCCCGTTGTCGGGTTTCCTCGCCGACTCCGGCTCCGGGGCCGATGAGAAAAGCGGTGAACCGTTTGTCTTCCATCAACTCCGCCAGATCTTGCGGGTGCGTCAAGGGGTGAACCATGACGCTGGTCAAAGCGCCCGCGTAAATGGCCAAAGCGATCTGAGGTACCGCGATGGTCGTCAATCCGGACCCCGCCCGGGCCGCGCCTAAAGCGGCCATCCGGGAGGCTCCCGTGATGGGATAACCACCCACTATCAACGCGTGGCCTCGGTCGTATTTGTTTCCCCCTGAGGCGGCTTGGGGAAGTTCATTGATCCATAACTTCGGGTCATTTTCAAAAGTTTGAGGCGCGATCTTTTCGAGGACCGATAAGGGCGTTCCGATGTCCGTCACGACGATCTCTCCGCA
>Ga0182012_10001350_pt1 | contig 26929 bp, 20 predicted proteins | sample 612S2SmetaG_FD_120486 | JGI IMG/M metagenome (GOLD analysis project Ga0182012, IMG submission 120486) | Permafrost microbial communities from Stordalen Mire, Sweden - 612S2S metaG | ecosystem: Environmental > Terrestrial > Soil > Wetlands > Permafrost | place: Sweden: Stordalen | collected...
GGCCATAGCCAAACCGGGGCCGGTGCCCTCACAGTTCCGAACGCTCGACGAGCGGCTACGCCGTGAGCTCGACCACGCCGACCGGATGCTGGAAAGCTTCCTTACCCTCGCCCATACCCAGCACGGGCCGCTCGGCGACGAGGCGACCGTCTCGCTTAGCGAGCTCGCCCGCCTGGCGATGGAGCGGCGCGCCGACGCCGTCTCGGCCATGGGACTGGACTTCGAGCACCGCCAGTACCAGGAGGCCTGGGTCACCGGCAGCGAGACATTGCTCTCGCGTCTGGTCGACAACCTCATCGACAACGCCATCGGCCACAACCAACCGGGCGGCTGGGCGCGGGTCACCACCACCGTCGAGGGAAAGCGGGCGCACCTCGTCGTCGAGAACGGTGGCCCAGTGCTCCACCCTGACCAGGTCAAACAGCTCACCGAGCCGTTCCGGCGCATCGGTGCCAAGCGGACCGGGTCGGACAAGGGCGCCGGCATGGGGCTGGCAATAGTCTCGTCGATCGTCGAGGTGCACGGCGGCACGCTCGACCTCGAAGCCCTCGCCGAGGGTGGCCTGCGCGTGGTGGTCACCCTGACCCTCGCGTTCATGCCGACAGCCCAGGCCCCAGCATGAGAGTCCTGGTCGTCGAGGACTCGCGGACCCTAGCCGACGCCCTCGTCGAAGGGCTGCAAGACGAGGGCATGGCCGTCGATGTCGCCCATGACGGCGTACAAGCAGCAATCAAGCTCGACCTCAACGACTTCGACGTGGTCGTCTTGGACCGCGACCTCCCCGTGGTGCACGGCGACACCATTTGCCGGATGGTGACCGAGCGTGACAACCCCGCAATGGTGCTCATGCTCACCGCCTCGGCTACGCCGGCGCAGCGCGTTAGCGGTCTCAGCCTCGGGGCCGACGACTACCTCACAAAGCCGTTCCATTTCCCTGAGCTCGTGCTCCGGGTCCGCGCCCTCGCCCGGCGCCGGCCCTTGGCCCAAGCCCGGGTCTTCCGGGCCGCCGGGATCGAGCTCGACCCCTTGCACCACACCGCCAGCCGCGACGGGCGCCGCCTCGACCTCTCAGCCAAAGAGTTCGCAGTGCTCGAAGCCCTCATGCGCGCCCAACAAGGCGTGCTCAGCGCCGAAGACCTCCTGGCCCAGGTATGGGACGAGAACGCCGACCCGTTCACCAATACCGTACAGGTCACCATGAGCCGCCTGCGCCGCAAGCTCGGAGAACCTCCAGCGATCGAAACCATTGCCGGCGTGGGGTACCGCGTAACGGAACGCTTCTGAAGAGATTGGTCTTGTGGGGCCTTGGCACCATCCTGCCCGAGTACCCCCAAGATGGATCTCAGAGCTTTACGACGAACGGGCTCAGGCGAGCTGTGCCTTTCGCCACCCGATTGTCTGTTATGCACTGCCAGAGACCCCTTATATTCTAAGGCATATCCGTGCAGATCGACGGGACTGGCGTGCTCCGGCAGTGCCAGTCCTCTGAGCAAGCCGATACCGAAGAAGCGCCCAGATTGTCCCGGTCTGATCTCTGGAACCGAATGGTCGCCGCATGGCACGGACGACGGGCAGGGATACTACCTGGGCCGGCCCCGGTGACCTCCCATGCTGGGCCTGCGTACGCCCACGGGTACCAACCACGGGCCACCAGGGCGCCCCCGTACGGCTAGACCAGTCACCGCAGGAACCGCCCTGCCCTTCGACCTCCCGCTGTACTCTGACCTTGTGGGATCGGGACGCATCGTTGTGCCAGCTCTTGGGGCGGTCTTGCTGGGTGTCGGTGCCATCTTCCAGCCCAAGGCCAAAGCCGACGACCACTGGTCGACCAGTCCGAGGGTCGTGATGGTCCTCGAGGCCCAGTCCGAACAATCGGGCGACCCCCCGTCGACCGCCTACTGAGCCCGGCGCTCCCGGAACGACCGGGCCCTGTGCCTTGTCGTCCACGCCGATTCGGCGCTCATCACCATTTGCCCTGAATGAATCCTGCTCTCGTTATTCGGTGCCTCTGGCGCCGAGGGTATCGCTCCCCTAGCTCCAGGTGCACGTCTTGGTAGTTGAGGTCAGCCATAGCAGTCAGCCACGGGCCATGTGCCCCTCATCAGGGGTGGCGGGGGCGATCCCAAGGGCCGAGCAAAAGTCTCGCAAGCGGCGCGCCGCGTCCTGGCTCGATCAGTGGCCACCCGCAGAGGTGACCTATAGATGGTCGGCTCGGCTAAATGCTCCAACGGAGGCCGCTGATGGTTCCCCACTTCCAAGCCGGCCCGCGGCAGCCGGTCTATGCCGGCGGCCCCTGAGGTACGGCACCCAGCTGTTGCATTATCGACATCGTGTCCATGACCCCCCAGTGTTCAAGTACCAGACCGTCGTCACCGAAGCGCAGGATGTCGATGGCCTGTACATTGATGCTCTTGCCAGTAGCCGGCATGCCCATGAACTCGCCCTTGTTAGTCCCGGTGACGCGGGCGCGGGCAACGACCTTGTCGCCGCTGACCAGGATATCTTCGGCGTCGAAGCGCAAATCGGGGAACGCAGCGATCATCATCTGGAACAGTTGTTTGGTACCTTCTTTGGTCGGTTCGAGCCCGGGCGTCTGCTCGTGCTCGATGAAGCCTTCGGCCAGTAGCTCGACGGCACCGTCGACGTCGCCGGCGCTTATGTGCCCGTACAGGCGTTCCACGGACGCTGCGTTGTCCATCGTTCTCCCCCTTATTTCTTAGGTGGCAGCGCTGGTCAGCGAGTTTTGTCGCTAACCCTTCAACACCAGCCAGCCAGCCAAATTGTATGAAAGGCCAGTTCAGAGGGCTGGTCTTGGCGGATGAGCTTCACCGCCCTTGACCGACAGTTACCCGTTTTGTCCAATGGTCCAGTTTTCAGGACGCAACACTTCCCCAGGCCTACACGGCGCTACCCGACGGCGACCTAGGCACCCCTGCGCCACCCCCCACGGTCGAGACCATGACCAAAGGCACTCTTTGATGGGGCCTTCTGGCCCTTCTTCCAGCTCTGCGCCGGCGGGCAGGCTATTGGGAGCCGCCATCGTCGTCGGCACCTGACCTTCCCTGTTACTAACCATGCGGCTGCGTGCCGTCGTGAGAGAGGATCGGCCCGATGCCACCGACCGCCCACAAGGCGCTTTTGAGGTGGGTTGACGAAGTCGTCGCCTTGACGCGGCCCGAGCGGGTCCACTGGTGCGATGGGAGCGCCGAAGAGAACGCCACCCTGTGCGCTCAGCTGGTGGAAAAAGGGACCTTCCTCCCCCTGTCCAGCCACGGCCGCCCGGACAGCTACCTGGCCCGGTCGGATCCCTTGGACGTCGCCCGGGTCGAGGCTCGGACCTTCATTTGCTCCCGGGACCAGCAAGACGCCGGACCCAACAACAACTGGGCTGAACCTGCCGAGATGCGTCGCACCCTCGGCACACTCTTTTCCGGGTGCATGCGCGGCCGCACGATGTACGTTATTCCCTTCTCCATGGGCCCGAATGGCTCTGAGATGGCAAGAACTGGCGTCGAGCTCACGGACTCCGCCTACGTGGTGGTCAACATGGGAATCATGACCCGGATGGGGACGGCAGCCCTAGAGGGCCTTGGTGAAAATGGGGACTTCGTTCGCTGCGTCCATTCAGTGGGCGCTCCCCTGAGAGGACCAGATGACATGGACGTGGCGTGGCCGTGCGACCCCAACAACGTCCACATCACCCACTTCCCCGAGGACCTGGAGATCTGGTCTTACGGTTCTGGTTATGGCGGCAACGCCTTGCTCGGCAAGAAGTGCATGGCCCTGCGCATCGGCTCCGTCATAGCCCGTGATGAGGGTTGGCTGGCCGAGCACATGATGATCGTCAAGGTCACTTCGCCCCGAGGTGAGGTCAAGTACATGGCCGGAGCGTTCCCATCGGCCTGCGGCAAGACAAACCTGGCGATGCTCGTGCCGAGCCTTCCCGGTTGGAAGCTCGAGACGGTCGGGGACGACATCTGTTGGATGAAGCCTGGCCCGGACGGCCGGCTATATGCGGTCAACCCCGAAATGGGCTTCTTCGGCGTGGCACCCGGGACGAACGACCAGACCAACCCGAACGCTGTCCTGACGGTGCAGTCGGGCACGATCTTTACGAACACTGCGCTCACCGACGACGGCGATGTCTGGTGGGAAGGCCTGACCCCGGAACCGCCTCAACATCTTTTCGACTGGCGAGGAAAGGATTGGGGACCTGAGACCGGAAGGCCGGCAGCTCACCCCAACTCGCGGTTCACCACACCCGCCAGCCAATGCCCGTTAATGGCCCCTGAATGGGAAGACCCTCGAGGTGTGCCGATCTCAGCGATCCTCTTCGGAGGCCGCCGCAGTTCCACCGTGCCCCTCGTACGGGAGGCGTTCGACTGGGACCACGGGGTCTTCCTCGGCTCGACCATGGGTTCCGAGACGACGGCGGCGGCAACCGGCGCCATCGGTGTCCTAAGAAGGGATCCGTTTGCCATGCTTCCCTTCTGCGGCTACAACATGGGCGACTACTGGGGCCACTGGTTGTCCATGGCCGAAGCCAACGGCCCTGGTCAACTGCCCAAGATTTTCTCGGTGAACTGGTTCCGAAAGGGTGCGGACGGGCAATACCTATGGCCCGGTTTCGGCGAGAACTCCAGGGTCTTGGCGTGGATCTTCGAGCGGTGTGCTGACCAAGACATGGCCTCAACCGCCCGCGGCGTACCGGGTACGGGAGGCGCCGTGCAAACCCCGATCGGGTGGCTCCCCGCCGACGGCGCCATCAACTTGACAGGGCTCGGTTCCTTTGCGGCGACGATGGAGGAACTATTGCGAGTCGACGCTCACGAGTGGAGACACGAGGTTGACCTGGTGCGGGAGCACTACGCCAACTTCGAGGGCCGTGTCCCACTGGCGCTCCTGGCGCAGCTAGATGCCCTGGAGGAAAGGCTCGTCGAGGTCGACGTTCCCGCTGCTTGAGCCGGTCACAGGGTCCGACCGAGTGTACCGAGGTAGATCAAGCCCTCATGACCTAAGCCGAACCCGCTCGGCACCGCTGTAGAGCTTGAACCGGCCATCATGCAGGAACCCCACCAGCGTCAAGTCGAACTCACCCGCCAGGTCGATGGCGAGGCTGCTCGGGGCGGACACCGAGCAAAGAGCCGCGGCGCCAGTCGCGAGTGACTTTTGCACGAGTTCGAAGCTGGGGCGCCCACTCACGAGCACCACACGGCCCGAAAGAGGTAGGCGGTCTTCCATCAAGGCCCAACCGATGAGCTCGTCGAGCGCATTATGCCGGCCCACATCCTCACGGACGGCCATACGGTCACCGTCTGGGCTGAAAAGCCCGGCGGCGTGCAGCCCTCCGGTCGACTCGAACAGCTTCTGAGCGCCTCGCAGCTGGGCCGGCAGGGAAACCAAGACCTCCGCCCTAAGCACCGTTGGATGAGCTGACGATCCCTGAAGATGTCGATGTCACCGCGACCCACCGCCTGGCGAGCGTCCTGACCGTCACCGACGGCCCACAGAAGGCACACTGGGACCGGGTTGAGCGCGAGCCGGCCAGGGCCCGTCGCGAAGCCGAGCAGTTTCACAGGGAGCAACGGATCCGGCAGGCAAAGCTCGACAAGGAACGGCGTCGCGAGTACAACCGCACGCACCCGTGGGGACATCGCTGGATGGACCTGTCATCGAGGAGCGGCCCTCGATGACCGATGGCGCTGTTGCCCCGATGGCCGCCGCCACAGCTAGAGAGGGTGGCACCGTTCGCGCCCGTTCGGTCCTCGGTCCCTTCCGATTTCGGAACGGAAGGGCAATACCGCCCGACCGGCATTGAAATGTTACGAAGGCAACCTTGGCGCTGCACTTGGCCGTGGCCTCCAGTTTGCTCGACTTATCGAGCGGTCCGACCGAGCACGGCTGGTGGACCTCCGCCGCTATTATGTCTTCTCGGTATGGCGTGGCGTCGACTATCCCAGGACGGTCGGTCCGACAGCACGGACATCGGCCAGAGGGCCGCCATACGTGATAGGGCGACCCGGGGGTCTCTGGCCCCCGCTCTCCTAGGCCCTTTGGGGAGCCGGAGGAGCTGAAGCTCGACACCGTCGAGAGCACTGTGCCTTAGCCTCTTTGAGTATCCCAAGTGAGGGAGCAGAACCATCAGGTTGCGAGGCTCGGACATGTCGCTGCCAACCAGCCGTTGTGGAAGCTTTACTCATTGAGACACGCTGACGCCCTGCGACCTGAAACTACGGCGGGTCACCGTTGCTCGGCCCGGTCACCAGCGGGTGGGGGTACCGGTTGATCCGGTCCGCGCTATCGCATAGGGTCGCTCCCCAAAGAACTGCCGCCGTTCACGACGGGAAAGCAGGCCGCACCGGGCGCACCGCACCGGGAGCGGGACACCGCCTGGTTGCGAGGAGGATCCGACGATGGGGATAAACCGACCCAGCCTGCGGGGTGCCCGCTCCCGGTGGCCCGTCCTGGTCGGTATTTCCGTTGCCGCTACGGCGTTGTCGTTTGGATTGCCGCCGGCGTCGCTGACGGTGCTGCTTGCGCAAACCACCCCCACCGCGGAACCAGCACCTTCCAGCTCGTGGTCCATCATCCCCAGCCCAAACGTCGCCAGTTCGAGGAGCGATGACCTCACATCGGTGTCATGCACCCAAGGCCTGGCTTGCATGGCTGTCGGCCACTTCTTCGGCCCGGGGGAGAAGACTCTGGCGGAATCCTGGGACGGATCGGCGTGGTCGGTCGTGCCCACCCCGAACGCCGGCGACACGACCAACGCGTTGATCTCCAACGTGCTCAACGCTGTCTCGTGCACCTCCGCCCAGGCCTGCACTGCGGTGGGGGAATACGTCGCGCTGGGCGGCTGGCGGACCCTTATCGAGTCCTGGGACGGCTCGGCCTGGTCGATCGTCCCCAGCCCCAACGCCTCGACTGCTCAGCAGAACTACCTGGACGGCGTGTCGTGCCTGTCGGCCACCTTTTGTACCGCCGTCGGGAGCCTCAACTCCGGCCAGGCGGACGACACGTTGGTCGAGAGATGGGACGGCTCGGCGTGGTCGATCGTCTCCAGCCCCGACGCCGGGTACATCAACGACCTGCTCAGGGTGTCGTGCAACTCCCCGTCGGCTTGTACCGCCGTCGGCGACACCCGGCCCCACTTCGGCTTTGACCGCACCCTTATCGAGTCCTGGGACGGCTCGGCCTGGACGATCGTTGCCAGCCCGGACGCCAGCACCAGCACCAACGTGCTCAACGATGTCTCGTGCCCGGCGCCGGCGCAATGCGTGGCCGTGGGGACCTTCTTCAACGGCAGCGAGTACCAGCTCCTGTCAATGTCTTGGGACGGCACCTCCTGGACCTTGTTGCCCAACCCTGGCCTGCACGCCGACGGGACGGGGGTAACCTGCGCCTCGGCGACGGACTGCATCGAGGTCGGAGCCAGCGGTCTGGTCAACAGCTGGGACGGCACGAGCTGGACGCCCGTCGCCACGCCGACCGTTCCGGGCCCCACGCACCGGCTCAACGCCATCTCCTGTGCCCTCGGGTCGGTGTGCATGGCCGTTGGCGATTACACCGAGGGGACAGTTGTCCAGACATTGGTCGAGCAAGGCTGCGGCATGGGGGGACCGGCGGCCGAGAGCAGGGGCAGGCTTAGGGCCGCCGCGAGCTATACCGGGCAACTTAGGACGAACGCTGCGGCAGCAGGTGCGGTTTGCGGACTGGGGATCGACTGGGCGATGTCAGAACGGCTCTCGCCAGAACTGATCGAAGATGCCGGCGGCCCGTGGGGGTTGCTGCCAAAGTCGTACGTGGACCCACGCTTGTGGCGGGTACGCCTATTTTTGACCGAAGATGGGAGACCGGCGTGCCCGGATGGCTACACCTTCGACTGGACCATCAGCGGCGTGGGCATATCGGAAGGGTTCCCCGACAAAGGGTGCAGCGTCGAGGTCACCGTGCCCAAACTCGGCGTTTATGACGTGAAGGCCCGGGAGTTCAAGGGCGATCTTGCGACCGGGAAGGTGATCGAGAACAACCACGTGGTGGTGCAGGACTGGCTGATCGTGGGGCTCGGGGACTCGAACGGTTCGGGCGAGGGAATCCTGCCTTTCTTTTTCGAACAGTGTGACCGCAGCTTGGCCTCCTACCAGTACAAGACGGCCGAGTACGTACAGGACCAAAACCCCCATGCGAGCGTCACGTTCGTGTTCGCCTCGTGCTCGGGAGCGCGCACCGAGCACCTTTGGGAACTCGACTTTGCCGGGACAAGGCCCAGCGACGGCGGCCCACTGCCTCCCCAGATCAACCAGGTCGAGAGCGTGATCGGTAACCGTAGGGTCAATGCCGTGATCATGTCGGTCGGGATCAACGACCTCTACTTCGGGCCCATGATGCAGTTCTGCACCATTACCAAAGAGCCGTGCCAATCCGTTGCCGTATCGATATCAACTGCCGCCGGGAGCCTCGATCGCAGCTACAAGGCCGACCCGCGCTCGAAGGAAACCCTGGCGGACGCAACTTCCACGGCGGTGGCTCGGCTTGGCGGCTACTACTCCGTCCTGCAACGCCACCTCGCCTCAGCGCTACGGCCAGAGCATATCTTCATCACTGACTACCCGAACAATGCCACCGATCAAACAGGAGCCGTGTGCTCCCAGAGCGAAGGGCCATTCCCGCACCTCGCCCACAGCACCTGGGAGTGGCTAAATCAAACGGGCGCCTCCCTCAACGACGCTGTCAACACCACTTCCTCACTGGGCTGGACACCAATTACGGGGATCGCGAACCAGTTCATCGATCATGGCTACTGTTCGACCAGTTCTTACTTCGTCACAATCGCCAGAGCGGTAACGAACCTCGACATTGCCGGCCCCTTCCATGCGAAACCCGCAGGGCAAGACATCACTTTCGGCCAGACCAAGGTGGCCGTTTGCCAGGCTCTCTATGGCAACCCCGCCTGCGGCGGGGACCCCCCGCCTTCCTAAATTGAGAGAACCCAACGTTCGCTACAGGCTAAAGGCCTTCCCTGAGCTGAAGGCCCTGTTCAGGGCGGCGGCTCGATGTGAGGCGCCACTGCATCAGCCACCCCTTCAGGCGGAGCCAAGCCCGCCCGAAACGAGCGGCTCGGTCCGGGCCGCCCCGGGCCAACTGCCCCCGGAGGTCACTGCACCGCCATCTGCCGCGACGAGTTACAGCTGCCCAACCCCCGACATCAGCCGGGCGACCTTTTGGAACGCCGGGTCCAGGGTCCGGCCCTCCAGCTTGGAGCGGGCGAAAGCCTCCGGGCTCTTCCCGCCGACGTAAGGCTGAAGCCACATGGCCACACCGGCCCGGGAGAGGACGTGGGCCACGAGGCACTCGACGACCGCGACACCAGGTCTAGGTCGCCCGGGGTTACCAAGGATCCGGGCGCCCCTCACCAGCCGCGCTGGCCCGTCGCCGTCGCCGAGCTGGGCCCAACCCTTGTGCAACAGGACCACGGCGTCAGGCCGGTCCTTCTCGACTTTGCTCACCAGTCGGCCGATCTCGCGCAGGTTGTCCAGGTCCGGGCTGTAGTCGTCTAGGTCCCGGCCGAACGGGACGATCTCTTCGCCTTCGATCAGCACGAACCGTTTCGGTGCGCTCTTGCCTTTGCTCAGTTCGTCCCGGGCCTCGTCGAGCACGATCTCGACCATGACCTCGATGTCGCCAGGGTCCATGCCCCATTTTCGCGCCCGACCGCACCTAAGCGCTCCGCCGGCGCCCCCGAGATCTCGACGGGAGGGCCGCCGGAGACCACCAGGCCAGAAGACCGGCCAGAGACCTCGACGATCTCGTTCGACCTCAGTCGACACCCGCCGGGCGTGGTGCTCGGTGATATACGGAAAGAGCGGTCTAGCTGGCCGGCCGAAGGAGCTGGAGCTGTACCTTGGCCGAAGGGGATAGTTGCCAGTCCTCAAGAGAGCCACAATGTCGGCGGCCGGCCCAGGGGCGCCGACATGGAAGCCCTTGCCCTCGTCGTAGCCGAGGCCGTTCATCCAGTTGATGATCTCTTCGGAGTCGATGGCCTTGGCCACACCAAGAGCGCCCATCGAGCCACAGAGCCTGGCGATGGCTCCGTACATGGCGTCGTTCTCCGGGCTCGGCCTGTCTTCGCGTACCTGAGGCTGAGCCCGGGGCGGAACCTCTGAAGGGTCGCAAGGGACGTGAAGCGCTCGAAGGCGTCCACGTCGAACCCACGCGTAGGTCTCAAAGTTCGGCGATCACCTTCTTGGCCTCTGCCCCGTTGCCGTCCGCGCAGGAGCAGGTGACCTCCAGGCGCAGATGCCCCGGGGTTCGGAGCCAGGGGGCTCCAGGGCCGAGCGGGTCGTGTCGGCGAAGCCGGTGTCGTCGAGGTCCTGGATGGCGATGTTGGCCGCAAAGGTAAAACCCAAACGGCGGTGGCATGGCGCTCGCCCAATCCTCCAGGTGGGTACAGGCGCCAACGATGACGAAGGGGTCCGGGGTCGCCAACAACACGGCCCACCGCGGCCGCCCCGACGAATTAGACGGCCGTCAGCTGGCCTTGGGCCGGGTGCTCCCAGCGCGCCAAGGCTTCGACGCCAGCCAAGTAGCCGCTTCGTAGGGAAAACCGGGGTTGGTAGCGTAAGCGTAGATCGTCGCCCCTCCTGGTTGTGGTCTGTTCGTTGCGCTCATGACCCAGTGTAGGGACGGGTGCGGCCGAGGGACCACCAGCCCATCGGACGCGCCGAGTTCGCACCAAGCCCCGGTCCAAGCAGAAAGGGAATCCCCACGGGGCTTGGCCCCCTAACGGCGCCGCACCCTATACCCCGCTCCCGGCAGCTTCAAGCGGCGCGGCCTTCCTGACGATGCCCATGTCGTGGGGATCGGTCCCAGAGTTTCGCGATGAGGAGGGCCCGCCGACGTGCTGGTGTGGAACCCCGCCGGGTGGCCCGCCAGCGGACTATGCGACACCTCCTCTCATGGGCGACCGTTGTCACACTTAGTGCTGGCGTGATCTTCATCGTCACTTTCCTGGTCGGGGCTCAAGCCCTCTTGGGCCTAACGGGGCACCATTGGGGCTCTGGGCTTTTCGGGTTCCTCTTCGGCGTGCTTCTCGCCTCCTTGGCGTGGACCATGTGGGGTCTCGTCACCAGCACCGATGGCTCGTGGGCTTGGAGGGTCGGCGAACAAGCGGAGCGCTCGACCAGCCAAGCGCTCGGGCACCTGGGGGGACGTTGGCGGTTCCAGTACAACATGGTCTTTGTCGGGGGAGGTGTCGAGGGAAAGACCTGGGTGACCGACATCGATTGCGTGGCGACTGGGCCGTACGGGGTCCTCGCCGTATCGACCAAGTGGACCAGCGACCCCTGGGATCTCAACAATCCTCAAGACGAGTGGCTCGTGGCGGCGGCCAAGCAGGCGTCCCGGAACGCCACCAGGCTGAGGCGCCAGGTCCGGCACTGCGTCCCGGACGCACCGGTCGTGCCGTTGGTCGTCTGTTGGGGCCCACAGTTGGCACCCATCGAGCGTGGTGTCTCTCAGGTCCCTGTCGAGGGCGCCGAGGTGCTCGTGGTCTATGGCCCTCAGAGCAGGGAATGGTTGGCAACGTTTGACACCGAATGCCTGGGCAACAATGAGATCTCGGCCATAAACGGCCTTGTTGGCGCCTTTATCGACCGCTACGAGGACCTGAACGCCAGGACCACTACCGCCAAGTCAGGAGCCAAGCTCGCCGCTAGGCGCTCAGTATGGGCGACGCGGGCCGGGGTCGCCGTCACGATCTGCGCCATAGCGTGGATGGTCGCCGCCGCGCTGAGCCGGCCCGTCCTGACTGCCTGGAGCAGTTTCCTTCGTTTTGGCGACGGGACAATCGGCACCCTGTACATTCTCGTTCCCACCGCTCTTCTGATCGGCAGTGCGGTGTTCGCCGTGAAAGCAAACTCGTGGGGCCAACGTGCCAGGCTCAAGACCAACAGCAATCTTGTCCTCATCGAGTCCCTGGTCGGCCTCGGCGTGTGGGTCATGACGCTCGTGCTGGTGTCGATCGCCAGGTAAGAAGACCTCGAATCGTCGGCACCGCCTGGAAAGCTGGAGGAGATGGGTGACCTCGTGCGCATCCGATTTTGAACGACCACCAAGAGCTAAGCGGCACGGACCTCTGGGACAGTTCGCTCGCCCATGCCGGCCGGTTGTTCGTCACCCCAACGCCGGGGCGCTGCGCATCCTTCTCGCCGGGCCAGGCGAGTCTCACGGATCCTGAAAGCCGTCGATAGCGAGACGCCCACTACCGGCAGTGGCTTGTCCTCGATGGCCGTCACGTAGCTCAACGGTAGAGCACTGGGAACCCAACTTCTGCCGATCTGGTACCCAGGCCGACCGGCCGCTGCCGGTCAGATGCGAAGGACGGGCTTACTTCTGGTGAGGCCGCGCGGGGGCCCGTCGGCGCCGTTCGACTCGGCAAACGCTCGTTCATCGGGCCCACTGACCGGCCCAGCCAACCAACAAAGCAAGAAGAAGAAACACAAAGAGAAAGGAGTGACGATGACGAAGTTCTCGGGTACCAAGCACCGCCCGCTGCGGGCCAACCTGATGGCGCCGGTCCACACCCTGCGCCAGCGCACGCTCACCCACGAAGGTGGCGCGGCCTACGTACGCGACCCGGAGTCGGAGCTGTTCGTCCTGGCCGCCACCAACATGGTGGGCGAGGGCACGTTCTACGAGCATGCCTCTGATCGCGACGCCCGCTTCGTGGACCTGGTACACCAGGTCACGGCGACCAACCCGGCGTTCATCGCCGGCGCCGACCCCGGGGCCGGAAAGGTCGGCCTCGCCCAGTACCTGCGCGAGTCAATGCTCATGCGCTCGGCCGCCGTGGTGATGGCGGCAGAGTACGTGAAGGCCGGCGGGCCCGTTCGGCCACCTGGGCGCTAGTGCCGTCGGCCACCATCTCCCGGAAGGCGGCGATCTTGCGGAAATTGGCCGCCATCAACAACAACGACACGAACAGGCTCTGGGCGGCGATGCCCCGCACCCGGCGCCGCCCGGGGCAAGCCAGGGCCTCGTGGGCGGTGTCTTTTAGGTAGCCGTTAGCGCCTTCGATGGTCTTGCGGTAGGTGGCGTACGTACGAGCCCACTCCTCGCTGCCAAAGGCCAGGTCCTGGCGGTGGCGGGCACCGATGTCGGGGGCCACGGTTATGGCCGACTGGGTGCAGAGCTTGGGCGGCGCTAGAGGCGGGGCAAGGACCGGGACCTGGCCCAAGGCGCGGGCATAGGGCCTTAGCGGGCAGCACAAGTGAGAGTGCTCTCCCGGGGCGGGGCAGGAGAAGCGTTCGTAGCCGTCGGCATCGGGGCCGGCTTTGCGCACCAGGCGCCAGGCTTCCCGCGCCTTTACACGCGCCGCGTAGGTGGTGTCGACATCAGCTCTATCAATGCTGTTGGTCAAAGCAAGCTCGCAAACGCTTGGGTGGTTGCCGGGCCCCAGTCCCAGGCCAGGGCTTTGACAACCGTCCAACCAATGACACGATCGCGTTCGATTCCGAGGGTGTCGGCGAAGTAGTCGACCTGTCTGGCGAGTTCACCGAGGGCGATGGACGGGGCAAAGGGCCAGCTGTCCGGGTCTTCCGGCTCCCAAGCCAGATCGATACCAAGTCGGTTGACGAGCAGTTGACCCAGCTCAAAGGCGGGTTCGCCCACCAGGGGCTTGCAGTCGATGCTGAGCCATCCTCGCTGGCTTTTCAAGATATTGCCGGGGTTGAAGTCTCCGTGGAGGACTACCAGGTCAGGCTGTGAGCTCCCGAGCTCGTCAGCGAGGTCAATACCGAGTTCCGCCAGGTCCGGTGGGTAGTTGCGGCCCAGCCCCGGGATCCCGGCCCCCCACTCCTTGGCCAGATCGCTCAATCGCTCGATCGGCCCGGTTCCGTCAGCTCGTCTCCACAACCGGCGGAGCAGCTCCGTTGCTACCTGGTTGCCCTCGTCTACGGGGAGGTCCCACAGCTCGTTACCCGGCTCACAGCGCTCCTCGACCAGGGCGAAGACCTCCTCGTCGGCGCGAAGAAGTCGCACGGCGCCTTGCCCGGCGAAGAAGCGAAGCCCGGCCGCCTCGGTGCGGGCCTCCCGGTGCGGCATGCCGACCTTGAGCACGGCGCGTACCCCGTCGACCTTGCCAGCTGGGGCCACCCAGGAGACCGTCGGGCCTCGGGAGAAGGGCGTCTCCAGTTGAAGACCCCAGCGCTCGGCGAGTTCTACGATTAGATCCGGGAGTTCGTTCAGCCAGCCTTCTTGTCCCTCGCGTCTGACCCGCGCGGCCAGGCCGTCCGGGATTACGGGCGGGCCTCCGGCAGAGTCGACAGGGGCCACAGCTAGATTCTTACCGTCCGGGGTGCCCCCCTAAGGTTCGCCACCGCCTTGCGCCTCGGGTGCCCCGGAACGCCGCTTCGTGGGCGCACAGAACACCGTCTGCCGATGGATCGACACCGCACGCGAAATCGGCGATCCCGGATGACTCTCAGCTTCGGCCCGCCGTTTCGCACAGAATGCTCGTCGTCCTCACGGCCGATCAACGCGGAGCGGCCGTCCTTATAGCTAAAAAGCCCACCTAAATTTGAGCTTCGATCCACCGGGTGAGGCCGTGATCTGATCTTGAGGATCACTGAGAGTGCGCCGCCCCGGTCTGCGCGGCGAGAATGGTCCGCGCTTCCAGAGTCTGCTCGGCTTCAGGGTCTGACGCCTTGACGATCCTCCGCAACGCGATGAGGGCATGTTCATCGCCCGCGCGGGCGAGTTGCATCGCCTCCGCAGTGCCCCGCTCACGGAAGCTGGTGTTCGTCTTGATCCTGCGATAGTTGTGGCGGCGCCAGTAGTACTTCAGGTCGTCGGACTCCCAATCGCGGTAGATCTCGTCCCAACCGACCTTGTGGAAATCGTACAAGTGCGGCAGGAGCATGTGCTCGGCGATCATGCCGCCCTCCCGTTGGTAACGGTTGTCGAGCGATACGCGCATGAGGTTCTCGGTGGTGTTGGGGAGCGCTCGATGAACCGTCAGTGCCGGGAAGAACAGTGCGTCGCCGACTTCGAAATCGGTACTGAGCCAGTGTCCTGAGAGCTCTGGGTGCGTCGCCTTCTCCTCCTCGACGTTGACGACGAGTCCTCCTGCGCCGAGCGAGAAATGGTGTGCGAGCACCTTGCGCACCTTGTGGGACCGCTCGAGCACCGCGAGTGGGCCGAGTTCGATCGGGCAGTCCCCGACCGGTGCCCAGCAGGTCAGGGTGTCCAGACTCCCTTGGTAGTGGACGAAGTCCTGATGCGTCGGCGTCGTATGGTCGGTGAACTTCGGGAACCAGATTCTCGCCTTGTGCCCGGGCAGCGGTATGGCTGACGCATCCATGATCGCTTGGACCATCCCCACGAGTTCTGGGGCGTGCGGCACGCGGTGGAACGATTCCAGCCGCTGCACCTGGCCGTAAGGCCCGCTGTACTCGCTGTCACCCTCGGTGCATCGACCGTCGATGTTCGCGATGCCGAGGACCGGGTCCGTTCCACTCTCGAGCCATCCGGCACCACCGAGGACGCCCAGGATGTCCGCGCGCAGAGCCAGAAGCGCAGACGGCTCGATCAGCCGGCGGAAGAAGAGGTACCCCTCGTCCGCGATACGCCGCCGAAGCTCGTCGGAGTCGTCCTTGGCATCGTTGGAGTCTCGGAGTTCGTACATCCTGTCAGTCATGACGTACGCCCTTCATCCTGAGTTGCGGTCATGCGTGCGATGATAGACCTGCGCTCCGGCAACGGGGGCACGTGCACAGTAATGGCGATCAGCAGGCCAAGTAGACGGTGTCCCAGTCAGGGACCATCCAGCTACCAGCGCTGCCGGCCCCCAAGGGCACTCATAATGACGGAAGCGACCCAGCCACCCCGCCACTCGTAATCGACGATCGCGCGCTACGCCAGCCTCTCCGGGCGGGGCCTTCAAGGCGCCCGGATTGTCATGGGTCGACAAATCGCCGTTCTCGAGCGGCTGAAGATCGCCTCTGTCGGTCGCCGGGCAGCACCAACCACATTCAAAGGTCCTCTGTGTCGGTCCGGAAGACCTCAGCCCGTTGCGGTTTAGCCAGCTTCCATGCCGCCAACTCCGGGCGCCCTGGTCTTCCATCCAGCAGGGCGAAGGCCACAGAGGGGTACTGGCTGGCCTTGATAACTTCGGCCGCCGCTCGCCGGTCAGCCAGGGTCGCGGGCGGCAGCGACGAGACCACCACGGCCGCGTCGGCCATGATCCCGGTTTGCACCCTGACGAGGTCGTTGTGAACCCGTTCGACCCAGTCCCGTAGGTCGGCGGGCCCGTCCGCCACAGCAGCGAGTGGGTCCTGCCCGGCGACCAGGAGTTCCCAGATAGCCTTGGTGGAGGTACCGAAGATCATCTGGTGCAAGCGGCGGTATTGCGAGAGCTTGACTTTGGCCCGCAGCCCTTCCTTCGGCCAGTACAGCACAAAACCCTCTTGGTTACCGGTCTTCTCTGCCCTAGCGACCAGGGCGTCCAGCCCGGCCGAGTTGTCCAGGGTGGTGACGCGCGGGCCTGGGAAGTCCTCCGGCACCTTGGTATCGCGCCCGGTTGCCATATTGATCGCGGCTAGTGCCACCAGCTCCCTGCGGTCGCCATAGTCGACCACGATCCTGTTCTCAGGCAGCACGATCTCGAACAGCATTGTCACACCTTCTGGTGGCACAAAGTCGCTATAGCGTTCGTTCCACAGTTCGGTTGCTGCAGTCGATTGCCAGCCGTTGGGGTCGCCTCTTGTGGTGATCCGCCAGCCATTTGGCGTCGGGTAGAGGATGCCAAGTGATCCGTCGATCTTCTCAGTCACCGTGAAGTGGCTACCTGGGGGTACCTCTATCTGCGACAGGTCGAAGAACTTTTCGAACGGCCGGGCCAGCACCCGCCCATCCGAGTCGACGACCAGTCCGCGGCTGAGCCTCGTCTCGTGGGTCCATTGGCCGCTGAACACAGCGCGGGTGGTGTAGTTGAGGACTGAAATTCCTGTGTCCGCAAGGTAGCGCCGCATAATAAGACCGTCCGCGATCTGGTGTTCCAAGGCATCTTGGTTCATCAGCTCGCTGATGTGGGTCACGATCTCTCCGGCAAAGAATTTGGTGGGATGGATTCTCAAGTCCAGACTACGCGGCGAGCCATCCGGGAGCGCTGGAAATAGAACATGCTCGGACGTACCTCCCAGCTCGCCCCGCTACGACCTCCGCCAGGTACGGAACTTCGTCGCCTTCTGGGCCAGGACGACCGCTACGTTCTGGAGCCCGTTGGACAGGGGCATGGGCGTCCTGACGAGCATGGCTTCGCTGAGGACGCGGTGGCTGCGCTAACGGCTTTAACGAACAGATGGCCATCGAGACCAGCGGGGCGGAGTGGAGTGACGTCGGCCGCAGCTCGCTGCGCTCACGGCGCGCCGCCCACTACCGTCCATGCCTCACGACCCGTCTCGTTAGGCGTTCCCATTGCGACGACGACTTCATCCGCTGTTGCAGATCTGAGAGCCGAAACCCGATACATAATAACGACTTTCTCGGCGCTCGATCACGTACATATCGGCACGTCTCGCTGTTCATCCACCCGGCGGTTTGGGGCAGGTACCTGTGTCGATCAGGCTGCGGTTCTGGGGCGCGGTAGTGGCCTATCGCTGATGCCCGTCTCAGCCGCCGGGACCTAAACGAAGTCGAGCCGATCTGGATCGCTGGTGTCGGGATGTGAGAGGACCAGGAGGTGGAGCGCCTCCTCAAGTAGGTCTGCTTCGGTGACCGCGTCGGGAACGTCCTGCCACAGCTCGGGCGGGCTGGCGAGGTCGGCCAGGTCGCCGTGCAAAAGCGCACCACAGTCGCGTAGGCCGTCGACCCGGCGGGCGGTCTCGGCCTCGACCCACTCCCGCTCCGACGACGGCAGCCGGATGCGCCTTGTGGGGTTTGGTGGCCGCATGGCGGGCAGGAGTGCGTCGTGCACCAGCAAGCGCTGGGCACGATGGCCAAGGGATGCCGCGCTTGTCTGGTTCAGCCGTCGGACCAGCTCGGCCTGGACCATGTCGATGGAGACGTTCCTGGCCGCGGCGTTAGCCGTCCAGGAGGTCGTGTCGATCCCGAGGGCGTCGGAGAAACGACCGAGCAACACCGCTGGGCCCGTGCCGGCGGGCGGCACCGTGACGACGTGGACCTGCTCGGCGGGTATGTGGGCCAGCCAGCGCTGGACGATGAGGAGAGCATCGGTGACCGGCGCAAGGGTGTCGCGTTGCGTGGCCAGGAAGGCCGGCCAGCTGTCGGCGCCATCGCGCCCGACGCTCTTTACGCTCTCCTGCCACAGCGAAGCCAGCATGGCGGCCAGGCTCCTCGCCATGACGATCACCTGCAGCCGCGCGGGCGTTAGCGACTTGACGATGCGGTCAATGTGTTCCTCGGTCGACAGGCCCAGCATCTCGTGCGAGATCACCGAAGGACCGTCGTAGGCCAGGGCACGCTGGCAAACCTGGGCCCACACGCCCGAGGCCTGCGGCATTTCGTAGTCGACGAAGGCCCCGTCCTGAAGGTCGTTGGTGGCGAGCCACATCTCGTTGGCGTGGGCGCCAGGGTGGTGATAGCCCTGGCGTGCGAGGTCGTCCCGGTGCCGCCAAAGCAGGTCCTGGAGGAAGGTCGAGCCGGTCTTCACGGGGCCGACATGCAAATAGACCTCACGCACCACGGCCAGTCTGATCCAAGCAGTCTGCACATACCAGTACCAGACCCGCGCCTGTAGGTGGTGAGCCCAATCTCCCTCACTAGGGCAAACGGCCCTAACGGGCGCACGCGCGCCAAGCATGCCCTCAAACGCCGGTGTCCCCCGACAGCTCGCAGGCCGCGGGTGGAGAGGCGACACGACCGCCTGCGCCAGAACGGTTATTTCGCGCCTTCCGGCACCGGGGACGGTTTCTCGTTCGGGGCCCCGGCGCACAGGACAGGACCGTTTGGACGGCTGAAGCGAAGGCGCAACAGAAAGACAACCCGTTGGTGCAAAACTGAGGCGGGTGGCAGCCGACTCGCCGGTGTTGACCGTGCCGGACGTACGGGCGTGGCATACCTGGCTCACCGAGCACCATGGCGACGCAGGCGGCGTCTGGCTCGTACTGGCGAAGAGGGTCGCGACTGAGCCGACGAACCTCACCTACGATCAGGCCCTCGAGGAGGCATTGTGCTTCGGCTGGGTCGACGGTCAGCTCGGCCCTGGCGATGAGGCGACCTTCCGTCGGAGGTTCACGCCCCGGCGGCCAGGCAGCTCGTGGTCCAAGCGCAATGTCGCGCTGGTCAAACTGCTCACGCGCCAAGAGCGCATGCAGCCGGCGGGCCTGGTCGCTGTGGAGCAGGCGAAAGCGGACGGGAGCTGGGGCTCCGCTTACTCGGGCCAGGCCGCGATCGAGATCCCGAGCGACTTGGCGGCGTCCCTAGCGGCACACCCGGCCGCCCAAGAGACCTTCGACAATCTCAGTCGCGCTAACCGCTATGCCGTGCTCTACCGAATAGAGACCGCCAAGCGCAGCGGGACGAGGAGCCATCGCATCGAGCGGCTCGTCGAGATGCTGGCGCGCGGCGAGACTCTCCACCCTCAGGTGCACGCGCCGAGACGGGCGCCGTAGCGCTTCGCTCGTCGCCGCCCTGCCGAGGTCGCCCTTGGGACCAGAAGTTCTCGCGTGGGCCAGGTAAAGGGCGCGACCTGCGTGTTCTGGCGCGCACTCCGCCCCCGGCCGCCGAGCGCAGCACCGTCGTACTGGCGCGCTGTGGAGGACGGGCCCGAGAGCCGCGATCACCGGCATAACGGGCCAATATGTGCCCCTTACGGGAAGAGCCGTGGCTCCCGGGATCTTGGGCCGACGGCAGTCGCAGAGCTGCCGTCCCGAGAGCAATGGCAACGCCGCCTATCTCGGCAGTCGGGGTAAATGGTGGCTACAACCAGGTACTCTAGGAACCGAGATGTCGACCCAGCCCCTCAAGCGCGACCACGCCGAGAGCCTTGAACTGCCGGTGCCCGAGCTGCTGCGGCGCGCCCGGCCCCTACCCCCACCCAGCGAGATGGCGATCGAGGACCTCACGGTCGAAGAAGGCGCTGCCTTCCTCGCCGCCCTGGGGGCGTGAGCCCCCAGCCGCCCCGCGGCCCCCTAGTGATCGACACTGACGTCTACGGCGCGCAGCTCGTCCCCGGCTCAGCCCTCGCGGCGCTCTAACGAGCCGATCATCATCGGCAGGCCCGCGTTCATCTCGTTCCAGACGGCGGCCGAGCTCCGCTACGGTGCGCTCCGACGCAACTGGGGCGAGACCCGGACGCGAAAGCTCGAAGCCCGCACCGCCTCGGCCGAGACGGTCCACACGGGGCCCGAGCTGGTGCTCACCTATGCGCGCCTCAGGGCCCAGTGCGAGCGCATCGGCCACGCCCTCAGCCAGCGTGAGCACGACGCCGACCGCTGGGTCGCGGCAACCGCGGTACGGCTTGGTGTCCCGCTGGTCTCCAATGACGGCATCTTCCGCAACGGCCCCGGGCTTGTGCTCGAGTCAGCCGCAAACCCATGGCGCTGACAGGGCTTGGTCGGGGACAAGCGGGCATCTGGAGTACCCACTTGACCGGACCTGAGGGCATTCCCTTCGACCGGGCGCTCGGCTCAGCCACGGAGGACGTTGCCCCCTGAGGCGCCGGGTACAGAATCGTCCTATCCAGTCTCGGGAATCTGGCCGCGCATTATGGCACGCACACCTCATGTGGTCGATGACGCATCGCCGTCGTTATGGACGGCGCTGGGGTTGGAGAGCTACGCTATGTGCACTTCATGTGGCTGGCGAATCACTCAAAGCGGTGTGGGCCCTTCGCCGACCTACCTGTTTGAGGCCTTCTTCTCGGCTGCCGCACCAAGAGCAGGGCGGAAATTCCTTGACATGGATGCACCCACCGCAAGAGACGGTGATGTTGTCAACTCGATGGGAATTCGGATGGGCGAGTTGCCAGCTGGTGCAGTCGCACGCTCGGTTCTGAGGGGGCCCTGGGACAGTAATGCCCCGGGGCTACCCGACGGTGCGGCACGAGACCGCATCCTGCCCATCGACGCCACCGGCAGACGCCTCCCCGACCTCGTGAGCGACATCCGGTTCATCGAGGTTGAGGGCGGGCCCACAACATCGGCTCGACGCACCCCGATGAGCTGAACAAGGCCCTTCCTCGACTTCCTCGCCGATTAATTGGGGTACGTCCAAGATAAGAACAAGCTGCTCAGGCCGTTCAGAAGACTTGGACGGCCTTATTCACTATTGCGCCCATCATATTCCGGTGCGTCGGACTCGGCTTCGGCTTTCGTAGCCCGCACTATGCCACCTTTATGGTGAGCTGGTGAGTAGATAGTGTAGATTTTGAGCTCAAGACTGGCTGAAGTGTTGATGACGTTATGGCGGGCGCCAGCCGGGACGACCACCGCGGTGCCGTCTGTGACAGGGTACTCGTTACCGTCGATCAGTACCTTGCCCTCGCCGGCTTCAAACCTGAAGAACTGGTCGTTCTCGTCGTGTGTTTCCAGACCGATTTCTTCACCAGGCTTCAAGCTCATCAGCACCAATTGGCTGTGGGAAGCCGTATAGAGCACCTTCCGGAAGTCGCTGTTTTCCCGGGTCATTAATTCAATGTCGCCGCAAAAACCCTTCATTTCGCCCTCGTTTCACGTCGAATATGTTCGGACATGATCTTATGCGCTTGCCGATGGCCTCGTCCACCTGGCACCAGTCCACATGGGCCCGGGGGATAGAAAGCTCGCTCTTGGTGCCTCAGGGTGCCGGGCGCTTGTCCCACACAGGGACGGTGCGCTTTATCGCCTGGGCCGGCGCTGGGCCCCCAGGCGCAGGGCGGTTTGCTCCGGGCACGATGCTATTGAGCACGTCTTTGAACGAGACGGCCGCCTTACTCAGCACCTTGCCCTTATGATGCCCCATCTCGCTTGCTGGCGGTGGCCGTCAAAACGGCTTGCGACGGAGACTGGTAAGGACGAATATTCGAGCGTGGAGGACGTCGCCTTCGAGGTGTGGCTGGCTGGGGAGCTGGCGGCGCTGCCGGGCGTCCTCGGTGTCGCCCTGGGCGGGTCCCGTGCTCAGGGCACGCACCGGCCCGACAGCGACTGGGACTACGCTCTGTACTACCGCGGCCCTTTCGACCCTGGTTGCCTTCGGGCCAAGGCCTGGCCCGGCCAGGTCTCCAAGGTCGGAGGCTGGGGCGATGGCGTCATGAACGGAGGCGCATGGCTGACCGTAGAGGGCAGGCGTGTCGACGTCCATTACCGCGACCTCGACGAAGTGGAGCACTGGTGCGCCGAAGCCGCTGAGGGGCGGTTCAACAAAGAGCTGCTCCTGTTTTACGCGGCCGGTATCCCGACTTACGTAGTCATGGCGGAACTGGCCATCAACCGGGTGCTAGCCGGCAGCTTGCCCCGCCCGAGCTATCCAGAGGTCCTAGCGGCCGAAGCCGGCCTCCGCTGGCACAACGACGCACTTGCCAGCCTGAGCTATGCGTCCTCCGCACTGCGCGGTCGGGATAACTTGGCCGTAGCCCTGGCCAACAGCTCCCGTGGTCTCATCGAAGCTGCCCACTCCGTCCTGGCGCGCCAAAAGCAGTGGGTGCTGAACGAGAAGGGCATCGTGGCGCGCGCCGGCCTTGCAGAGCAGGCAGGACTACTCCTGGAGGCTATGAATATCGCCGCGCTCCGGCAGCCATCGCTGCGATCACGGTGCACGTGGGGAGCCTCGAGCCCATCTGACTGACATTGGTTCGGAGGGACGCTGTTGGCGAGGGAGCCGGTTGAGGTGGGAAGCAATGCCCGTTGGGACTCCGAGATAGCCTGCGTGGCTACGAACCACTTGACCAGTCCGGTTGAGGAGGATGGCACCTGCCGTTATGACGGCGAGCTAATACCCATGAGCATGGTCCGCTTCCACCTCACCGCCGACGTCAGCTCAGACAGCCCAGCCGCCGTCAGACCGGTGCTCGAAGGGCTCGCCGACGCCACGATCACCGAGAGCCCGGCCGGCTTCCACGTGGAGGGCTGGGCGGAGGGGCCTGCTGCCCGCGAGCTCAATCGCGAACTACTCTCTGCCCTTCGCCGGGTCGAGCGCCGGGGCCGGCTGCGCGCCTAGTGGACAGGGGGAGGCATGGTCCACCGCTTCTTCGACTACGCGCTAAAGGGCAGTGGTCCCGTTCCGCCGGACGGTCAGTCATCGCGTAATCGGCATCGTTACGCGTGGTCTGGAGTTTCAGCGCGATAGTCGAATCAGGTGCACATAATGTTCATCCGTCCGTCGCCCCCTCACCCTTCGCCCACTCGTCCGTGATGCGGATAATATGTGCGCCGCGGTTTCCTGACAGCATGACACTCCTGTTAGCGCGGAACGATGCTCCTGCCGAGAATGCGCTCCCTCGCGAATTTGGAGTTATCGACTTTGAAAGCTGCATAAGTCCCAATTATGTGGCGGTCGCTCTATGAGTGTCCGGGTAGCCCGAGGTTGAAGGACGCTTGCCACCCGAGCGCGGGCGTCATGCGTCGGGAGCGCGAGTGTGCGCCGGGCCCGCGTTCGTCGACTGGCGGGCGAGCACGTGCAGGTGCGTGCGTTCTTCCTCAGTCGACCAGCAGGGCGCGGCCGAGGGCGTCGAGGACGGGGGCTGGGGTGGGTGTTCCGGCCCTGTTCCAGCCGGACGTGGTAGTCGACCGAGACTTGGGCCGGCGCGGCTTCTTCCTCGCCCCGCAGGCCCGGCGTAAGGCGTAGCCGGTCCCAGCGGGCAGGCTGGCATCATCAGTCCTCACCAGGCCCGCAAGAACTCTCGAAGGCCGCCGGCTGGCGCTCCGGGTCAAGAAGGGCACTCCGTGCGGCCAGTCCAGGGCCCCCTCTTGCCGGACAGACGACAAGGTCAGAGTGCGCCCGCGACTGAGCCCGCCTCCCGTTCAAGGACATCCGCTTGGCCGCTTGCCAAGCACCTGACACTCGGTCCTCTTTCGCCCGCCCGCGTATGGGGGACGCTCTAAGAAAGGGCGATGCGGACTTGTAGTGAGCGCGGGGACACTCAGGCGGCCTGTGACCCTGACCTGCTCCGGCCTCAACTAAGGTACGCCGCACATTCTGCTGGGCGTCAGCCTAACCCAGCCTGGCTCCCAGGGAGACACGCGTAATGAAGGACAGCCACCTCGTTGGACGGCGTACGCGTTCCAACTCCGTTCGCACCATCATGGCCCCTGGCCTTGCTGGCCTCCTCATTATGGCGCTCGTATAGTGGCCGCGACCTGTGCCCCGCTTGCCGGGACCGCCTCCGAGGGACGGCCGAAGCTCGGTTCCCAAAGTCGTCGCCGGCGGTCCTGGCTGGCGGTCACCGTCGGACTAGCCACCATCTTCGCTACGGTCGCGGTGACAGCCGCCACGGCCCCTCCCTCCAGTGCCGCCACCCCCGGCATTATCACCACGGTGGCGGGCGGGGACGCCCCGGGCCCTGTCCCCGCCACCGATGTGGCGATGGGTGCGTCGGGTGAGATAGCGGCGGGGGGAGGGAACGTCTACGTCCCCGACGACCAGTTCCACGTGATCCGGGCCATAGCGACCAGCGGGGGCTCGGAGACCGTGGTCGCCGGCAACGGTACCGAAGGCTCCCTGGGCAACGGGGGGCCGGCAACCGAGGCTGAGCTCAAGGGACCCCAGGGCGTGGCGGTGGGCGGCGGCGACGTCGTCATTGCCGACACCAGCAACGACGCCGTCCGGATCACCGACGCCAGCACTGGCGACCTTCTCACCGTCGCGGGCGACGGCACGGCCGGCTACACCGGTGACGGGGGGCCGTGTACCTCGGCCGAGCTTGACGGCCCCTACGGCGTCGCGTTGGACAGTGCCGGCAACATCATCATCGCCGACACCGGCAATGATGCCATCCGTGTGGTGGCCAGCAGCACGGGCACTTACTACGGCGTCGCCATGACCCTGGGCGACATCTACACCGTCGCCGGCGGGCACGGGGCCGGCTACTCCGGCGACGCAGGGCCAGCGACCGCGGCCACGCTGGACTACCCCGAGGACGTGTTTGCGGACAGTCTCGGCGACATCGTTATCGCCGACACCTACAACAACGCCATCCGCGTTGTCGCCGGGACCACGGGCACCATCTACGGGATATCCATGACCGCCGGGGACATCTACACCGTCGCCGGCGGGAACGGGGCCGGCTCCTCGGGCAACCAAGGGCCGGCCCTGGCGGCCCAGCTCAGCTCTCCCCAGAGCGTGGCCCTCGACGATGCCGGTGACATCATCATCGCCGACACCGGTAACAACGCCATCCGCCTGGTGGCCGCCGGGAATGGGGGCGGCTTAACGGAGGGCTACATCTACACCGTCGCCGGCGTCGGGAGGACCGCCGGCTTCTCGGGCGACGGAGGGGCGGCTACATCGGCCGAACTGAGCAGTCCCGAAGGCGTGGCTGTAGACGGTTCCGGCAACCTCGTGATCTCCGACTTCGGCAATGAGCGGGTCCGGGTTATCGCCGCGACCACGGGCACGTTCTACGGGATCTCCATGAACGCCGGGGACATCTACACCATCGCCGGTAACGGCTTTGCTGGGTACTCGGGGGACGGGGGGGCGGCCACCCAGGCCGAGATGCGGTACCCCTCCGCGGTGGCGGTGGACAGCTACGGTAACTATGTCATCGCCGAGCCCTACGACAGTGCCATCCGTGTGACAGCCAACAGCACCGGCACTTTCTACGGCGTCGCCATGACCGCCGGCGACGTCTACACCGTGGCTGGCGACGGGGCACCGGGCTACTCCGGCGACGGGGGACCGGCCACCGAGGCAGCGCTGGACCTCCCCTTTGGCGTGGGTATGGACGGCTCGGGCAACATCATCATCGCTGACACCGGCAACCAGCGTCTGCGTGTCATCGCCAAGAGCACCGGCACCTTCTACGGCCAGGCGATGACCGCCGGGGACATCTACACCATCGCCGGCGACGGCACGATCGGAGGTTCGGGGGACGGGGGGCCGGCGACCTCAGCCGACTTTCACGCTCCCTGGGCCGTGACCGTGGACGGTTCGGGCAACGTGGTGGTCGCCGACGTGGGCAACAACGCTGTCCGCGTCGTCGCCGAGGCCACGGGCACGTTCTACGGCCAGGCGATGACCGCCGGGGACATTTACACCATCGCCGGCAACGGCACAGAAGGTTATGCGGGGGACGGGGGAGCGGCGGCCTCGGCTGAGCTTGACTCACCCGCCGGGGTCGGGGTGGACCGCTCCGGCAACATCCTGGTCGGGGACACCGGCAATAGCGTTATCCGCGTCGTCGCCGGGACCAGCAGCACGTTCTACGGCCAGGCAATGACCGCCGGGGACATCTACACCATCGCCGGTAACGGCGCAGCAGGTTATTCGGGGGACGGGGGACCAGCGACGGCGGCCGAGCTGGGTGCCCCCTGGGGCGCGACCGTGGACGGTGCCGGCAACGTGCTGGTCACCGATCCCGGCAACAGCCGTGTCCGCGTCGTCGCCGAAAGCACCGGCACCTTCTACGGCCAGGCGATGACCACCGGGGACATCTACACCATCGCCGGTGACACCTACTTCGGGTACGCGGGGGACGGAGGACCGGCCACCTCGGCTTCGCTGTGGGACGACACTGGCGTAGCCGTGGACAATGCCGGCGACGTCGTTATCGCCGACTTCGGTAACAACCGCATCCGACTGGTGACCGGTGGCCCGGTGGTCCCCGCGCTCAGCTTCGGGCCTTTGAGCGTGACGTCCTGGACGGTGAACCAATCCGGGTTCCCAGGCACGATCGCGCTGAGCGGCGGGACCGGCTCGTACTCCCTCACGGCCCAAAGCGGCTTGCCTGCCGGCCTGACCGCCACCTTGGCGGGGAGCACGATCTCGATTACCGGGA